>ENA-OWPF01000207-OWPF01000207.1-human-gut-metagenome-genome-assembly--contig:-NODE-207-length-72850-cov-6.634577_pt1 | contig 72850 bp, 54 predicted proteins | sample MGYA00248261_ERZ651840 | MGnify/ENA primary metagenome ERZ651840 (study PRJEB26924, sample SAMEA4378268) | human gut metagenome | biome: human gut; feature: human-associated habitat; material: faeces... | reverse complement strand
TCCCAGGCAAGTATCTGTGCATCCACTCTGTCCCTGATGGCAGCAGGTGTACCGATCAAGAAACCGGTTGCAGGTATTTCCTGTGGTCTGGTAACAGGCGAGACAGATGATGATTACATCGTTCTGACCGATATCCAGGGTCTGGAAGACTTCTTCGGCGATATGGACTTCAAGGTAGGCGGCACTCACAAGGGTATTACTTCCATCCAGATGGATATCAAGATCCACGGTCTGACCCGCCCGATCATCGAGGAGGCAATCGCTAAGACGAGAGAGGCAAGACTCTACATTCTGGATGAAGTTATGGCTCCGGTTATCTCCGAGCCGAGAAAGACCGTCAGCCAGTATGCTCCGAAGATCGTTCAGATCTCCATCGATCCGCAGAAGATCGGCGATGTAGTCGGCAAACAGGGCAAGGTAATCAACAAGATCATCGAGCAGACCGGCGTTAAGATCGATATCGAGGACGATGGCAGCGTATCTGTATGCGGCACCGATCAGGCAATGATCGACAAGGCAGTTTCCATCATCAAGGGCATCGTGACCGACATCGAGCCGGGTCAGATTCTGACAGGTACCGTTGTCCGTATCATGAATTTTGGTGCATTCGTAGAGCTGGCTCCGAACAAGGATGGTATGGTTCATATTTCCAAGCTTTCGGACAAGCGCGTAGCGAAGGTAGAGGATGTTGTCAACATCGGCGATGAAGTTACTGTAAAGGTAATCGAGGTCGATAAGATGGGGCGTATCAACCTGAGCATGAAACCAGGCGATCTGGCTGAAAATAAATAATAAATAGATTGCAAATGCACACGATGTGCTGCAATCATCCATCATAAAATCAATGTGCCTGCATCACTGCGGCGCAGACCAGATAAAGTAAGGAATGCTGCAAGGCAGAGAAGCGGTTCGCTTCTGCTTTGCGGTGTTCCTTTTTACTTTACAAAGAGGAAAAATATGTTAGAGGTAACAGGGATAGAAAAACGGTACCGCGGAAGGACGATCCTAAAAAATGTCTCTTTTCGGGCAAATCCAGGGGAATGCATCGGGATTGTCGGCGGAAATGGATGCGGCAAGACGACGCTGCTCTCGATCCTCGCGGGGATCCGCAAGCCGGATCGGGGGAGTATTCGGATTGACGGGCAGGAGGCGCTTGGAAGACATCGTCTATTAGAAGAAAAAATCGCCTATGTGCCTCAGGAAAATCCATTGATCCCGGAGCTGACGGCATTTGATAATTACCGTCTCTGGTTCCGGGGGAAACGGCGGGAGATGGAGCGGGATCTGGAATGCGGCGTCGGTCATGTGCTGGGCGTGGACCGATTCTTGAAAACGCAGGCGGGACGGCTTTCAGGCGGAGAGAAAAAGAGGCTGAGCATCGCGGCGGCACTCTCCGGACGCGCGGATATCCTGATTCTCGATGAACCGGGGGCAGCGCTTGACCTGGAGGCCAAGGAGCAGATCCTGACTTATATCAGGAGCTATGTGAAAGCAGGGGGGACAGTTCTTTTAACATCCCATGAGATGGGAGAGATAGGGGCGTGTACAACCCTTTATGTATTAAAGGACGGTGTGCTGGTTCCGACGGAGGCAGGGCTTTCGGCGCGGGAGCTGATACAGAGGTTTTAAGGTTACTGGGCACGTATGCGTGAACAGTAACGTTTTAAGAGTGAGAAAACAGGAGGAGGTACAAGGTGAAAGAGGGAAACAACACAAACAACACAAACAATGCAAACAATACAAACATGTCAAACAATTCAACCCCACTAAACCCGGCAGAGGCAGCGGCGCAGGCGCTTACGGCCGCATCTAACACAGCGGATGGAACCGGTGCAGGCGGAACAGCTGGCGCTGAAATCGGTGGAAATGCTGCAGGTGGCAGAACGGGCGGAAATGGTTCCAGCAGGAAGAAATGGCTCATTCCAGCCGGAGCAGCCGCAGCGGTGGCCGTGATCGGCGGCGGTGTGATGCTCAGCCATCAGGCAGATCCGAAGGACACAGTGATCGATGCGTTCAAGAGCATCACGGCGGAAGGGCAGTTAAATCCGTCTGAGGAGATCTTTGGGACGAAAGAGCTGGAAGACCTTTTACAGAAGGGATCCGCGCAGACGGGGATGGAGTTAAGTATGACAGGTATTTCCGATGAATCCCTGAACCAGATGAGCGGTGCGGGCATCGGTCTGGATGTGAAGCGCGATGTGGACAGCGGACGGCAGCTGCTAAATCTTTCCTTGCAGTATGGCGGAGGAGAATTGGCGGACGCACAGCTTTACATGGATGATACACAGATCATGGCGGCGATTCCGGTACTTTCCAGCCGTATGTTTACCCTTGACTATGCCAATGATCTGGAAGGACAGCTCATTAATTCTCCGTATGCGGCGCAGAAGCTCGAAGAGCAGGGGATTGATATTGAGGGGCTGGCAAATTATCTGGGACAGTACAAGGAAGCGCTTTCGGACGAGGAGCCGATGCTGGATCTGAAAGCACTCTGGAACCGCTACAAAGAGGGAAGCAAGGCGATTGATGACCTCAAAGCGGCTATGACCGTCACTAAGAATGACAAAAAAGAGTTTACGATCGACGGACAGAGCGAGAACTGCCGCGGTTACCATGTGACTCTGCCGAAGGATGCGCTGATCAGCTTTGCAAAGACGACGAGAGAATTTTTCCTGAACGATGAGACGCTCAAGCAGGATGTGGTGCGCTATCTGGAACTGGCAGGCGGCGCAAGCGGCATCTATGCAGCGGACGGGGACGGAGAGAGCGTGGATCCGGAGGAACAGCAGAAGGAACTCTGGGCCCAGGCGGAAGCGGTGCTGGACAATCTGGTAGAGGAAATGGAAAATACCATCGGGGATGTGACGATGGATGTCTATGTGAGAAAAGACGGCAAAATGGCTGGATTTTCCTATGAGACGGATGCAACGGTTGAGGAAGAAAATGTCCGTTTTTACGGCGATGTTTCCTTTGGCGGCGGTTACAACATGCTGTCGAATGTGAATGGGGCGTTAAATATTGAGGATTCGGACGGTCAGATTATCACGGTTTCCCTGGATAAAACAGGCGCTTACGAGGCTGGAAAGAGCTGGAGTGGTCAGGTAATTGCGACCCTGCAAGGCGACGAAGAGAAATACCAGTTTATCCTGGATGGCGACTATCAGATCGCGGACGGCAGCTATGAGGTAAAGCTGGATCTGCAGAGTAATGGTGCGTCTCAGGCGTCGCTCACGGCGAATGGCGCGGTCAGCGAGCTTTCGAAGGGCGAGAGCGTCCATATCGATATGGATTCCCTGCGTCTGGAAACGACATTGTTAAATGGAAGCAGTTCTTATGTTGAATTTGCCGGTTCCTATTATGTCAACCCGCTGGAGGATGAGATCGCGCAGCCGGACGGCGTTCCATTTGATGTGCTGGCTTCCTCCGAGGAGGATTATAACCAGGTCACAACGGAGATAACAGGCAACCTGTTCGCAATTCTCCTGAAAGTCATGTCATAGGCGGCGGAAAATGCGAACATATATGATATATCTGCTGCTGACCGGAAAGCGCCTGCTCCGCCAGCTGCCGTATTTTCTGGCAGGGCTGGCGGTGATGGTGCTGCTCGTCGGCATGGCGGCATTTTCGGCGTCTAAGGTTTTATATGGGGAAACATCTTTAAAGAAAATCGAGGTGGGCGTGGTGCTTCCGGAGGACGATGCGCTTTCGGAAAAGATAACCAAAATGATTGCCTCGCTGGACAGCGTGGAAAGTCTCTGCGACTTTTCGTATCTGGAACACGATGAAGCGTTTCAAAAGATGAAAAGCGGGGAGCTTCAAGCGGTTTTCGAGGTGCCGTCCGGCATGGCGCGCGGCATTTTGGACGGTACGAACCAGCCAGCCACGATCTGGTTTCCGGATGAGAGCGGGCTGGAAGGCGCTGTTTTCCGGGAACTGGCAGAGTCGGGCAGTTCGATGCTTGGCACTTCGCAGGCGGCGATCTACGCGGCAAATGAATGTTTAAATATCCAGGGAGTGCCGGAACAGATTTCGGTGTCTGAACAGGATTTGAACCGTATCTTTTTAAAATATGCGATGAACCGCGAGGCACTTTTCCGGAAGAAAACGGTCAGCGCTGCAGGGAATGTATCGACGGCGGTCTTTTATGGAATTTCGGGGATTGTATTTCTGATGATTCTTACCGGAATCCCGGCAGCACCGTTTCTGGCTCCCCAGACGGAGGCGCTGGAACAGGGGCTTCGGCGCATCGGGATCCGGCGGTGGTATCCGCTTTTCTGCAAATGCTTGTGCATGACGCTTCTTCTGATGGCAGTCACAGCGGGCGGCTATGGCTGGGCGGTGCAGAAGGGATATGCGCTGGCGGGGCGGGAAGAACTGGCGGCGTGGGGGCTGACCTGCGCGGCAGTTTCGGCGTGGATTCTGCTGTTTTATGAGGTGTGCAGAAGTTCGGCAGCGGCGATTTTGACGTTGTTTGCGGTCAGTGTGGTATTTCTCTTTCTGGCGGGCGGCATCATCCCGTCCGTCTTTCTGCCGGAACTGGTTCAGAAAGTCGGAAATATGACGGTGACGGCGCTCTGGATGGATGGAATCCGCTTTATTGCTTCGGGCGAGGAGACAGGGGCGGTTTCGGTGCTGTGGAAACTGGCAGCGGCTGCATTGGCATGCTTTGCAATGGCGCTTGCCGCCGGAAAAAGGAGGGATTGACGGATGCGGAAGCTGGCGTGGTGGTTCTGTATGTTTGGAATGACGCTGCGGCGGGCTCTTTACCGCCCGGTGTTCCTCCTATTTCTTCTGATTTTTCCATTGGGAATGGGCGTGCTCCATCAGGTGGAAAAACGGGATTCCGGGCGGATCGCGGTGGCGCTCTGTCCGGGAACGGATGCATGGAATCAGGCGCTTGCAGAAAGACTGGAATCGGAAGAGAGCCGTTCATTTTTCTTTTATCCGTGCGGGACGGAGGAAGAGGCAAAGAAGGCGGTTATGACCGGACGGGCGGAGTGCGCCTACCTGTTTCCAGAGAGATTAAAAGAACGGCTGGACGAGGGGCATTATACCCGTGCGGTCCGCGTGCTGGTGTCGCCGTCCACGGTGGCAGAGAAAATTATATCAGAAAAGATATTTTCTGAACTGTTCGAGGTGTACGGGCGGGAACTGCTGGCAGATTATGGGAAAAATGGAGCGGCATTCCAGACGGTGATGGCGCGCTGCCAGACGACGGAGGCGCGGGAAAAGGCGTGCGGCGTGCTGATGAAACTCTATGAAAAATACCGCAGCAACGGAAGCACCTTTACCTTTGATTATCAGACCTTACAGGGAGGAACGGCACTGCAGACAGGGGCGATGAAGGTGGTCTTTCCGGTGCGCGGGCTGACGGCGGTTTTCCTTTTTATCATGGGGCTGGCGGCAGCTGTCATGGCGGGCGAGGATGCAGAGCGCGGGCTTTATGCGGCGGTCCGGAGCCGGGAGCGGTGGCTGCTGCAGACGGCGGAGATCGCGGCATTTGTCTTTTTAGCATCCATTTCGGCCTATGCGGCGCTTCTGGCGTCGGGAAATGGGGCAGAGCCGCTTTTAGAGGCGGGAAAGCTGCTTTTTTATCTCTTCTTCGTGACCATGTATGCCTTTGGATGCCTGGCAGTCTGCCGGAAGCCGGGATTTCTGGCGGCGCTGATTCCGGTGTTTATCCTTGCGAGCCTCCTGCTCTGTCCGATCTTTTTTGACGCTTCGCTCTTTTTGCCGGGAGCCGCGGGTGTGCGAAAGCTGCTGCCGCCGTGGTGGTATCTGAGCGGCATTTTTGGTTCCCAAAGTGTCTACCCGTGAACAATTACTTTTTTACAACGTTTTTTTGGATAACTTCGATAAAAAGATTGCTATTTTTTCATTCAATTATTATAATAAAAAGAGACATCCGGTATCGAGCATCAATCTGCCGGATGTTTTCATGCGAGAAAATCAGGAGAGGAGTGAACACAATGGAAAGCCGGAGTCATAAGGCGGAATCAGACGGCAGCTACCCAGAACCGAAGGCAGCGTACACATGCATTTGCAGGAATGACAGCTGCAAACAGCGGATTCCTTGTGTACACTGCCGCATCTGTGGATAAGTTTCCGGCATTCTGCCTGTGTGCAGGAGCAGGAAAGGAGCAGCCTGTCCGATTTCCAAAATGACAATATTTTGGAAGGAGACGGGAATGTTAGAAGAAGAGAAGAAAGAAGAGCTGCTGGCTCTGCTGTCCGGGAAGAAGTATCGGGAGCTGAAAAGCCAGCTGGTCGAGATGAATGAGGTGGATATTGCCTCATTTATCGAAGAATTGGATTCAGAAAAGACGGTCGTTGTATTCCGTATGCTGCCGAAAGAGCTGGCATCGGAGGTATTTGCCTGTCTGGAAGTCGAACAGCAGCAGCACATCATTACCAGTATTACGGATAATGAGCTGCGTGCCATCATTGACGACCTGTATGTCGATGATGCGGTCGATATGCTGGAGGAGCTGCCGGCGACGATCGTGCGGCGCGTACTTCAGAACTCCAGCCCGGATACGAGAAAACTGATCAACCAGTTCCTCAATTACCCGGAAAACAGTGCCGGAAGCGTTATGACGGCGGAGTACGTGGGACTCAAGAAAAATATGACGGTGGAGCAGGCATTTGATTATATCCGGAAATATGGCGTGGACAAGGAGACGATTTACACCTGCTACGTCATGGATGAAAAACGCCGCTTAGAGGGCGTTGTGACGGTCAAGGATCTTCTGATGAATGATTATGCGGCGCTCATGGGCGATATCATGGATCCGCATGTGATCAAGGCGTATACGACGGAAGACCAGGAAAAGGTTGTGGAGACGTTCAATGAGTACAACCTCTTGAGTTTACCGGTTGTGGACGGTGAAGACCGTCTGGTCGGCATCATCACGGTCGATGATGTCATGGATGTCATGGAGCAGGAGGCGACGGAGGACTTCGAGAAGATGGCGGCGATGCTGCCGAGTGAGAAGCCGTACCTGAAGACGGGCGTGTTCCAGCTCGCGAGAAACCGTATTCCGTGGCTGATGATCCTGATGTTGAGCAGTATGGTGACCGGCGGTATTTTGTTAAAATATGAGAATGCCTTTTCGGTAATTCCGCTTTTGGTTACGTTTATTCCGATGCTGATGGATACGGGCGGAAACTCCGGCAGCCAGGCGAGCACGATGATAATCCGTGGTATGGCGGTCGGCGAGGTAGAACCGGCGGATATTCTGAAAGTTATGTGGAAAGAAATCCGCGTGGGAATGCTCTGTGGACTTTCTCTGGCGCTTGTCAATTTCGTGCGCCTGATGATCCAGTATCCGGGGCAGGTACTCATCTGCCTGACGGTAGTTATCAGCCTGTTCTGCACGGTTATCATCGCGAAGACGATCGGATGTGTGCTTCCGATTGCGGCGAAGACGATCCACCTCGACCCGGCGATCATGGCGTCGCCGATGATCACGACGATCGTGGATGCGTGCAGCCTGATGATTTATTTCCAGCTGGCGTGCCATCTGCTGAATATGAAGGCGTGATATAAATTACCTGCCTGCTGGCCCATGTTTTCGTATGGTCAGCGCAGTAAATGCGCAGACTTACGGAACAGTTACTTTATTTTATAATTCCAATATTTTAATTATTTCTAGGAAAGGAAAAACTGTTTGGAACATAAGCTTCCAGACAGCCGTGTGAAAAGTATGACAAAGATCAGAACCAGATACGCACCGAGCCCGACAGGCAAAATGCATGTAGGAAACTTAAGAACTGCATTATACGCATACCTGATTGCAAAACATGAGGGCGGCGATTTTATCCTGCGAATCGAGGATACCGATCAGGAGCGTTTCGTTGAAGGCGCGACCGAGATCATTTACAATACGATGCGCGATACCGGACTGAAGCATGACGAAGGTCCGGACATCGGAGGTCCGGTTGGCCCGTATGTACAGAGCGACCGTCAGAAACAGGGCATCTACATGGAATATGCGAAGAAGCTGATTGATAAAGGCGAAGCTTATTACTGTTTCTGCGATCAGGAACGCTTAAACAGCTTAAAGAGAGAAGTAAACGGCGAAGAGATCATGACCTATGATAAGCACTGCCTGCACCTTTCCAAGGAAGAGGTAGAGGCAAACTTAAAGGCAGGAAAGCCGTTTGTCATCCGTCAGAACAATCCGACCGAGGGAAAGACTACCTTCCACGATGAGATTTACGGGGATATTTCCGTAGATAACTCCGAGCTGGACGATATGGTTTTAATCAAATCGGATGGATTCCCGACCTACAACTTCGCAAATGTGGTGGACGATCATTTACAGCAGATCACCCATGTAGTCCGCGGTAACGAGTACCTGTCTTCTTCACCGAAGTACAACCGTCTGTACGACGCATTCGGATGGAAGGTTCCGGTTTATGTGCACTGCCCGACCATCACGAACGAGGAGCACAAGAAGCTGAGCAAGCGAAGCGGTCATTCTTCCTATCAGGATCTGATCGATCAGGGCTTCGTTTCCGAGGCAGTTGTCAACTTCGTTGCCCTGCTTGGCTGGTCACCGGAAAATAATCAGGAGATTTTCTCCTTAGACGAGCTGGTAAAAGAGTTCAACTACAAGAATATCAGCAAATCTCCGGCTGTTTTCGATATGGTAAAACTGAAATGGATGAACGGCGAGTACATCAAGGCGATGGATTTTGATAAGTTCTATGAAATGGCAGAGCCGTACATCAAAAAAGTAATCACCAAGGATCTGGATCTGAAGAAGATCGCGGCGATGGTGAAGACGAGAATCGAGATTTTCCCGGATATCGAGGGACACATCGATTTCTTTGAGACACTGCCGGAGTATGATCCGCAGATGTATGTTCACAAGAAGATGAAGACCAATCTGGAGACATCCTTAAAGGTATTAAAAGATGTTCTGCCGATTCTGGAAGCACAGGAAGATTACTCCAACGACGCCCTGTACGCGGCGCTGTCCGAGTATGTATCCAAAGAGGGCGTTAAGACCGGCTTTGTAATGTGGCCGATCCGTACCGCTGTATCCGGCAAGCAGATGACGCCGGCAGGCGCGACCGAGATCATGGAAGTGCTTGGCAAGGAAGAGTCGATCAGCCGTATCAAGAAGGGGATTGAACTTCTGGAGGCACAGCAGTAGGCTGTCGTAACCGTCGATGTTCGACTTGAAGCAAGTTTGGCTTCGCAGATTAAATCAGTAGGTAGTAAATAAATAACTGCTTTTTCATGTATCGTAGATGCATGAAAAGCAGTGAAAAGGTGCGCTTTGTGAGAAATACATTCCAAGGCGCACTTTTCTTACATTTGTACTTGACAGATTTGCTTCAGATGCGCGGCAGAAGGATGTCTTGCACGTCAAAATGCGAATTTCGAAGCAAATATGCCGAGATATTCTTGAATTGTGGAGTAAGGAAACAGGAAATGGCATTCAGTAAAGCACAGACACAGGCAATCATGCATAAAGATGGTCCCATGATGGTTCTGGCGGGACCGGGATCAGGGAAAACAACGGTGATCACCCATCGGGTCCAGTATCTGACGAAGGAGTACGGAATCGATCCGGGGGATATTCTGGTAATCACCTTTACCCGGGCAGCAGCCGAGGAGATGCGGGAGCGGTATGAAGCATTGACCGGCGGCGGATCCAGAGTCACCTTCGGTACTTTTCATTCGATCTTTTTTAGGATCTTAAAGCTGGCATACCGATATACCGCTGACAATATTGTCCGGGAAGAGCAGCAGATGCAGTTTGTCCGGGAGCTGGCTCAGGCCGGAGGTCTGGAGCCGGAGGATGAAAATGAGTTTGCAGCCTCCATTTTAAGTGAGATAAGCTCTGTCAAGGGAGAGAGGATTGCACTGGAACATTACTATTCCAAAAACTGTCCGGATGCAGTTTTCCGTCAGCTCTATGCAGGCTATGAAGAGAAAATGCGCCGAGCCGGACTCATCGATTTCGATGACATGATGGTGCTGTGTCTGGAACTTTTTACGGAAAGAAAAGATATCCTGTCTGCCTGGCAGAGAAGGTATCGGTACATCCTGATTGATGAGTTTCAGGACATCAATCGGCTTCAATATGAGATCGTGCGGATGTTAGCCAAGCCGGAAGATAATCTTTTTATCGTGGGCGATGATGATCAGTCGATTTACCGGTTTCGTGGGGCCAAACCGGAGATTATGCTGGGGTTTGAGCGGGATTATCCGGGGGCTGGACGGATTCTTCTGGATGTGAATTACCGCAGTACCGAGGAGATCGTGGCACCGGCATTGCGGCTGATCGGAGAAAACCAGAAACGTTTTTCAAAGGCCATCCATACAACGGGACGTCATGGGAAGAACGTGATCACGAAGCTCTGGCAGGATCCGGGGGAAGAAAATCTGGCCATTGCCAGGGAGATACAGCTGTATCTGCAGTCGGGAGTGCGGCCGGGGGATATCGCAGTTTTATACCGGACCAATGCTGGTCCTCGTTTTCTGATGGAAAAGCTGATGGAATACAATCTGCCGTTCCGGACACGGGACACGGTGCCGAACCTCTATGAACACTGGATTTCGCGAAATATCCTGACCTATATCCGGATCGCCATGGGAAGCCGGGCGCGGGAAGATATTTTGCAGGTCATCAACCGTCCGAAGCGTTATATCAGCCGGGATGCGATGCCGGATGAGACGGTTTCGTTCGAGAAGATGAAGGCATTCTATGCGGAGAAAGACTGGATTGCCGAGCGGATCGAGAATCTGGAAGGCGATCTGCGGGCCATCGCCCGGATGTCACCTCTGGCAGCCGTCAATTATATCCGCCAGGGCATGGGATACGACGAATATCTGATCGAGTATGCGGCATTCCGGCGGATGCGGCCGGAGGAACTTTTAGAGACTGCCGATGAGTTAAAAGAAAGTGCGGCGGGTTTCAAGACCTTTGACGAGTGGTTTGCACACATCGACGCGTACAAGGAGGAACTGCTCCGGCAGGCGGTGCAGCGGCGGACGGAGACGGACGCGATCACGCTCGCGACGATGCACAGTGCCAAGGGGCTGGAATTTCCCATTGTCTATATTCTCGATGCCAATGAAGGCATCACACCGCACAGCCGCGCGATGCTGGACGAGGATATGGAGGAAGAACGACGTCTGTTCTATGTGGCAATGACGCGTGCAAAGACCCGGCTGCATGTATATGCGGTGCGGGAGAGGTACCATAAAAAGGCGGAAGTATCGCGGTTTGTGTGGGAGTATCTGGGGCGGGAGTCATAGAGAAAAATTCGGAAAACGGGAGAATAATAAGATTTACAAATGGCAGAAAAATAGCTATACTATCGTCAGTCAGAGATGCACTCTGGCATATGTTTATCGTGAAGCATAACGTAAGGTGAAAAAGAAAATAGGTAGGAGGCGGTTGTACGCCGATTTTGTTTGCAATTATATTTTTAGTAGTCGTTTTTAAGGTGGTCGGTCTGCTTTTAAGTGTCTGCGGAAGACTCCTTGGAGCTGTTCTGAGTCTGGCTGGATTTATCATTTCACTGGCAGTTGGAACACTGGTGTTTGGACTGTCGGCGGCATTTTCGGTGGTGCTTTTGGGAATTGCCGGAGTTTGGCTGATAGCAAAATTGGTATTGTAAAAAATTACTATGCAGAAGAAAGATGGAAAAAGTCAACGGCAGCTGGGATGAAGAAGCAGGAAGATAATAGGTAAAAGAATTATTTAAAGCGGTTGAGCGGGGGGCAGCCGCTTTTCTTTTTTGGAAAAGAGTATCACTGTATGGATGATTTTATGTGGGCTATATATACGACATCTGTCGGATTGGCGGTTACTATATATGGGAAAGTATGATATGATTGATTTATGGAAGTTCAGATGATTTTGCAAAAAACTATCTCACTGTGAAGATTGATAATCTGTAGATGGCAAAACGGATAGGAACGTGAAGAACAGAGAAGTGAGCATATTTATGCAAAAAGGAAAAACAAATAGTAGTTTGCAAAATATAAATAATGATTTATAAATGATGGTCAGAGTGCTAATATATAATAAGAATGGTTAATTTAAAAATGTATGTTGGTGAGGAGGGAATATATGATTCCTGAAATTCGCTTGCTTGCAGCAAAAGCCAGCAAAGAGAATGATAATTTGTGGCTTCCGCTGTTAGACCACTTAAAAGACACAGCTGGAGTTATAGAATACCTGGCGAGCAGATGGCTGCCGGGGTCTGTGTATGATGAGATGGAGATCTCGAGAAAAGAGGGAATACGATTAGCAAAACTGCTCGCATTGCTGCATGATATAGGGAAAGGTATTCCGGCATTCCAGACAAGAATATTGGAACAGCTTCCAGACATCAGGTGTTTTCAAGAATCGGCCGGAATTGAAACAAACTTGAATAAAACACAGATGGATATTAAACATGCACATGCAGGGGCTGTTCTTCTTCGAGCAATGGGATATCCGGAATCAGTGGCAGCAATTGTAGGTGCACACCATGGATCTCCCGAACCCAATAATATGGATGATGACGCAATCGATGAATTAACATTAGAGCGAAAAAAATACGGAGATAAAAAATCTATATGGCGGAAAATGCAAGAGGAACTCTTGAAATGGGCATTAGAAGAGGCGGGATATTCGGAAAAGGAAGAAATTCCAGGTATTTCGGAAGCAGCTCAGATGCTTTTTTGTGGACTTTTGATTATGGCAGACTGGATTGCAAGCAACAGCTATTATTTTCCGTTGTTATCTGTAACAGATGATCCAGAACCATATGATAATAATCGGTCAAGGAATGCAATGAGACATCTTAACCTATCGGATGGATGTTTGATGGGTTCTGCGTGGAAACAGGAGGATTTTTTTGAAGAGAGGTTCCATTTTACTGCAAATCGAGTACAGAAGGAAATGTATGGTGTTGCAGCCAGAATGAAAAAACCAGGATTGATCATTCTGGAGGCACCAATGGGAGAAGGAAAAACGGAGGCGGCTCTGGCAGCAGCTGAGATTCTTATGAATCGTTTCGATTTAAAAGGAATTGCCTTTTTTCTCCCATCACAGGCAACAACAAATGCCATGTTTACAAGAATCAGTTCCTGGCTAACAGGTCAGTCAGATGTTAATCAGGTTTCGATCCAGCTTTATCATTCCAATGCGGAATTAAATGAAGATTTTAGAAAACTGGAATATGGGGATGTCTGCATAGAAGACGATGATCAGGATGCTTTGATAGTTCATAGCTTTTTTAGAGGAAAGAAAACAAGAATGTTATCCGATATTGTGGTTGGCACAATCGATCAGCTTCTGATGGCAGCATTGATGCAGAAACATGTGATGCTTCGTCATCTGGGGCTTGCAGGAAAAGTTGCAGTGATTGATGAGTGCCATTCATTTGATCCTTATATGAATACATATTTGGAACGTATTTTGCAGTGGCTGGGGATTTATCATATTCCGGTAATTCTTTTGTCAGCTACGCTCCCTGGGGATAAACGATTGGCTTTGATGCAGGCATATGCCGGAAAGAAAAAATGTAAAAATGTCTTGATTAAGGAAACAACTTCATACCCGTTGATTTCATGGTCAGATCACGAACGAGTACAATTAATACCAATTCCTTATGATAAAAAAGACAGGGTTGTTCAGATTGTTAGAGAGAATGAAGAACAACTGGAAGAAGAAGTCCGCAATGTATTGAAACATGGCGGGTGTATGGGAATTATATTAAATACTGTTTCAAGAGTGCAGAAAATTGCAAAATTCATACAGGATAAATTTCCGGAAGCAAAAGTATTGATTGATCATTCGCAGTTTATACTTCCGGATCGACTTGAACATGAGAAAGAAATTTTGAACTGTGTTGGAAAACATTCGGCGAATGAGCAGAGAAGAGAGGTGATTGTAGTTGGAAGTCAGGTGTTGGAGCAATCATTGGATCTTGATTTTGATGTACTGATAACAGATTTATGCCCAATGGATCTTTTATTGCAAAGAATTGGTCGTCTTCATCGTCATGAGAGGAAAAGACCAGAAATGTTTGAAAGTGCCAGATGCATAGTATTGAATTCAGAGTTAGACAATCTGGAAAAGGGAGCGACAGAGGTTTATGGAGAATATCTGCTGCTGCAGACATCAGCACTTCTTCCGGAAAAGATTATGATTCCATCGGATATCTGCTCATTGGTACAGAAGACTTATTGCGAAACAGATGATAATCAACGCTTTCAGAATGCATATGAAGATTATAAGAAGAAGTGCATGCTTAGGAAACAGAATGCGAAACCATATTGTCTGGAGAAACCAGAGATAGGAAAATGTGGAGGGACTTTAGTAGGGCTTCTGGATAAGTCGGTTGGCTTAGACGATATAAAAGCACAGGCAGCAGTGAGGGATGGAAATCCATCAATAGAAGTGATAGTTGTAAAAGAAGCAGAATCTGGTTTTGCATCTATAATTGCTGGGAAATCAAAGGGGAAAAAATACAATCTCAAGGAAACTTTATCGATAGAGGAAGCCAGAGAAATATCAGAGCAAAAACTCCGCCTTCCTCAAAGATTTGCGCAATCATGGTGCGTGGGACGTGTGATAGAACAATTACGGATAGATATGGAACGGCATACAGAAGAGTGGAAAAACAGTCCCATGCTGGAAGGTGAGTTAATATTATTTTTAGATACGACAAATCACGTGAGTTTAGATGAAATCCAGCTGTTTTACGATGAAAAGAAGGGTCTAGAATGGGAGGTTGAGAAACGTGGATGATAAAAAATTCAATCTTTTAGAAGAACCATGGGTTTGTGTTATGCAGGAAAATGGAGAAGTAAAGGAACTATCATTGATAGATGCACTGATCCATGCACACCAGTATCGAGGATTATCTGGAGAGTTGCCAACGCAGGATGTTGCAGTATTAAGATTACTTCTGGCAGTATTGCAAACAGTTGTTTATCGATATGATGCAGATGGAAATGAAGACGAACTTGTAGAAACAGAGGATGCATATGAACGGTGGGAAGAAATTTGGAATGAAGGAAAACTTCCGGAGAAACCGATTCGGGAATATTTAGCAAAGTGGAAGGAACGCTTTTATCTATACGATAGTAACAGACCCTTTTATCAGGTACCGAAGGCTGCTATTGGAACAGAATGTAAAGCAGCAAAGCTAAATGGTGAAATCTCAGAGAGCAGTAATAAACTGCGCTTATTTTCAAATCGTGCAGGAAAAGAAAAGAAATTTTTAAGTGATTCAGAAGCAGCTAGATGGCTGTTGTATCTGAATGGATATGATGATACATCTGCAAAGCCAAAGCAAAAGGGTCTTCCATCACCCGGAACCGGATGGCTTGGAAAACTGGGATTAATTTATGCAGATGGAAGCAATTTATTTGAAACCTTGATGTTGAACCTTGTAGTGGTCAATATTTCAGATAAAGAATGTTGGGACAGTCCAAAACCTGTGTGGGAAGCAGAAACAGTTAAGAGTGCGGAGAGAACCGAAATTGTGGTCCCATCAAATCAGGCAGAGCTACTGACAGTACAATCCAGAAGAATTCTTCTAAAAAAAGAGGTGCAAGGGGTCAGTGGTTATTATGTGTTGGGAGGTGATTTTTTTCCAAAAGAAGCAGCATATATGGAACAAATGACTGTATGGAAAAAATATGAACCGAAAGGAAATGCCGTTCCGTATTATCAGCCAAGAAGGCATTTGCCAGAAAAACAGATGTGGCGCGACTTTTCAAACCTTGTTATGTCAGATCAGGAAAACAGAACACCGGGTGTGCTTAGGTGGGTCGCTTGGCTGAAAGATAAGAAAATGATTGATAAAAAGAATATCATTTGCTTTAAGACAGCCTCGGTACAATATGGGGACAAAGACTTTTTTGTAAAAGATGTTCTTGGCGATTACCTGGAATTTCATACAGAATTATTAACTGCAAATGGAAAAATATTGGTAAGAATCATACGAGAAGAGATTGAAAAATGTGAAAAAGCAGCAAATATAGTTAATCATTTAACAGAAGACTTAAAGAAGGCTGCAGGAGATTGTTCAGGTGAAAAAACTCAATATGGAAAAGAAGAGTACTTTTACCAGATAGATATACCATTCCGCAAATGGTTAAAGGAGTTGGATCCGATAGGTGAGAGTGATTCTGAATATTATGAGAACATTCGAAACGACTGGAGAGTTCAGGCATATCGGATAGCGGAAAAGCTTGGGATGAACTATGTTGAACAAGCAGGAGATAAGGCTTTTGTTGGGCGGGAAATACAAGAAAAAAAGGATGGAGTTGAAAGAAAAGTTTATTATTCATCTTCAAGTGCTTTTAATATATTTAAGGTGTCATTGAAAAAATGCTTTGAGCAGTAGCAAGGAGGGATTGTATGGGAAACCAGGGACAGATGGTCAGAAAGTATATGGCCATGCGTCTGAAACAATGGGAGAATGAGCCAAATGATGCACGCGTCAAAGGAGAATTGGCACAGCTTCGTCATGGAATCGGGAAAAAGCCCGGAGAGGTTCCAGAAATGTGGGAACTTTTATTTAACAGATTTCCGGAAGAATTGATGAGCAGAAATGGAGAACCTAGTTGGGCTGAGTGGGCGGTATCTCTTTCGTTATGTATGTATGCTCTGCATCAGCAGGGAAGTGATATTCACAAAAAAAACATGCATAGCGAACAGCAACCATTAGGAAAGGCAGTTAGAAAATTGGCGGCTTTGCAGGATGAATCAGAACTGACACGAATTCGAAAACGATTTACCGTTTTTGCAACATCGGCAGATATGGAAGAATGTGCGTATTATCTTCGAGGATTAGTGCAGCTTCTGCGGGCAAAGGGAGTGCCGATGGATTATATTCAGCTAGCATATGACCTATATCAATTTCAAACGGAGAATGGTGCCCAGAAGGTTAAGCTTCGCTGGGGACAGGATTTTTATCGAGTAGTAAAACAGGAAGAGGAGGAAAAAGAAAATGAGTAAAAATTTGTATATTGATCTTCATGTGATTCAAACACTTCCGCCGAGCTGCGTAAATCGTGATGATACAGGCAGCCCCAAGACAGCGATTTATGGTGGTGTAACCAGAGCGAGGGTTTCAAGTCAGTCCTGGAAACGTGCAATGCGCCTTATGTTTGCTGATATGTATACAGAAGAAGAAAAAGGAATTCGAACAAAGAAAATTGTAGACCTGCTTGCAAAGAAAATATCTGAGTTGGATTCGGAGATTCAGAGTGCTGAAAAATTGGCAAAAAAGGTATTAGAAGCAGCAGGAATTAAATTAACAGAGAAAAATGGAAAAGCAGAAACAGGAGCTCTGTTTTTTATTAGTGCAAAACAAATTGAAAAATTGGCAGAAAAGGCAATGGCTCATCCAGATGGGAAATTTGAAAAAGAGGATAAAAAAGAATTGCAGGAGGCATTAAAAAACTACCCGTCAGTTGATCTTGCTTTGTTTGGCCGCATGGTGGCAGATGAACCTTCCTTGAATTACGACGCAACGGCACAAGTGGCCCATGCCATATCAACACATGCTGTACATAATGAGTATGATTACTTTACAGCTGTTGATGATTGTACATCGGAAGATAATTCTGGGGCAGGACATCTTGGTACAGTGGAGTATAGCTCATCTACCTTATATCGTTATGCGACTGTGAATGCGGCAGAACTTGCAAACTATCTGGGAGAAGATACTCCGAAAGCAGTTAGAAATTTTGCAGAGGCATTTATCACCAGTATGCCGACAGGAAAACAAAATACATTTGCAAACAGAACACGCCCGGATGCTGTTTATGTGACGGTTCGCAGAGATCAGCCGGTTAATATGGCCTGTGCTTTTGAAAAACCAATTACCACAAAGGGTGGATATGTGGAGCAGTCAATAAAGGCGTTGGTTGATTATGCAAAAGAATCTTATGAAGATTATGTAAATGAGCCGGAAGTGACATTTGCAGTGGGAAGAGAGTTGGAGCCGCTTGCGGCAACAATGAATCTAACAAAATTATTAGATGAACTGGAAAAACAGGTTTTTATTGATCTGGAAGAGGTGACGAAATAATGAGTACATTGCTGCTTCGGTTGGCAGCACCACTTCAATCATGGGGAATTGATTCGAAGTTTGATATTCGCCGGACAGGACGGGAACCTAGCAAAAGCGGGGTGATCGGGCTTATCTGCGCCGCCTTTGGAATCAAAAGAGATGATGATGAGATGGTGAGTCAATTAGCAACACTGCGATTTGGCGTGCGTGTAGATAAAGAGGGGCATTTCATGCGTGATTTTCACATAGCACGCTCAAAAAAAGGAGATTCATATGTCACAAATCGCTATTATCTTGCGGATGCAGAATTTCTGGTAGGCTTTGAAAGTGCGGATGAAGAACTTTTAAAAAGAATTGAATATGCATTATTGAATCCGGTGTTTCCATTATATCTGGGGCGGAGATCGTGTCCGCCTACTGGAAGATTATGCCTTGGTATTAGAAAACGAGAATTGGAAGACGCTTTGCTTGAAGAAGCATTTCGGAATGAATCAGTTGAAACAGTACGCATAATACTGGATGCAAAAGAAGGAGAAGACGGAAATATTGTTAAAGATCTTCCGATATCCTATAATCCAGAGAAGAGAAAACATGCGTTTCGAAAAGTGACGGAGAAATATCGGGCGGTACGAGAACCGCTTCAATGCCATGATCCAATGGCAGAATTGGGGTGATTGGTTTGTATTTAAGCAGAATGACATTGGATGTGACTAAAAGGAAAACATTGCGGGCATTGAGCTCGCCAAACCTGTTCCATGGAGCCGTTGAGGCTTCGTTTGATATGACAGAAGCAGTTCGTCATAGAAAGCTATGGAGAATCGATCGGCTTAATAGTAAGTATTATTTGCTTATTCTAAGCCGGGAAAAACCGGATCTCTCCGAAGCAGTAAGCCAATTTGCGCCAGAAGGTGAAGAATGGGTGACAAAAGAGTATGATCCTTTTCTGGAGAAAATCAAAGCTAATTCATGGTGGCATTTTCGTTTGACGGCAAATCCAACATACCAGAAAGCTGCAGGAAAGGATCAAAGAGGCAGAATTTGTGCACATACTACAGCAGATAATCAGCGAAAATGGCTTATAAAACAGGGTAAACTGCATGGTTTTGCAGTGAGTGAAGATTCTTTTGAGATTAGGGAATCTAAATGGTACCATTTTAATAAGGCTTCTGGAAAGAATCAGGTTAGTATGCTGTCTGTAACATATGAAGGTATTTTAAAAATAGTGGATGAAGAGAAAGTACGAAAAATGCTGATAGACGGTATTGGACGTGAAAAGGCATATGGAGTAGGTCTTATGACATTGGTACATATGGAGAAGGGAACAGTATGACAAATATTCCTGGAATGATACGGCCGGAAATCCAGATGCTGCCGCAGGTTGCAGATCGTCTGACGTTCCTTTATCTGGAAAGATGTGTCCTAAATCGACAGGATAGTGCAATTACAGTCGCAGATGATAGAGGAACCGTTTTTGTACCGGCAGCAGCAATCAGTGTGATTATGCTGGGACCTGGAACTAAGATTACACATCGGGCGATGGAATTAATTGGAGATGCCGGGGTAACAGTGATATGGGTGGGAGAACATGGTGTGCGTTATTATGCATCGGGTCGTCCGCTCACCCACCGGGCAGCTCTTTTGCAGAGACAAGCGGAATCAGTCAGCAATACGAGAATGCATTTAAATATTGTGAGACAGATGTATTCCATGCGATTTCCTAATGAAGATGTTTCACGCCTTACGCTTCAGCAATTGAGAGGACGGGAGGGAGCACGAATTCGTGCAGTATATAAAAGAGTATCAAAAGAGTGGAATGTACCTTGGAATGGGCGTGAATACGATCCAGATGATTTTACAAGTGGAGATTCTGTTAACCAGGCATTATCTGCCGGCCATGCATGTCTTTATGGCTTGGCACATGCGGTAATTGCTGCGTTAGGGTGCTCTCCGGGATTGGGATTTGTACATGTTGGACATGAAAACTCATTTGTATATGATATTGCAGATTTATATAAGGCAGATATCACGATTCCGTTAGCGTTTGAGGTGGCTGCAACGATTTCCAAGGAAGAAATTCCGTCTGTAATGCGGAGAAAAACCAGAGATAAAATGGTAAAAATGAATATTCTGAAACAAATGGTGCATGATATCAAATCTTTGTTTGCCAAAGAAGGAGAAGCAGAGGATTCAGATGCAGTATATTTGTGGGATAACAAAGTCGGGGAAGTTGAGAATGGGCATTCGTATGGAGACGATCTTGAAGAAGGTGAATAATGGTAGTTGTAACGCTGACTGATTGCCCACCTAAATTGCGCGGAGATCTTACGAAGTGGCTTATGGAGATCAATACAGGAGTATACGTTGGAAAGGTGAGCGCAAGAATTCGGGAAATGCTTTGGACGCGAATCTGTGAGCACCTGTCTCAGGGACGGGCAACAATGGTATATAGTACTAATAATGAACAGGGAATGGAATTCTGTGTTCACAACTCATCCTGGAAACCTGTGGATTTTGATGGATTACAATTAGTTATGCGACCAGAACAGGCACGGCGCGAAACAAAAGCGCGTGCAAGTCGGGCAGAAGTTCAACAGATGTTGATTAAGAAAAAGCAATCTCAAACATATAAAGAACGACAAGAAGGTTATGTGGTGATAGATTTAGAAACAACAGGATTAAATAGTTCATCAGATGAGATTATTGAGTTGGCGGCGATCAGAATCATTAACCACAAAATAGCAGACCAATTGGAGATTCTAGTGAAAGCAGAAAAAGGTGTTCCAAAAGTAATTACTGAACTTACGGGGATTACAGAGGAGATTCTTGAGGAAAAGGGGATGGTTCTTTCTTCAGCGATAGAGAAGTTTTGTGAATTTATTGGACAAAGTACAATAGTGGGTCATAACATCGCATTTGATCGCAGCTTTTTAAAGGAAGCTTGTCGAAAGACCAATCGTATGAATCTAAAAAATCCGGCAAAAGATACATTAGATCTTGCGAGAAGACGAATCGATGATATTGATGATTATAAGCTGCATGCACTAGCAGACTATTTCCAGATAAAAGTTGAGGAGGAACATAGGGCATTAAGTGATTGCATCACAACATTTCAGGTGTTTGAGAAACTAAATGAAATTTAGAGATGGAGATCGGGAAAAGGTTGTAAATAAGGGATTTTTTTAGTGTATTCCCCGCGCAAGCGGGGGTGATCCCAAGAAGATGTTTCGTTTGTTCGTAACAACAATGTATTCCCCGCGCAAGCGGGGGTGATCCCTGATTCCAAGTTGGAGGGTTGCCTCCATAGTTGTATTCCCCGCGCAAGCGGGGGTGATCCCCATCTCTTTGTCCTCGTCTGACAGATATAATGGTATTCCCCGCGCAAGCGGGGGTGATCCCTGCTCTGTTGCCTTGTCAGTGTTCCAGTCATTGTATTCCCCGCGCAAGCGGGGGTGATCCCGTAAAACAATCTGGGTCACTGGTACAAATTTAGTATTCCCCGCGCAAGCGGGGGTGATCCTTGTTGTTCAGATTTATTTCCAATATCTAATAAGTATTCCCCGCGCAAGCGGGGGTGATCCCAGCGTTTACCAAGGCAGCGCTATGGGAGCAATGTATTCCCCGCGCAAGCGGGGGTGATCCCGAACGCGTCATGCTATTCCAGACACGCTGTTGGTATTCCCCGCGCAAGCGGGGGTGATCCCCAGGTGCAGTGGGACAATGACGCTTTTTTATGGTATTCCCCGCGCAAGCGGGGGTGATCCCTAGCCGATTGTGTCGGGCGTTTAAAATCATACGTATTCCCCGCGCAAGCGGGGGTGATCCTTGAATTGTACGAACCGGATGGTTGGATAAACAGTATTCCCCGCGCAAGCGGGGGTGATCCTCGGTAGCAGCAACGTTCCCATCAGCAATTTTGGTATTCCCCGCGCAAGCGGGGGTGATCCCGTATCCGGAGACTATACTATTAATGCTGGAGAGTATTCCCCGCGCAAGCGGGGGTGATCCTAAAATCATGTCGGGCGTGGCGTTTAATGAAAAGTATTCCCCGCGCAAGCGGGGGTGATCCTTCGTCCGCAATGGATTTTTTAACAAATGTTTCGTATTCCCCGCGCAAGCGGGGGTGATCCTAGGTATGAGCGGATTGTATTCTTCGGTACAGCGTATTCCCCGCGCAAGCGGGGGTGATCCAGCGTCCCTGTCGTATAAGACCCCGACGACCTGGTATTCCCCGCGCAAGCGGGGGTGATCCTTTTATTATCTGATGAAAATTACTGGATGGTAATGTATTCCCCGCGCAAGCGGGGGTGATCCCCATATCTACATGATATGATACATATAAAGTTGGTATTCCCCGCGCAAGCGGGGGTGATCCCTATCAGTATCAGCAAATGCGAGCAAATTGAGGGTATTCCCCGCGCAAGCGGGGGTGATCCCGAACATCCTCAAACAACGTTACGGGACATTTGGTATTCCCCGCGCAAGCGGGGGTGATCCCTGTCTTCCTTGCCGCCACCTGCGAAGATAACAGTATTCCCCGCGCAAGCGGGGGTGATCCTGTATGAGGCATTGCGGAAAGTCCTTGGAAATGGTATTCCCCGCGCAAGCGGGGGTGATCCTACGGATGCTTCGGCGTAATCTTAAATTTAAGAGTATTCCCCGCGCAAGCGGGGGTGATCCCTGAGTAACCGCTTTCTCCGCCGCCACCAACCTGTATTCCCCGCGCAAGCGGGGGTGATCCCCGGCAGATGCTTATCCCAAGAGGAGAAGAGAAGTATTCCCCGCGCAAGCGGGGGTGATCCTAGGGCGCTTGTTGTGTTTCACACCGCAAACGTGTATTCCCCGCGCAAGCGGGGGTGATCCCTGTTGGGGTAAAGCTGGCAAGTAGAAGGGAGGGTATTCCCCGCGCAAGCGGGGGTGATCCCGTCACACCGAACCAGCTTAACATTACTGACGGGTATTCCCCGCGCAAGCGGGGGTGATCCCCTCCGGCACTTTTGCCCCCTCAAATTTGACGGGTATTCCCCGCGCAAGCGGGGGTGATCCCTATTGCATTTAAAATGTCAATAGATTCATGATGTATTCCCCGCGCAAGCGGGGGTGATCCTTGAGAAGCGCCCCGAAATCATCGGACTTAAGGGTATTCCCCGCGCAAGCGGGGGTGATCCTTTCATCGGAGAAAAGAATTACATAGTAACCACGTATTCCCCGCGCAAGCGGGGGTGATCCTAATAATTCAGCTGAATTACTTATTGGATAACAGTATTCCCCGCGCAAGCGGGGGTGATCCCCTTATCTTTAACCTGTCCTGATTCAATGGCTTGTATTCCCCGCGCAAGCGGGGGTGATCCTCAAGGTATCCGGAGCAGTTTGACCTAGTGGGAGTATTCCCCGCGCAAGCGGGGGTGATCCTCACATCATCGCGAGTTATAATCCGTAGCGCATGTATTCCCCGCGCAAGCGGGGGTGATCCCGGTCGCGGAGGATGTTGGTTGGAAACGGGTTGGTATTCCCCGCGCAAGCGGGGGTGATCCTCTGGAGGAAGAGGCAGCAAAGAGGGCGCTGGAGTATTCCCCGCGCAAGCGGGGGTGATCCTCATCTGGCCGAGATGGAAAAGTACAGCTGGAAGTATTCCCCGCGCAAGCGGGGGTGATCCTCAACCCCTGCGCCAGGGAATCGGTTCTGCCAGTATTCCCCGCGCAAGCGGGGGTGATCCTTGTTGCTTTTACCATTGCATCCTCCTGTATCCGTATTCCCCGCGCAAGCGGGGGTGATCCTACCGGTACAATCAGCGGAACCGGAAGTCTGCCGTATTCCCCGCGCAAGCGGGGGTGATCCCGAAAAACCGGAATGGTTGACGATGGATCAGATGTATTCCCCGCGTAAGCGGGGGTGTTTTTCCTAAAATCTAAAGTTTGGGAAGATAAGAACAACCTTATGATTTCAACATATGAAGCCATAAGGTTGTTTTTTTCGTATAGAAAACTTCACTGCCGCATCTTGAAGGTCACCAGAATTTGTGGGAAATGATAGGTGGTTGTTTGCTCAGTTTTTTGGAATATAGATGATTTTGTCACAGGCGTAAAGTTCTTCTCCCTCTCTGTTTCGCATTTCATATCCGATATATTTACAATTCCCATCCAACTGACTATAATAAAGAATGTCCGTTTGCCTGCAAAGGCGCGGAACCATATCCATCTGCATCAGGGCGATATGACAGAAAAATGAATTTAAAAGAATGGAAGAAACAACAATGGATGTAATTGGAAAATTTGGAAATAGGGTGAGCAGCCAGGCGCTTAAGGATCCGGAAAAAGCGCGTCGGCTGCTTCTTGCGGGATACCGCCTGCAGGAAAAGAAGCTTCAGTTTTTGCCGGATCGGGGGCTGCCGTCGTCGGGACAGTATGTGGCGCGGGTGGTTATGAAAAATATCATTCAGTCGCTGTCGGAACCGGAGAATGCGGCGATGGTCAGCATATTTGTGCCGGGAGAGCTGGTGATGGCGGCAGGGCTGACGCCGTACTCAGTGGAGGCGATGTCCTGTTTTATGGCGGGAACGAAGTGTGAGCAGACGTTTCTTCGGAAAACGGAGGAAGAAGGATTTCCGGAGACGATGTGTTCGTACCACAGGGTGTTTCTGGGGGCGGCGCTGACGGGGATTCTGCCAAAACCGAACTGCATGATTTATACGAACCTTGCGTGTGATGGGAATATGATGACGTTTCCTTATTTAAAGGATAAATTTGAATGTCCAGGCTTTTATATTGATGTTCCGTATGAGAAAAACCGGGAATCGGTTCTGTATGTGGCGGATCAGCTGCGGAAATTGAAACGGTTTCTGGAGGAGACGACGGGCAGACGGATTTCGGAGGAAACAGTGCGGAGTGCGGTAGATAACAGCCGGAAAGCGGCAGCGAATTATAAAAAACAGCTTGCCCTGCGGTGTGCGCATGACCCGGTGACCTCTCTGACGAATGAATTGTATGCGCTTTTTATGTGCCATCTGATGGCTGGCTCAGAGACGGCGGTTACCTATACGGAAAAACTTCTGCGCGATGTGCGGATGTCACCGAGGGGAGATGGTCTTTCGGTAATCTGGATGCACATCATGCCATTTTTACAGGAGCCGGTTAAGGATATTTTTAATTATAGTAAGAAAATGCACATCCGCGCTTGTGATTTCATCGCAGATGGTTTTCAGGAGATGCATGCGGAAGACCCGTATGAGGCGATGGCAGAGAAAATGGTCTATTGCATTTACAATGGCAGTGTGAAACAGAGAGTTGAGGAAGCGGAACGGCTTGCCAGAATCACGGAAGTGGATGGTGCTGTTTTATTTGCCCACTGGGGCTGTAAGGGAACGATTGGTGCATCCAGCCTGATTAAGCAGTCCTTAGAAAAGACAGGACTTCCGACGATGATTCTCGATGGTGACGGCTGCAACCCTGCCAATACAAGCGACGGTCAGGTATCGACGCGGCTTCAGGCGTTTGTGGAAATGCTGGAAAAGGGCAAGGAGGAGAAACACGCATGATTTATTACGTCTGTAAGTACACCCCGATTGAGCTGTTCCGGGGGTTTGGAGAAGAATGTTCTGTTTTGGAGGAAATGCCGGAAAATTTCGAACAGTCGGATCAGATTGCACATGCAAATCTGTGCGGCTTTGGAAAATCGGTCATTCAGGCAGTGCTGGAAGGAAAGGTTGAACAGCTGGTGCTGGTAAACTGCTGCGATTCGATGCGGCGCGTTTACGATATCGTGGAGAGCACGGGAAAATGTAAGTTTTTATATATGCTGGATCTGCCGCATGATGATAATGAATGTGAAAAAGTGAAATTTGCGGGCACGATCCGGAGGCTTAAAAAGGCATATGAGGCATATTCCGGGAAAGTGTTTGATAAACGCGCTTTTATCAAGTCCTTTATTACGCCGGAAATGAACACGGAGCCGTACATTGGTGTGCTGGGCGTGCGGGTCAGCGGTATTCTGGAGGATATGATCCGGGACAATATCCAGATGGATGTGGAAAATCTGACCTGTACGGGTGGTCGGAAACTGTCGGTCGTACAGGATGAAATGTGGAATATGGAGGAAGAGGAGCTGTTTCTTTCTTATGCGGACGTCCTGCTGGGACAGATGCCGTGTTTCCGCATGAACCGTTCGATCCGCAGAAACCGTCTGTATCTGGATCCGAATTTAAAGGGAATTATTTATCACACGATCAAGTTCTGTGATTATTATGGATTTGAGTATGCGAGTATCAAGCGGGATATCAAGGTTCCGCTCCTTAAGATTGAGACTGATTTTACGAGCCAGAGCGCGGGGCAGCTTTTGACGCGCATTCAGGCATTTGAGGAGACGATCGAGGGATCAGAGGATATGGATCCGGGAAAAGGTATCAGTGAGGAGGCAAGAAAGAAGATGGAGTCGGGCATTTTTTATGTAGCGGGAATCGACAGCGGTTCGACAAGTACGGATGTGGTCATACTGGATCGGGATGGAAAAATTAAATCGACGATGATTATTCCGACCGGCGGCGGTGCGATGATGAGCGCCGAGAAGAGTCTGGATCTGGCGATTGAGAAAGCGGGAATTAAGAAAGAGGAGATCGTGCGGATCGATACGACCGGATATGGACGATCCTATATTGACAGCGGGGATGACAGCATCACGGAGATTACCTGCCATGCCAAGGGCGCAAATTATCTGAATCCGAATGTCCGCACTATCATCGACATTGGCGGGCAGGATATCAAGGCGATCAGCATCGACGGGCAGGGAGCCGTGAAAAATTTCCTGATGAATGACAAATGTGCCGCCGGAACGGGACGTTTTCTGGAAATGATGGCGAAAACGCTGGGACTTTCCCTGGAGGAAATGAGTGTGAAAGGACTGGAATGGAAGCATGATATCGTGATTTCCAGCATGTGTACGGTGTTTGCAGAGTCGGAGGTCGTGTCGCTGGTGGCACAGAATAAGGATGTGGCAGATATTATCCACGGTTTAAATGTGTCAGTTGCCTCAAAAGTCGGCGCGTTGGCAGCCCGCCTTGGAAAGGATCATCCAGGCGAATATATGATGACCGGCGGTGTGGCGAAGAACCAGGGTATCATCCAGGCATTGGAAGAGAAGCTTGGTGCTAAACTTTATATCTGTGATGAGGCGCAGCTCTGCGGTGCGCTGGGAGCGGCGCTATTTGCTTATGAGAAATGTAAAGGCAGTGCGGAGGAAACGCGATGAAGCGGCAGGGTTAAAACACTTGTATCGATATTTTCGTCAGATATTCACTGGGAGAGGCTGTGGCTAATTCGTCGATCACAGCCTCTTTATAAGAGTATTTGCCGGTTTTAAACTTGTGTTCATCGATCCAATCAAAGAGTTTTTCGTAGGTATCTTTCGAGTCATAGTAATTTCCCATTAAGTAAGCAACTGCATAGGTTCCGGTCGGTTTTAAGTGATAGGGGTAATTTTTCGGTTTTGTTATAACTTTTGTGAAAAAATAAGCATAGGTATCCAGATGATTTTTTCGTAAATCTGCCACATCAAGCATGGCACCATAGGGATGACCGGCATTTAGAGCGTGGGCATTGCAGTAACCGATGTGGCGGCAAAGAGCCTGGATGATTTTCTGATGGTCATCTGTATGAATCGGATCGCTGAGAATCAGATATTCTTCCGGTGTCGTCTCGAGAAAAATACGACCATTTTTATTTTCTGTATGGAAGAATAATTCATCTTCTGTGTATTCTGCCTGTTTCTGATTCAGTGATTCCTGGAGTGATACCAGGGATAATTTTGTTTCAACCACTTCTTTAATTTTGCGGAGGTGTTCTTCCTCCTTCTTAATCTTTTCACGTTGTTTCAAAAGAAGTGCTTTTAATGACTCCGGATTGCGCCGGTCTAAAAAAGCACCGATTTCTTTTAAAGGCATCCCAAGTTCTTTTAAACAGGTGATGGTAAAAAACACATCAAATTGGCTTTCACTATAATACCGATAGCCTTTTTCATCAATATAGGCGGGTTTAAAGAGCCCGATTTCATCATAATGAATCAGTGTGCGCTTGTTTGTGTTGCATAATTTTGCAAAATCGCCGGTTCGTATGCACGCATTTTTGAGTTTTTGCATAAATATTCATTTCCTTCTTGACTATACCGTAACGTTATACCATATTATATATTTGTTTTTAAAAGAAAGCAACTAAATAGAACATATATAACGAAAAAGGAGCGGTAGATAGTATGCCAAAATTAAGTGACCGAGTTAATACATTTACGGATTCCGTCATCCGGCGCATGACGAGAATCAGCGATGAGTACGGGGCAATCAACCTGTCCCAGGGATTTCCGGATTTTGATCCGCCAAAGGCGATCCTGGATCGCCTGGCTGAGGTGGCCTATGAGGGACCGCACCAGTATTCCGTTACCTTTGGAGCGGAAAATTTCCGCGAAGCGCTGGCGAAAAAGCAGGGAAAAGCGATCGGAAGAGAGATCAACCCGGAGACGGAGATTGTGGTTACCTGCGGCGGAACCGAGGCGATGATGAGTGCTATGATGACCATCTGCAATCCGGGCGACAAGGTAATGGTATTTTCCCCATTTTATGAAAATTACGGGGCAGACGCGATTCTGTCCGGAGCAGAGCCGATCTATATTCCGCTGGTGCCGCCGACGTATGAGTTTGATATCAATTTGGTAGAAGAGGGCTTTAAGGCAGGGGCGAAAGCGATCATCGTCTGCAACCCGTCCAACCCGTGCGGAAAGGTATTTACCAGAGAAGAGCTGACTCAGATCGGAGAGCTGGCAGTCAAATATGATGGATTTGTTGTGACGGATGAGGTTTATGAGCACATGGTATATGCGCCGAACGAGCATGTCTGCATGGCGTCCCTTCCGGGTATGTACGAGCACACGATTACCTGTAATTCTCTTTCCAAGACTTATTCCATCACTGGCTGGAGACTGGGCTATCTGATCGGACCGGAGGAAGTGATCGAGGGAGCGAAAAAGGTACATGATTTCCTGACCGTCGGAGCAGCCGCACCGCTGCAGGAGGCTGCCGTGGTGGGGCTGGAATTTCCAGAATCCTATTACAGCGACCTGTTGGCGCTCTATACAAAGAAGAGGGAGCATTTCTTAAAAGGTCTGGATGCGATCGGTCTGAAGCACAATGTGCCGCAGGGAACGTATTTTGTCATGATCGATATCCAGGAGTTCCTGGATCTGCCGCAGTTTGCCGGATATACCGATCTGGAGTTCTGCGAGTGGATGATCAAAAATATCGGCGTGGCAGCCGTTCCGGGTTCCAGCTTTTTCCGGGAAAATGTAAACAATCTGATCCGTCTGCATTTTGCACGGGAGGAGAAGACGATCGACAAGGCACTGGCACGTTTGAAGAAATTAAAGGAGTTGCTGTAAGATGACTTATTCGGTAAATTTTGCGAATTATACAATCGGAAAAGAAGCATATAAAAATGTAAATGAAGTGTGCCGCCAATACGGTACGAAAGCGCTGCTGATCGGTGGAAAACTGGCATTGGAGGCAGGAAAGGAAAAGCTTCTGCAAGCGCTTGCAGAAGGGGAAAATCCGGTCACGATCGTGGATACAGTCCTGTTTGGAGAGGACTGTACCTATGCCGGGATGGAAAAAATTGCTGCACACGTAAAAAAATGCGGTGCGGATATGATTTTTGGCATGGGAGGCGGCAAGGCGCTGGATACAGCGAAGGGAACGGCTGAAAAATGCGCCCTTCCGGTTTTTACCTTCCCGACGATCGCGGCAACCTGCGCGGCGACGACGGCCCTCTCGGTTGTCTATAAGGAGGACGGAAATTTTGACAGTTTCTACTTCTATGAGAAACCGGCGCGCCACAGCTTTATTGACACAGAGATTATTGCCGCTGCCCCGGAGTGCTACCTGCGGGCGGGAATCGGTGATACGCTGGGAAAATACTTTGAGTGCCATTTTTCCGCGAGAGGCGACCGGCTGACGCACAGTTCGGCGCTTGGACGTGAAATCAGCAATATGTGTTATCTGCCACTGCGGGAGTATGCAGAAAGTGCGCTGGAGGAATGCCGGAAACACCAGGCGGGCGAGGCGCTGGAGCAGGCGGTTCTTGCCAATATCGTGAGCACCGGATTGGTATCGCTTCTGGTTCTGGACGATTATAACGGTGCGATTGCCCATTCGGTCTACTATGGACTGGTGCTGCTGCCGGGGTTTGAGGAGAAAAATCTTCACGGCGATGTGGTAGCCTATGGTGTGCTGGTTCAGCTGATGATAGACGGCGAAGAAGAAAAAGCACGGGAAATGAAGGGATTTCTTGAAAAGCTTGGAATCCGCACCACCTTAGCCGAGATGGGGGCGCCTTTTGAGAGAGAAGCGCTTACGGCTGTATTAAAAGAGATTGTGACCGGTCCGGATATGGAGCATATTCCGTATGAGGTGACGGAAGACATGGTTTATGACGCCTTATGTAAGGTGGAAGAATTATAGTCAATAAAGGGTGCAGCTGAACAAAATTCCGTTGCTGGGCACGCATGCGCGAACAGTTACGGATGAAAGATTCTGGGAGAAAAGCAAAACGAGAGGAGACAATATGGAAAAATCATATGTGACAGCAAAGAATCTATGTAAATTTCTGTTTGGTTCAGCATTTGGTGTTTTGATGTTCCTTGTGCCGATTCCGCAGGGAGAATCATTTACAACACTGCTTGATTTTCTGAAAAGCTGGATTAAGGGACTATTTGGTGCGAGTTTGCCCTACATCATTATGGCGATTCTGGTGGTATCGGCCGTGGTCAGTTTGTATGACTACATCGTAAAGCCGGATTGGATTCGGAAGAATCATTATCTGTCCAGAGCTTTTTCGACCACACCGCTGTATCTTGTTTCTAAGATAATTGGTGCGGTATTTGCCGTTATGGTTGTATTTAAAATCGGACCGGAGCAGGTGATTTCCGCCGATACCGGAGCAACCATGGTGGATCTGTGCGGAACGCTGTTCAGCATCGTTATCGCCTTTAGTTTTATCATGCCGTTTCTGACTGACTGCGGAATTATGGAATTTCTGGGAGTGATCGCAAGACCGGTGGTTCGCCCGCTGTTTCATGTACCGGGAAGAGCTTCCATCGACCTGATTGCATCCTGGTTTGGTGCCTCCAATGCGGCGGTTATCCTGACCAGAGAGCAGTATATGAAGGGCTTTTACACCAGGAGAGAGGCTGGATATATCATGACGAACTTCTCTCTGGTATCCATTCCGTTCTGTCTGATGGTAGCAGATACCATGGGAATTTCCAATATTTTCCCTCCATTTTACCTGTGCATCTGTGTAGTGGGAATCATCCTGGCTGTCATCATAGCTAGAATTCCACCGATCTGTACCATTCCGAATACCTATAGAGAGGCAGTTGGAAAGCAGATTGATGAGGATATTCCACAGGAAAAAGGAATGTTTGCTTATGCTCTGGAGATGAGCTGCAAGCGTGCGGATAAATTTACTGCAAAAACAGTAGTCACAAGCGGTTTTGAGGTTCTGATGGGCATGTTTTTTGACCTGATTCCCATCGTAGTATCCTGGGGAACCATTGCCCTGATTATCGCGACCTACACTCCGTTCTTCAGCTGGATTTCTTATCCGATGGGAATGTATTTGCAGGCACTGGGAGTTCCGGAAAGCTTTGCAGCAGCACCGGCAACACTGGTTGGATTCACAGATATGTTTATTCCGGCGCTTCTGTCGGTGGGACTTACCTCCGTGAAGACAAAATTTGTGGTCGGTGTCTTATCTCTGGTTCAGATTATATATCTGACAGAGGTAGGAACCATTATCATCAAAAGTGAGATTCCGCTGAATTTCTGGAAACTGCTGGTTATCTTCTTGGAGAGAACACTGGTTGCGATTCCGTTGATTGTACTTTTTGCCAATATGATTGGACTGTAAAGTGAATAAAAATCCAAGAATGCATCTACATTCTGAAATCAGAAATCAAATTAAAACATTATAATCTTCGATGCCTCGTTGGGAAGCCAACGGGGTATTTTTTACCCAATCAGGCTGTATAGGACACCTCATTTTTGATGTCTTTGGACGGTGCGGGAAGCATTACTGATTGGAATCCTTATATCTATGGTATAGCTTTTTGCAATACAAAAAGACTTTACATATGGCTATAAAAATCAACTGTATTCCAAACGGAACCTTCCCCCATTTTCTGGAACACGAAAAAGAAGAAACGCTTTCGGTCTATCTGGAGGCCGTCAAATGGGCGCTTCTGGAAGAATGAATATGTCCGAAAAAATGTTGGAATTATAATAATATTAATCGAAAAAATGTGATTTATAATAAAATAATGTCCGCAAAAATGCTGTTTAGCAATGGAAATATGCCCTGAAAAGTGTTAAGATAGAATACAGATGCTTTTGGATGTATATGTTGCGCAGGAGGTTTCTTAATGGAAAGAGAGCTGTTTACGAAACTGGAACGATGGATGAATAAAAAGAACAGAAAGCCGCTGATCATACAAGGAGCGCGCCAGGTCGGAAAAACCTGGATTATGAAGGAATTTGGAGCCAGGTTCTATGAAAATACAGTCTATATCAATTTTGATAATAATAAAGCAATGAAGGATGTATTTGACCTAGACTTTGACTTAAAGCGGATCCTTTCTGCAATCAAAATTGAGTACGGAAAGAGTTTTCAGGCTGAAAATACATTGATTATTTTTGATGAGATCCAGGAAGCACCAAAGGCGCTGGCATCTTTAAAATATTTCTATGAGAATGCACCGCAGTATTCTATCATTGCAGCTGGTTCCCTGCTCGGTGTTGCATTACATCAGGGAACATCCTTTCCTGTTGGGAAAGTTGATTTTTTAAAATTATGCCCTATGAGCTTCAATGAATTCATTTTGGCAGTTGGTGAAAAGGGGTTGCATGAAGCGTTGAGGTCCCAAGATTATGAACTGATCAATGCATATGCCGGGAAATATACGGATTTGTTAAAAAAGTATTATTATGTGGGCGGAATGCCAGAAGTAGTCCAGACATATATTGATTCCGATGATCTATTTGAGGTACGTGAGATCCAAAACAATCTTCTGCAGTACTATGAAGAGGATTTTAGCAAACATGCGCCAAAGGAAGTTGTTCCGCGCATCATGATGGTCTGGAATTCGATTCCTTCCCAATTGGCTAAGGAAAATCGTAAGTTTATGTATGGAGCACTACGAGAGGGTGCACGGGCAAAAGATTTTGAACTTGCAATTCAGTGGTTGGAAGATGCAGGGTTAATCCTGAAAAGCTATAGAGTATCAAAGCCAGATATTCCACTGATTGCATACATGGAAATGAACAGTTTTAAAATGTTCATGTTCGATGTGGGATTGTTAACAGCAAAGGCCGGACTATCAGCAAGACTTCTATTGGAGGGAAGCCGGATCTTTGAAGAATTCAAGGGGGCACTTACGGAACAGTATGTTGCACAGGAGTTACACGCTGCAGGATATCCGCTTTATTATTTTGCAACAGCACGATCAACTGGAGAGATAGATTTTATGTTGCAGGGAGATTTAGACTGCGTTCCGATTGAGGTGAAGGCAGAACAGAATCTCCGTGCCAGGAGTTTGAGGGCATTTTGCGATAAATATAAGCCGGACATGGCGATTCGTAGCAGTATGTCAAATTATAAGCAGGAAGACTGGCTGACAAATGTTCCGTTATATATGCTTGCGGAATATTTGAAAAGAACAATATATGTGGTAAGCTGATAACAATTTACCTCAAAACCAACGGGGTATTTTTTGTTCTGAATCAGACAATACAGAAGTTCGCGCTAAGCGAACTAATGAAATGGAGGTTCTGGAGTCCCTTCACGGCAATGTAGTATGTGCATTAGCTGCCGGAATCGGTGACTATGTGCGATGTACTCTCTTGGAATATAGCTATCATGATGGCCAGTTTTGGATTTTTACAGAAGGCGGCGAGAAGTTCATAGGACTTGAGAGGAATAAAAATGTCAGTCTTGCTGTCTTTGAAAAGCCCCCGGACTTTGGTGCGCTGAAAAGCGTACTGGTCATGGGAACGGCAAAGCTCATCGAGCCGATGTTATTTGAGGTTCCTGGATTTGATGAATATTCGGAAAACTTGATAAAAAGTTCGATGATAGGAGTTTGAAAAATTTCTTTCGGGAAAGAATCTGTTGCGGAAACGCGGGAAATACCGTATAATAATGCGGTCTGATCTGCACATATGCAACAGATTTGTCCGTAAAAAAATGAAAAATCAGAATTGTGCGTATTTCAGAAACAATTTTTTGCTGTAAGAGTGAAAAAAGTTATGTAAACTGTCTGCAAAAAAATACTTGACAAGAATTTGTATTTTTACGCTTATGGAGAAAAACAAAAAAAGAACTAAAAAACAGCGATGAACACATCGCAAAAAATGAGAAATGTAGGTAAAAATAATTTTATGAGAAAATTAGCATTAAGTGATGAAATCCTTCTCAAGATCTCCCAGCCGGCGCGTTATATTGGCGGCGAGGTGAATATGGTGAAGAAGGATCCGTCGAAGGTAGCAGTCCGGTTTGCCATGTGCTTTCCGGACGTGTACGAGATCGGTATGTCCCATCTGGGCATCCAGATTCTTTATGATATGTTCAACCGCCGGGATGACGTTTACTGTGAGCGTGTTTATTCCCCGTGGATGGACTTAGATCCGATCATGCGGGAGCAGAAGATCCCGCTGTTTGCTGTTGAAAGCCAGGATCCGATCAAAAAATTTGACTTCCTTGGAATTACAATCCAGTACGAAATGTGCTACACCAATATTTTACAGGTGCTGGAATTATCACAGATTCCGCTCCATGCAGAAGATCGTACCGAGGAGGATCCGATCGTCATCGGCGGCGGTCCGTGTACCTACAATCCGGAGCCGATTGCACCATTTTTCGATCTCTTCTACATGGGCGAGGGCGAGGTGGTTTATTTTGACCTGATCGACCGCTACAAGGAGATCAAGGCGCGCGGCGGCAGCCGGAAGGAATTTCTGGAGCAGGCGGCGCAGATTCCGGGTATCTATGTGCCGGGATTTTATGATGTGACGTACAAAGAGGATGGCACGATCGAGGCGATGACGCCGAACAACCCGCACGCGCCGCAGACCGTTTCCAAGCAGCTTGTCATGGATATGAGCGATACCTGGTATCCGGAGAAGCCGGTGGTTCCGTATCTGCGCGCGACGCAGGATCGTGTGGTTCTCGAGATCATGCGCGGCTGTATCCGCGGATGCCGTTTCTGCCAGGCGGGCATGGTATACCGCCCGGTGCGCGAGCGCAGCCTGGAGGAACTGAAACGTCTGGCCCGGACGATGCTAAAGAGCACCGGACATGAGGAAATTTCGCTGAGTTCGTTGAGCTCCAGTGATTACACGAAGCTGGAGGGAATCGTCAATTTCCTGATTGACGAGTTTGACGGAAAGGGCGTCAATGTGTCCCTGCCGTCACTGCGTATTGACGCATTTTCCCTCGACGTCATGAGCAAGGTGCAGGACGTGAAGAAGAGCAGCCTGACCTTTGCACCGGAGGCGGGATCCCAGCGTCTGCGTAATGTTATCAACAAGGGTCTGACCGAGGAAAATATTTTAAATGGTTCCGCCGAGGCGTTCAAGGGCGGCTGGAACCGCGTAAAGCTCTACTTCATGCTGGGACTTCCGACCGAGACAGTGGAAGATATGCAGGGTATTGCCGAGCTTTCGGAGAAGGTAGCGGAAGTGTATTATGACACGGTTCCGAAGGAGCAGCGCCACGGCAAGGTGCAGGTAACCGCCAGCACCTCGTTCTTTGTGCCGAAGCCGTTTACCCCGTTCCAGTGGGCGCCGATGTGCACGAAAGAGCAGTTCTTAGAGCGTGCAAGCATCGTCAACCACCGCATGAAGGAGATGTTAAATAAGAAGAGTCTCCGCTATAACTGGCATGAGGCGGATGTGACTGTGCTGGAAGGTGTTCTGGCGCGCGGCGACCGCAAGGTGGCAACTGTGATCGAAGAGGCGTACCGTCAGGGTGCAATCTACGATTCCTGGTCAGAGTATTTCAACAATGATATCTGGATGAAGGCGTTTGAGACCTGTGGCGTGGACATTGATTTCTATACGACGCGTGAGCGAAGCCTTGATGAAGTGTTCCCGTGGGATTTCATCGACGCGGGTGTGACGAAGGATTTCTTAAAACGAGAGTGGGCGAACGCACAGGCGGAAACGGTAACGCCGAACTGCCGGATGCGCTGTTCGGGATGTGGTGTCCGTAAGTACGGCGGCGGAGTCTGTTTCGAAGAACGGGCATGAGGAAGGAGCGGTCATGAAAATACGAATTAAATTTCAAAAACAGGGAACGGTGCGTTTTATCGGTCATCTGGACGTCATGCGTTACTTCCAGAAGGTGATGCGCCGGGCGGAAGTGGATATCCGTTATAGCGAAGGATTCAGCCCGCACCAGATCATGTCGTTTGCGTCTCCGCTCAGCGTGGGGCTTATCAGCCATGCGGAGTATGTGGATATTGATGTCAATTCCAGCGGAAATTCGACCGGGATGGTGCGCCGCTTAAATGAGGTCAGCGCCGAGGGGCTGGAGGTGCTCAGCTACCGCGAGCTTCCGGAGACGGCAAAGAATGCGATGTCGCTGGTGGCAGCTGCTGATTACACATTCTGGTTTAAAGAGGGATTTGAACCGGAGGACGGCAGCAGTGTAGAAGAATTTTTCGGGAAATTCCTGACATTCTGCAAAAACGAGACAATTCCGTTTGTGAAGCAGACGAAAAAGGGCGAGAGAACCGTGGATCTGCGTCCGCTGATCTGTGAGGCGCGAATCGCGGAGCGGAAAGAGTATGTTCCGGCGATGGTCGCAGACTGGTATCCGGATCTGGAAAATGAGACGGTTGAGGAGGAAAAACAGGCAGAAGGAATCTGTGTCTTCCTGCGCCTCTTATCGGGCAGTGCGGCAAACGGAAAGCCGGAGCAGGTATTGCAGGCATTCTATGAGAGCCTGGGGCTGACCTATCGCCCGTTTGCCATTCAGGTCGAGCGCGAGGAGCTGTATGCGGACGAGGGCGCCGAGGGCACACCGGAGTATGTGCCGCTTGAGGCGTATGGAAGCGAGATTGTGTAAATGCTTCAATGTTCATTAAGAGATGAAATGCGAAGCGCCAGCAAAATCCGGCTGCAGGTAGCGCAAAGTGTGAACGGCAGTAAAAAAGAGAGGAGACGAAGAGTTTGGATCAGTTAATAGTGACAAAATGGAAGGATCGAAGCCTGACGGCGCTCCTCTCGGACGGGCACTGCCGGTCGCTGACGCTGGAATCTGGCTATGAAAGCCTGCTGGGGAATATTTACATCGGCAAGGTAAAAAATGTGGTAAAAAACATCAACGCCGCGTTTATTGACCTCGGCGGTGGAAAAACCGGATATTTCAGCCTGGCGGAAAACCTGGTTCCGCTTTATACAGACGAGCTGAACCAGCTATGTTCATTCGGATATTCTGGAAATTCTGAGAAGAAAGTAAGTCCACGGAAACTAAAAGCTGGAGACGAGCTTCTCGTCCAGGTGTCCCGCGACGCCCTGAAAACCAAGGATCCGTCCGTGACCTGCTGTCTGAATTTTCCGGGTACCTATATGGTTCTGACGGTTGGAAAACCGCAGATCGGATTTTCGGCAAAAATCAAGGATAATGCCTGGAAAGAGAAGGTGCGGGAGGAACTTCTGACACATAAGGATGAGCGGTTTGGACTGATTGTCCGGACGAACGGGGCGTCGGCTTCCATCGAAACACTCTGTGCCGAGACGGAGAAGCTGAAACAGCAGATGGAAGAACTTTTTGCCCGGGCAGCCTGCCGCACCTGTTACAGCCTTTTAGAGCAGGGTACGCCGCCCTATATCCAGAGTCTTAGGGATGCGAAGAAAGGAACCCTTTCGGAGATCATCACAGATGTGCCGGAGTATGCGAAGAAGATTGAGGCATGGCTGGAGGAAGAGAAGGAAGAGGACAAGGAACAAAAAGAAAATCAGACCCAGGCAGATAAAAATGAAAGCATAAAACAGGCGGTTCCGAAATTGTCCCTATATACAGATGAGAACCTTCCATTAATGAAGCTGTACCGCCTGGAATCGGTGCTTAAAAGTGCATCGGATCGCCGTGTCTGGATGAAATCCGGTGGATATCTTGTGATTGAACCTACGGAAGCGTTGACAGTTATCGATGTCAATACGGGGAAATACACCGGCAAGAAGACACCGGCGGAGACCATTCTTAAGATTAATCTGGAGGCGGCGCATGAGGTGGCGCGCCAGCTTTCTCTGCGGAATCTTTCCGGTATTATTATTGTGGATTTTATCGATATGGAATCGAAAGAAGATCAGGAGACGCTGATGCGGACGCTCGGGGAAGAGCTTTCCCGTGACCCGGTCAAAACGATCCTGGTGGATATGACGCGGCTTGGGCTGGTGGAGATCACCCGCAAAAAGGTGCGCCGTCCGCTTCATGAGATTTTGTAGCGGTTGAGTCATAGAATGAAAAACACAAGGAGAAGAAAAGATGTTTGAAAAAGTATTTAAGCTATCCGAGCATCAGACGACCGTAAAGACGGAAGTCATGGCTGGAATTACGACCTTTATGACGATGGCGTACATTCTGGCAGTTAATCCGAGCATCCTCGGATCGACCGGCATGGACCCGACTGCGGTGCTTCTGGCTACGGCTCTGGCATCATTCATCGGTACTGCCTGCATGGCATTTATGGCGAACCTGCCGTTCGTTCTGTCCGCAGGCATGGGGCTCAACGCGTATATGGCGTATACGGTGTGCGCGGGCTATGGCTATAGCTGGCATGTTGCACTGCTGGCTGTATTTGCAGAAGGTCTGATCTTCATCGTGCTGTCTCTGACAAACGTGCGCGAGGCGATCTTCAATGCGATTCCGTTGACTTTAAAGCGCGGTGTGTCCGTCGGTATCGGTCTGTTCATCGCATTTATCGGTCTTCAGAATGCGGGACTTTCAGTAGACTCTTCCACACTGGTAACGATCATCAGCTTCCCGGAAAATTTCCATACCGCAGGTATCTGCGCGCTGCTGGCGCTGATCGGTCTGTTTATCATGGCGGTTTTATACACCTACCGTGTGAAGGGCGCGATTCTGTACGGCATTCTGGGAACCTGGATTCTCGGTATGCTGTGCCAGGTAACCGGCATTTACACACCGGACGTAGAGAATGGTTTCTACACCCTGTTCCCGACCCTGGGAATCACCGATTTCTCCAAACTGGGAGAGACATTTGGTAAATGCTTTACCGTTGACTTCGATGCAGCTGGAATTATCAATTTTATCGTAGTTATTTTCTCATTCCTGTTTGTAGATATTTTTGATACACTTGGTACATTAATTGGTGTAGCAACCAAGGCAGACATGCTGGATGAGGAAGGACGTCTTCCGGGTATCCGTCCGGCGCTGATGGCAGATGCGATCGCAACTTCCTTTGGTGCGGTATTAGGTACTTCCACAACGACTACCTTCGTTGAGTCTGCATCGGGTGTTGCAGTCGGAGGACGTACCGGTCTGACTGCCCTGGTATCGGCACTCCTGTTCCTGCTTTCCACCCTGTTTGCACCGATTTTTACGGCGATCCCGTCCTTTGCGACGGCTCCGGCATTAATCATGGTTGGCTTCCTGATGGTGGGAACTGTAACCGAAATTCGTTTCGATGAGGACAATATCACCGAGGCAATCCCGGCATATCTGGCAATCATCGCCATGCCGTTGTTCTACAGCATTTCCGAGGGTATTTCCATGGGAATTATCTCTTATGTGCTTTTGAATGTGGCAGCAGGAAAAGCAAAGAAGATCACTCCGCTTATGTATGTGCTGGCGGTACTCTTCGTTCTCAAATACATTTTCCTGTAACAACTTGTAATAATTTAACCCCTGAAAACTTGACGAAAACAGGTTTTCATAATAAAATAGTCTATATCAAAAAAAGTTTTTAAAATTTTTTTGATTAACGTGCAATAAAATGCGTATGCAGCGCATTAACTTATTGAACGGATGAAAATCATTCCCGCGCGGAAGAACGCGGACAGAGACGAACAAAAACAAATCAAGTTACTCGAAATTCCTTGATGCATTACACTCCGTTACGAACTGTCCAAGATTTTCTGCTGGGATCTTTTCGGTATCGGTTGACAACCAGCAACCGATATTGGGTAAAAAGCGCCGGACCTGCTTGCAGTGCCGGCGCTTTTTACTGTACAAAAAAGGGGTAATTTTTATCAGGAATATCTCATTGACATTTTGGCGGGCAGACGGTATAAAGGACAGAGGGTAACTGTTCACAGGTAGGAATTTTCTGAACGGAAAATTCCGTACGATACAGTTCTGGCAGCAGATTTTGCCGATTTGGAATGCGTAGCATCGGCAAAATCCCGTTGCTGGGCACACGTGTGTGAACAGTAACGACAGAAGAGAGAGTAGACTCTGGCGATAGAAACACGCATGGAACCAGTTCTGGGAGGAAAAGTTAAGAAAATAAAACAGCAGGGCGGGTTTCATACGGAGGTGGGATACATATGAAGATAGAAAATGATTTGGGGCGGGACGATATCCGGCGGCTGGTGCTCCGTCTGGCGATTCCTTCGATGCTGGCGCAGTTTATCAATGTGCTCTACAGCGTGGTCGATCGAATCTATATTGGAAATATCCCGGTGATCGGGGAGACGGCGCTTGCGGGCGTCGGCGTCAGCGGACCGATTGTGACGCTGATCTCCGCGTTTGCCTATCTGGTCGGTCTGGGCGGCTCGCCGCTCATGAGCATCCGTATGGGCGAGGGGCAGGATGAGAAAGCGAAAAAGATTCTGGCAAACAGCTTCTGGATGATTGTCGGGCTGTCGGCGGTTCTGACGTTGGTTCTGTTTGTATTTAAACGAGAAATTTTGACGCGGTTTGGTGCGAGTGAGGCGATTCTGCCGTATGCGGAATCGTACTTTACGATCTATCTGCTGGGAACGGTCTTTGCGCTGCTTTCGATCGGAATGAACCAGTTTATTATCTGCCAGGGATTTGCACGGATCGGAATGATTTCGGTGGCGCTCGGTGCGGTAACGAATATTGTGCTGGATCCAGTGTTTATTTTTGTGTTTGACATGGGCGTGGCGGGGGCGGCGTTTGCCACGGTTCTGTCACAGTTTGCGTCGGCGGTCTTTGTCCTTCGTTTCCTGCGAGGAAACCGCGTGCTTCTGCGGCTTGAATTTGAATGTCCGCAGGTAAAGACAGTCTGTAAGATTGCGCTGATGGGACTGTCGCCATTTTTGATCATCGCATTTGATAATGTGCTGATCATTTCGCTCAATACGGTAATTCAGATGTATGGCGGCGCGGAGGCGGACATGCTTTTGACCTGTACGACAATCGTGCAGAGCTTTATGCTGATCGTGACGATGCCGCTCGGAGGCATTACATCGGGAACGGGGGCGATCCTGGGATTCAATTTCGGCGCGGGACGCCCGGATCGGATCCGGAGCGCACAGAAGTATATCACATTGCTGGCGGTGGTGCAGTGCAGCATCATGTTCCTGTTTTCCCGGACGCTGGCGCAATATTTTGTGTATCTCTTTACGCGCAATGAGTCCTATGTGGAACTGACTGTCTGGGCGATCCGGGTCTACACGATGGGGATTATTCCGCTGGCAGTCCAGTATGAGGTCGTAGATGGATTTACCGGAATGGGTGTGCCGTCGGTGGCGATCTCGCTGTCAATGTTCCGGAAGCTGCTGTACCTGGTCAGCGTGTTCCTGATTCCGGTGTTTGCGGGAGTTGAAAATGTTTTCTATGCAGAAGTGGTATCGGATTTCGGCGGAACGACGGTGTCGGTGATCGTGTATCTTCTTTTGATTGGGCGCATTATGGGGCGCTGTGTAGAGCGCGCGAAATTGAACGGGAAAGCAGTGGAAGCAGACACTTGAAGCGGCGCTTAAAATGGCTGAAAATGTGTGTCAGATAACGTTGTCATCAATCAATAAATGAAAAAAATAATGGATTGACAAACGGATTCTCTGGATCTATAATGCAATACAGATAATGAATGACAACAAAATAACGATATCTTCAGGGCAGGGTGTAATTCCCGACCGGCGGTAAAGTCCGCGAGCGCATGGCGCATGATTTGGTGCAATTCCAAAACCGACTGTATAGTCTGGATGAAAGAAGAGAAAACGTAAATAAAAACGGCGGTGCCGGGAAGCTTCCAGATACACTCCCCCGGATGATGGATATGGCGGATATATACCGCTATGGCAAAAGAGAGAGAAAAGTCATCGAGAATGGATGTAAAAAAATATTTACGATAATTAATATCATGAAAGATATTATAAAATAGAAATTATAAGCCCTGAGATGTGAAAATAAAAGTATTTCACATTTCAGGGCTTTTTTGTTTCAATAGAAAATTGTATCATATGAAACAAAAAACGCTCCGTGAGGATGCACACTTGCGCGAAGCAGAAATATGTCGCAGGCGACCGCATTCGGTGCGAGAATGTGCCTTGGCACATTCTTTTGATAGAAAGGTGGGGAAAAAGATGGAACGAATCCATGTAAAGGTTCCCGGTGAGCAGCTACAGGATCGGGAATATATGAAGCAGGCGTTAGCACTGGCAGAAAAAGGGCACGGATGGGTCAATCCGAATCCGATGGTCGGCGCGGTGCTGGTAAAGGATGGACGCATCATCGGCGAGGGATATCATACACGATATGGACAGCTTCATGCAGAACGGGAGGCATTTAAGAATGCGGCAGAGCGAGGCGAAGAGACGGCGGGAGCAGATTTGTATGTGACGCTGGAACCCTGCTGTCACACCGGAAAACAGCCGCCGTGTACGGAAGCGGTGCTGGCATCCGGGGTGAAGCGCGTGATTGTCGGCTGCACGGATCCGAATCCGGTGGTGGCAGGGCGCGGCATCCGGCTTCTGAGGGAAAAAGGGCTGGAAGTGGTGGCCGGAGTTTTACGCGGAGAGTGTGAACGGCAGAATGAGGTGTTCTTCCATTTCATGCGGACGAAACTTCCGTTTACGGTGCTGAAATACGCGATGACACTCGACGGAAAGACAGCGACGGTGTTGGGTAAATCCCAGTGGATCACGGGCGAGGCGGCGCGGAAGCGGGTGCATGAGGACCGCGGGCGTTATATGGCGATTCTGACTGGCGTTTCGACGGTGCTGGCGGACAATCCGCAGCTGACCTGCCGGATTCCGGGAGGGAAAAATCCGATCCGGGTGATTGCAGATACGAAGCTTCGGACGCCGCTTTCATCGACCGTGGTACAGACCGCGCGGGAGACACCGACCTGGATTGTGACGGCGGTATCGGATGCCGGAAGAAAGAAAGCATATGAGGACGCCGGCTGTCGTGTTTTAAGTGTCCCGGCAAAAGAGGGAGAACTGGATTTGCAGGCGATGATGCAGCGGCTGGGCGAGGAAAAAGTGGACAGCGTGATGGTCGAGAGCGGCGGGACGCTGGCATGGTCGTTTTTAAAGGCAGGGCTTGTGAACCGGGTGCAGGCCTACATTGCACCGAAGATTTTCGGAGGGGCAGGCGCCCCGACCCCGGTGAGGGGAACCGGTGTGGATGCGCCGCCGGAGGCATTTCTTCTTAAAAAGCCGGAGGCAGTGTGGCTGGGAGAGGATCTGCTGCTGGAATATGAGGTGTCCGGTCAAGATGCATGAGGCGGTGTTAGAACGGGAAAAAATCGCTGATTTGAAAAGGAGAAAAGATGTTCACAGGAATCATAGAGGAAGTGGGAAGGATCCGTGCGATTGAGCGCCAGGCAGTCTCGGCACGGCTGACGGTTGCTGCGTCCAAGGTGCTCTCGGATGTTCATCTGGGCGACAGCATTGCGGTCAACGGTGTGTGTCTGACGGTCACGTCATTTGGGAGAGATTATTTCTGTGCGGATGTAATGCATGAGACGCTGAACCGTTCGTCCCTGGGGGCGCTGGGTGTCAAAAGCCCGGTCAATCTGGAGCGGGCGATGCTGGCGGGCGGACGGTTTGGCGGACATATCGTCTCCGGTCACATCGATGGAACTGGACCCATCCGGGATGTGCGCCGGGACGGAAATGCCGTCTGGTATACGATTCAGGTCCCAGAACCGATTCTGCGGCTGATTGTGGAAAAAGGATCGATCGCGATCGACGGAATCAGCCTGACGGTCGCACGGGTGGATCACGTATCATTTTCCGTTTCCATCATCCCGCATACACTGCAGGAGACAGCGCTTGCGTTTAAGAGGGCAGGCGATATCGTCAATCTGGAAAATGACTGCATTGGAAAGTATGTGGCGAAGCTGATGGGAGTAGAAGAAGAGGATAAGGCAGGAAAGGGCATGACAAGAGAATTTCTGCAGCGATATGGATTTTAATAGAGGAGGAGAACAATGAAGCAGTTTGATACAGTTGAAAAGGCTCTGGACGAGCTGAAACAGGGACATTTAATCCTGGTTACGGATGACGAGGATCGCGAAAACGAAGGCGATCTTATCTGCGCGGCAAGTTTTGCCACGACAGAAAATGTCAATTTCATGGCGACGCATGCGAAGGGCTTAATCTGTATGCCGATGAGCGCAGAAATCTGCCGGAAGCTGCAATTCCCACAGATGGTGATGGATAACACGGATAACCATGAGACGGCGTTTACCGTATCGATCGACCATAAAACGACGACCACCGGTATTTCTGCCGAGGAGCGCGGTATTACGGCGCGCGCGTGCGTGGATCCGGACACAAAGCCGGAGGATTTCCGCCGTCCGGGACATATGTTTCCGCTGATGGCGAAGAAAAACGGCATTCTGGAGCGCAACGGTCACACAGAGGCGACGGTAGACCTGATGCGGCTTGCAGGGCTGCCGGAATGCGGTCTGTGCTGCGAGATCATGCGCGAGGATGGAACGATGATGCGGTCGGAAGAATTATTTGCGATGGCAGAACAATGGGGTCTGGCGATGATTTCCATTAAACAGCTGCAGGAGTACCGCAAGAGACATGAAAAGCTGGTCGAGTGTGTGGCAGAGACGCGGATGCCGACGAAATACGGCGAATTCCGCGCGTATGGCTACCTGAATCTCTTAAATGGAGAACACCATGTGGCACTCGTCAAGGGCGATATCGGAGATGGGAAAGATGTACTCTGCCGCGTGCATTCGGAGTGCCTGACCGGCGATGCATTTGGTTCCCTGCGGTGTGACTGCGGACAGCAGCTTGCGTCGGCGATGACCCAGATTGAGAAAGAGGGACGAGGCGTTCTCCTTTATATGCGGCAGGAGGGACGCGGCATCGGGCTTTTAAATAAGCTGCGCGCCTACAAGCTGCAGGATGGCGGCATGGATACGCTGGATGCGAACCTGGCGCTGGGATTTAAGGGCGATCTGCGGGAATACTACATTGGGGCGCAGATTTTAAAGGATCTGGGAATCAAGACGCTGCGTCTTCTGACCAATAACCCGGATAAGGTATATCAGCTTTCGGATTTTGGCATGGAAATCAAGGAGCGCGTGCCGATTCAGATGGAGGCAACGCCGTATGATGGATTTTACCTGAAAACGAAGCAGGCGCGGATGGGACATATTTTGAATTTTAAATAGAAAAAGTGACAGGCGAAAATAGATCGTCGGAAAGGATGGTACTTATGCGTACATTTGAAGGAAACGTAGTAGCGGAAAATAATATGAGGATCGGAATTGTGGCGGCACGATTCAATGAGTTTATCACCTCGAAACTGGTTGCAGGCGCGCAGGATGCGCTGCGTCGTCACAATGTCTCGGAGGAGGATGTAGATGTTGCGTGGGTTCCAGGTGCTTTTGAGATTCCGCTGATTGCGTCGGAGATGGCGAAGTGCGGAAAGTATGATGCGGTGATCTGCGTGGGTGCAGTTATCCGTGGAAGCACAAGCCATTATGATTATGTGTGCAGCGAGGTTTCGAAAGGAATCGCACAGGTTTCTCTGGCAAGCAGCGTGCCGGTTATGTTCGGTGTGCTGACGACGGATACGATCGAGCAGGCGATCGAGAGAGCGGGAACAAAGAGCGGAAATAAGGGATTTGACTGCGCGATGGGAGCAATCGAGATGGTGAATTTGCTGCGGGAGATCCGGAAGTAAAAATAATCAGGTAATCGGGCATCGAAAAAGCCAGGACTGCGGAATGCTGCAGCCCTGGTTTTTTGTCTTAGGAAAATTCGTCCATGCGCCAGGTTTTGGTGTTACCTGTTTTTGTTTGCTATCATGTTACTCTGTTTTCAACAGCCCCTGTTCCGTATAATATTTCTCAGCTCCCGGATGCAGCGGAATAGGAAGCTGGCTGCATATATATTCCGGATCAGATAAGTTACTTAAGGAGGGGTGGGCGCTGATCAGTTCTTCACGGGATTCGTCGAGAATCTTGGTGATGGTGTAGACCAGCTGTTCGTCCATGGATGCGTCCACGCAGAGAAGGCATTTGATTCCGAAGGTTTTCAGTGTCTCGGTTTGTCCCGGATAGGTACCGGCTGGGACGGTGGCGCGGACGTAGAAGGGGCTGGCTGCAAGAATTTTTTGCAGTTCTTCGTCAGTGTACTCCAGCAGGCGGCAGGGCGTCTGGCTGGCCAGGTCGGTCAGGCTGTGGACCGGGATTCCGGCGAAGCTGTGGACGGCGTCGAGTTTACCGTTTAAGACAGAGTCCACGCTGGCGGAGAAGCTGTAGTTTTCAAGGGCAGTGTTGGCAATATTGAGCCCGGCTGCCTTGAGAGCGGTGCGGGCGGAAAGCTCCGTGGTGGATCCTTCTGGTCCGACGGCAATGTGGTGTCCGGCGAGTTCATGAACGTAGGAGATATGCTCGGATTCCGGCGCCATCCAGGTGGACAGGCTTGAATAGACGGCCCCGATCGCCCGCAGGGATTCGACCGGATGACCGGAAAATTCGTCCGTTCCCTGATAGGCGGAAAATGCCACATCGCCGCTGACCAGTCCCATATCAAATTGTCCGTTTTTGATATTTTCCACGTTCGTGTAGGAACCGTTGGAGGCGCTTAAATTGACCTTGAGCTGTTCATCATGTCCGCTTAAAACAGAGGCGATGGCACTGCCAACCGGGTACATGGTTCCGCCGCTGTCGGCAGTTCCGATGGTCAGAACGTGCAGCTCTTCGTCTGCTTCGTTGGGATGGTCGTTGACCCGCGCATCTGCGGAGGTGCTGCCGGAACAGCCGGAAAGTCCGAGCAGGAAGGTAAGAAGCATCATTGGTGCCAATTTTACCAGTTTTTTTATTTTCATAGATCTCACCTTTTCGTAGTTTATCAGTATATAGAAAAAAACGCAGCGGTTCTGTCGAATGCTGCCTTAGCGATTAAAAGAATATTAAAACTCTATAAAAGTATAACATAAAAAACAGTGATAAGACAAGACCAAGGAAGAGGAAAATATAAATGTAACTGTTCACAGGTAGGCACTTTTGGAACCGAAAGTGCCGTAAGAAAACGTGGTGGCAGCAGGAATTTGCCGTATTTAAATGCGAAGCCACGGCAAATTCCGTTACTGGGCACGTATGCGTGAACAGTAACAAAAAAGAGCGTCCGGTTTATGTGGGGGAACCGGACGCTCTTCTTTCAGGTTACATTTTCAATTGAGCTTTAGGTATGTTGTTATATAAAAGATGTCTTATATGAAGTGTTCCTATCTCGTCTCAGTGATTATTTTGTAATCAGGCTGGAGAAGATGGAAAGGAAAATCGGGTTGTAAATATCGTCGATGATAACTGCGAAGGACGGATACAGAACCCAAGCAACGGTGTGCCATCCATACTGATCCATAACGGCTTTCTCGTTTGCTACTGCGTTCGGACCTGAACCACAGCCCCATCCACAGTTACCAGCTGCCATAACAGCTGCACCGTAATCGCGGCCAAATACGTTGAAGGATACGAAGATTGCAAAGAGTGCCATCAGGATAGCCTGTGCAAGGAGGATGATACCCATCTGACCAGCTACCGGAGCCAGCTTTGTGATATCGATGGTCATCAGAACCAGTGCCAGGTAGAGTTCCAGGAACATATGCTCGATAGCGTCGATCTCCGGAACCGGGAATTCGATACCAGCTGCATCCATGATGTTTCTTGCGATAGCACCTGCGAACAGACAGCCGATGAATTTCGGCATCTCGATCATTGGGATGTTGTCTAACAGGCAGTAGATCGGCATACCAAGTGCTGCTACAAGCAGAGACAGGGCAAATGCTTTGATCATACGGGTGTTGTTAAGAACAGCTGCTGAACCTGCTTTTGCGGATTCCGGTCTGTCGTTCGGGTCAGATTTCAGACCGTGACGGGAAATCAGGAAAGCTGCAACCGGGCCACCGATTAAGGAACCCATGATGTTGCCCATAGTACCGGCTGCTACACCGACTGTGGTTGCATCCGGAGCACCCATGTTCTCGAAGATAGGACCAAATGCAGAAGCAGTACCAACACCGCCGGACATAGCTGAGGAAGAACACTGCAGAGCCAGAAGCGGATGAAGACCGATGGCGCTGCCTACCAGGTAACCAACGACATCCTGTAAGGTAATCAGGACACAGGCTGCAACTGCGATTGCGATACAAAGCTTTCCGCCTGCATGCTTTAACATCTTGTAGCTGAAGCCGAAACCTACGCACAGGAAGAATAAGTTCTGGCATAAGTCTTTCACGATTTTTGCATCAAAGGAAAAACCGATGATTCCGGAACCCTTGATGATAGATACAACAACAGAAAAGATGATACCGGAAATAACCGGAGCCGGTATTGCATATTTTCTGAGCAGGGCGCTGTGAGCGACAATCGCGCGTCCTAAGAAGATAACGATGGCTGCGAAACCAAGTGTGGTCAGATACTCGAACTGGAATGTAGCAATCGCACCGTCCGCTGCCGGTGTGTAAGTTCCAAAGTACCCCATAATGTGTTCTAACATAGAACTTCCCTCCATTCTTTTTTAAGAATTTGTTTATTTCTTTTATAAGCAGTTTATAAGATTGAAAAAGGGAAGTCAATTTATGTAATTTTAAATACAGTTTTGTAAGTATTGTAAATAAAAATGACTATAAGAAAGCGACTGCAGTATAGATACGGTTCTATGATGAATCTGTACAGCTGTAGCCGCGAAAAGGCAGGAAAAACCTGTATATTGCTGGAAAACGAAGTGGCTCTTATTTTCCGGAATATCTATATTTAATAGAAGGGCGTCCACCGGTCTGGTAATCGATCATGCTGACCAGTTCGTTGGTTTCAACCAGGTAATTTAAGTACCGCCGGACTGTAATACGGGACAAATGAACCTGTTCCGAAATCTGTTCGCTGGACCAGACCTCCTCCGGATGTTCGGAGAGAAAGAGACGGATCAGTCCAAGGGTGCGTTCATTTAGGCCCTTTGTCAGCGGAGCGCTCTGGGAGGAGACATCCGGGACGGAGAAGAGGCGGTCGATCTCCGCCTGTCCCAGGTCAGAAGCGGACGCCGATGTTTTCAATTCCTCCTGACGTTTCGCAAATCGTTCCAGGGCAGCTTTGAAACGGTCATATTCAAATGGTTTGACGAGATAATCGGTGACGCCGCGGGAAATAAGCCGGCGGACGGTCTCTGCGTCGTTGGCAGAGGTTACCATGATGATCGCAGGGGTCATGCCAGCCGCGTGGAGCTGGTCGATAAATTCGTCACCGTTCATCTGAGGCGTGTAGTAGTCGAGAATAATCAGGTCAACCGTGCAGTTCTGCAGATACTGCAGGGCAAGGATGCCGTTTTTGAAAGTTGCCTCCACGTGAAAAGAGGAGGTCAGCTCGACATACTGTTTATTGATGGATGCAACCATCGGATCATCTTCTATAATAATGACTTTATACATTAGATTCTGTCTCCTTTCGGGTAAATGTCAGGGTGAAGCAGGTGCCCTCGCCAGGCTCTGTGTCGATATCGATGGTTCCGCCGTACTCCTCCATCAGCTCATGAACCAGGAAAAGCCCGGTTCCGCGGTTCTCGCCCTTGGAGGAAACACCTTTTTCGAAAATATGATCGAGCAGCTGTGGCTGTATGCCGTGCCCGGTGTCCTCGCAGGTGATGATGTTGACGTCTGGGCGGCAGTAGATGCCGATGTGGATCTCGCGCGGGCTTTCAGATGCGTTAATGACATCCGGACTGGCGGTGTGATCGTGGCTTAGCTCTTCAATGGCATTTTCCATCAGATTGCCGAGAATGGTGACAAATCCTTCCACCGGGATCAGCAGATCATGGTCGCGGCAGGTGCTGTCGGCGCTGACCTGCAGGCGGATGCCAAGCTCAGCGGCGTGCATCATTTTCCCGATCACAAGCGCACAGATTTTCGGAACGCGGATGCAGTTGGCTGTCTCACGGACGGACTGGCTGGAGACAAGGCTGCTGTTGGTGATAAAATTCATCGCCTGCTGAATCTCCCCGGTCTGTAGGTAGCCGAGAATGATGTGCAGCTTATTTAAAAATTCATGGTTGAACGCGCGCAGCGTGTCCAACATATTGTGGGCGCCGGAAAGCTCGTCGGAGAGACGCAGGAGGTCGGTGCGGTCAAATAAAACGATCAGGACACCCCGGCGCGCCTGTTTGCCGCGTCCATGGATCGGCACCTCCTTGACGATGAGCTGGCGTCCGGCGAAGCTGATGCTCTCGTGCGTTACACTTTCGCCGGTTTTTATAACCTGATCGAAAGCGGTCTGTGGAAACAATTCCTGAATCGTTAAGTGGGTGAGCGGAGGATCGTTTGCAGGACGACCGAGTATCGTGGAAACTTTCTGGTTGGCAAAGAGAATTCTGCCGTCCAGATCGGTTGCGGCAAGTCCCTCGTCGATCATATTCATGACCTCATCCTGGCGGGTATAAATATTGACGAGTTCTTCCGGGTCATATCCCAACAGGGAGTCGCGCAGCAGGGAGAACATTGTGTGCGTCAGGGAAATGCTGACGATCATCATGATCAGGAATATAATTATATAAAAGAACAGCAGACTGCGGTGCTGGGCGGACAGGGTAGCGGTGAACAGGGAAACCATCACAAAACCGACGATCTCTCCGCCGCTGTTTTTTACTGCGTGAAAGGCGCGCCGCTGCATGCCGTGCGTGCCGTAGCCGGTTGTGATATATGGATCGCTTCCTGCCAGAATAGCGTCCTCGTCACCTGCCACGTAGGAATCGCCGGTTTTCAGACGGTTCGTGTGGTAAAAGCGCAGTCCGTTTTTATCACTGATGACGATGACATTGATATCTGGTATATTCGAAGAAAGAGAATCCAGGTCGCGGGTCACGGTGGAATCAGGATAGCCGTTTTCCAGCATGGCGGCGACATCCGGAATTGCAGCAATATAAGAAGCAGTGCCGCTGATCAGCTTGTCCATATCCTTTCGCTGCCTGGAAATATCAAAAAACAGAGTAAAACCAAGTGAGATGAGCACCAGAGTAGCGGAAAGGAGCAGAAAGGATCGGTATAGATTCTGTTCCAGCGCTGATTTTCCTTCCTTTATCTTCATATATAAAACCTCCGGAATTTATTTTAGGAAATGATTTGATCCGGTCTGCAAAATGTGTAAACCAAAACGATGATTAAAGTTATTATAGTAAAAAAAGAAACGATCTGCAAGAAAGTGTGGAGGTTTACAAGGCGCTGGATGGCGAATTGCAAAGTGGCCGGGTTATTGTTCACGGGTAGGCACTTTTGGAACCGAAAGTGCCGTAAGAAAACGTGGTGGCAGCAGGAATTTGCCGTATTCAAATGCGAAGCCACGGAAAAAGGTTGAAAAACAAGAAGAGATCGATTAAAATGAAAATAGTTCGAATTAGAGCATTTGGTTAAAAAATTATGCAAAATTAAGGCTGTCAGCACAAAATTCCATTTAAGATATGACAATCCGTCGAAGTTGTGCGCAGCAAGAGAGAAAATACTGAATATTTGCTGTAAAATTTACAAAAAACCACTTGCTATTTTAGGAAAAGTTGGGTACAATACAAGCAGGGTTGATTAATATTTAACAATCATGAAGATGAATTTCTAGGAGGAATGAGATCATGGCAGTAAAAGTTGCAATTAATGGTTTTGGTCGTATTGGTCGTCTGGCTTTCAGACAGATGTTTGGCGCTGAGGGTTACGAAGTCGTAGCTATCAACGATCTGACAAATCCGAAAATGTTAGCTCACCTGTTAAAGTATGATTCTGCTCAGGGCAGATACGATGGACATACGGTAGAAGCTGGCGAAGATTATATTGTAGTAGATGGCAAGAAGATTACTATCTACGCAAAGGCAAACGCTGCTGAACTTCCGTGGGGCGAGATTGGTGTAGACGTAGTTCTGGAGTGTACCGGATTCTATACATCCAAGGCAAAAGCACAGGCACATATCGATGCAGGCGCTAAGAAAGTCGTTATCTCCGCACCGGCAGGCAATGACCTTCCGACTATCGTATACAATGTAAACCACAAGACACTGAAACCAGAAGATAAGATTATCTCCGCAGCATCCTGTACAACTAACTGCCTGGCTCCGATGGCTAAGGCATTAAACGATTATGCTCCGATTCAGTCCGGTATCATGTCCACCATCCACGCTTACACAGGCGATCAGATGATTCTGGACGGACCGCACAGAAAAGGCGATTTAAGAAGAGCAAGAGCAGGCGCTGTCAACATCGTTCCGAACTCCACCGGTGCTGCAAAAGCGATTGGTCTGGTTATTCCGGAATTAAACGGCAAGCTCATCGGTTCCGCACAGCGTGTTCCGGTTCCGACTGGTTCCACTACTATTCTGACAGCCGTTGTTAAGAAAGCTGACGTTACCAAGGAAGCTATCAACGAGGCTATGAAGGCAGCTCAGACTGAGTCCTTCGGCTACAACGAGGATGAGATCGTTTCTTCCGATATCGTAGGTATCCGCTATGGTTCCCTGTTTGATTCTACACAGACTATGGTATCTCCGATCGGTGATGACTTATATCAGGTACAGGTTGTTTCCTGGTATGACAACGAGAACTCCTACACAAGCCAGATGGTTCGTACAATCAAATACTTCGCAGAGCTGGCATAATTTTATCGATTCGATAGAAAATCATAAGGATTCAAGATGGGTCCGGTCCTCGGTCGGGACCGGACCTGTTTTTTATTCTTTTATAATGTAAAGGAGACAGGATATGCTGAATAAAAAATCCGTGGATGATATCAATGTAAAGGGCAAACGCGTTCTGGTACGCTGTGATTTCAACGTACCGTTAAAAGAAGGAAAGATCACCGATGAAAACCGTCTGGTGGCAGCGCTTCCGACGATCAAAAAACTGATTGCGGACGGCGGAAAGGTAATTCTCTGCTCCCACCTTGGCAAACCGAAGGGAGAGCCGAAGCCGGAGCTGTCTCTGGCACCGGTAGCCGTTCGTCTGTCTGAACTTCTGGGACAGGAAGTGAAATTTGCAGCCGATCCGGAAGTGGTTGGAGCGAACGCAAGGGCAGCCGTTGAGGCGATGAAGGATGGCGAGGTTGTTCTGCTTGAGAACACCCGTTACCGTGCCGAGGAAACCAAGAACGGTGAGGCGTTCAGCAAGGATCTGGCATCCCTGTGTGATGTCTATGTGGACGATGCATTTGGTACTGCACACCGCGCACACTGCTCAAACGTAGGCGTGACCCAGTATGTGGACACCGCAGTAGTTGGTTACCTGATGCAGAAAGAGATCGATTTCCTTGGAAATGCAGTGGATAACCCGGTTCGCCCGTTCGTTGCCATTTTAGGCGGCGCGAAGGTAGCCGATAAATTAAACGTTATCTCCAACCTGCTGGAGAAGTGCGACACGCTGATCATCGGCGGCGGCATGGCATTTACCTTCTTAAAAGCACAGGGCAAGGAGATTGGTAAATCCTTAGTCGATGATACAAAGTTAGATTATTGTCGTGAGATGGTAGAGAAGGCGGCGAAGCTTGGCAAGAAACTGCTCCTTCCGGTTGATGCAGCTGTAGCAGCATCCTTCCCGGATCCGATCGATGCACCGATCGAGGTACAGAATGTATCGGTTGACGCTATCCCGGCTGATACGATGGGACTTGACATAGGACCGGAAACTGCAAAGCTGTATGCAGACACCGTAAAATCTGCTAAGACAGTTGTATGGAACGGACCGATGGGTGTATTTGAGAACCCGACTCTGGCACAGGGTACAATCGCAGTTGCAAAAGCACTGGCAGACACCGAAGCAACCACGATCATCGGCGGCGGCGATTCTGCAGCAGCGGTCAACCAGCTTGGATTTGGCGACAAGATGACCCATATTTCCACCGGCGGCGGCGCTTCCCTGGAATTCTTAGAGGGAAAGGAGCTTCCGGGTGTAGCGGCAGCGAATAATAAATAAATGTTACTGTTTACAGGTAGGCACTTTTGGAACCGAAAGTGCCGTAAGAAAACGTGGTGGCAGCAGGAATTTGCCGTATTTAAATGCGAAGCCACGGCAAATTCCGTTACTGGGCACGTATGCGTGAACAGTAACAAATAAACAAACAGAAAAGAGGAATAGAATAGTCATGGCTAGAAGAAAGATCGTAGCAGGCAACTGGAAAATGAACATGACGCCGTCGGAGGCAGTAGCTCTGGTAGAGCTTCTGAAGCCGCTCGTTGTTTCGGAAGATGTAGACGTTGTATTCTGCGTACCGGCGATTGATATTATCCCGGTTGTAAAAGCGTGCGAGGGAACCAACATCGCAGTTGGCGCTGAAAATATGTATTTCGAGGAGAAAGGTGCTTACACCGGCGAGATTTCCCCGAATATGCTGACCGATGCAGGCGTTAAATACGTGATTATCGGACATTCCGAGCGCAGAGAATATTTTGCAGAGACCGATGAGACGGTCAATAAGAAGGTACTGAAAGCATTTGAGCACGGTCTGACCCCGATCATTTGCTGCGGCGAGACTCTGACCCAGAGAGAGCAGGGCATCACGCTTGACTGGATCCGCCAGCAGATCAAGATCGCATTCCAGAATGTGACCGCAGAGCAGGCAAAGACAGCTGTGATCGCATACGAGCCAATCTGGGCGATCGGTACCGGCAAGGTAGCGACCACCGAGCAGGCTGAGGAAGTGTGCGGCGCGATCCGTGCGTGCATCAAGGAAGTGTACGATGAGGCGACCGCAGAGGCGATCCGCATTCAGTACGGCGGTTCCGTATCTGCAGCATCGGCTCCGGAGCTGTTTGCACAGCCGGATATCGATGGCGGTCTGGTAGGCGGCGCATCCTTAAAGGCAGATTTTGGAAAGATTGTAAATTATAAATAAGAGATGAGCAAAAGGGGGCTGTCGCACGTGTGAGGCGTGGCAGTCCCCTTTTTGCCAGTAAAAAAAGAAGGTGAAGGTTTTGAACTGAAACAATCAAAATTGTTGGTTCATCCGGTTGTTTCAGAAAAAACGGTTCATTTCATGGAAGGAAAGGAAGAAGAAAGAGATGAAAAAAAAGCCAACCGTATTAATGATTCTCGATGGATATGGCATGAGAGATACCTGTGAGCACAATGCCGTGTGTGAGGCGAAGACACCGATCATGGATCAGCTGATGAGCCAGTGCCCGTTTGTGCGCGGCAATGCCAGCGGTCTGGCGGTCGGTCTGCCGGACGGACAGATGGGTAACTCGGAGGTTGGACATTTAAATATGGGTGCCGGACGTATCGTATACCAGGAGCTGACCCGTATCACGAAATCAATCGAGGATGGCGATTTCTTTGAGAATCCGGAATTTCTGGCAGCCGCAGACACCTGCAAGAAAAATGATTCCGCCCTGCATCTGTTCGGACTGGTATCAGACGGCGGCGTTCACAGCCATCTGACTCATTTATTCGGACTTCTGGAGTTCGCAAAACGTCAGGGACTTAAAAAAGTGTATGTGCACTGCTTCCTGGACGGACGTGATACACCGCCGACCTCCGGCAAGGAGTTCGTAGCAGAATTAGAGAAGAAGATGCAGCAGCTTGGCATCGGCGAGGTGGCTTCCGTGATGGGACGCTACTATGCGATGGACCGTGATAAAAACTGGGATCGTGTCCAGAAAGCTTACGATGTGCTGACAAAGGCAGAGGGCGAGAAGGCAGAAAGCGCGTGTGCAGGCATTCAGGCATCCTATGATAAAGAGGTAAACGATGAGTTCGTCGTACCGTTCTATGTAGAGAAGGACGGAAAGCCGGTTGCCACGATTCAGGATGGCGATTCCGTCATTTTCTTCAATTTCCGTCCGGACCGTGCAAGAGAGATCACTCGCGCATTCTGCGATGAGGGATTTACCGGATTTGCGAGAGAGAAGAAGCTTGACCTGACGTTTGTATGCTTTACCGATTACGATGAGACGATCGGGAACAAGCTGATTGCGTTCAAGAAGGAAGAGATTAAGAACACATTTGGAGAGTTCCTGGCGGCGCACCATATGACGCAGGCACGTATCGCCGAGACCGAGAAATATGCACACGTAACATTTTTCTTCAACGGCGGCGTGGAAGAGCCGAACGAGGGCGAGGACCGCATTTTGGTTCCGTCTCCGAAGGAGGTTCCGACCTACGACCTGAAACCGGAGATGAGCGCACCGATCGTGTGCGATAAGCTGGTGGAGGCGATCGAGTCCGGCAAATATGATGTCATCATCATCAATTTTGCAAACCCGGATATGGTAGGTCACACGGGCGTGGAGTCGGCTGCGATCAAGGCGATTGAGACCGTCGATGCCTGCGTAGGACGTGCAGTTGAAGCCATCAAGGCAGCCGGAGGCGTTCTCTTTATCTGCGCCGATCACGGTAATGCAGAGGTGATGGTCGATGAGGCAACCGGCGAGCCGTGGACCGCTCATACGACCAATCAGGTACCGTTTATCCTGGTCGGCGCTGACCCGGCGTACAAGCTGCGCGAGGGCGGACGCCTCTGCGATATTGTGCCGACGCTGATCGAACTGATGGGACTTGAGAAGCCGAAGGAGATGACGGGAGAGTCGCTGTTGGTGAAATAGGGAGAATTTTCGAATATATTAGGAAAGTATAAATATAACCGTCAATAAGAATCGGGAAAACTGCCATAAAGCAAGAAAAGATCATGAACAGAGAAATGGTCGGGGCTTGTTTTGTGGCAGTTTTTTGTTCACAGGTAGGAATTTTCTGAACTGAAAATCCCGTGAAAATCCCGTTACTTCTCTCTTCCATTTCATAAGAAAATAGGATAAAATAAAATCATCTATGTGAACCGCTCGGAGGCTGTTCCAGGGCAGACATTTTTAGAAAAGAAAGTGTTATGCGGAAAGGAAAATAGGATGGCAGCAGATTCACAGGGAAAACAGGAGGAAACAAGCATGAAGGTAGCGGTTGTTACAGACAGCAACAGCGGAATTACACAGGCACAGGCGAAAGAGATGGGCGTATATGTCCTGCCGATGCCGTTTATGATTGATGGAACCGAGTATCTGGAAGATATAAATTTGACACAGAAGGAATTTTATGAGCATCTGAGCGGGGATCACGATGTGAGCACATCCCAGCCGTCCCCGGAGACGATCTTAAATCTCTGGGAAAAACTTTTGGAGGAATACGATGCAGTTGTGCACATCCCGATGTCCAGCGGGCTTTCGAGTTCCTGCCAGACGGCAAAGATGCTGGCAGATGATTTCGACGGAAAAGTGCAGGTGGCGGATAATCACAGGATTTCCGTGACACAGCGCCGTTCGGTGCAGGATGCGCTTGACATGGCGGCAGCCGGCATGGACGCGGAGGCGATTTGCAAAAAGCTGGAAGAGACAGGTTTGGATTCAACTATTTATGTCACGGTTGACACATTAAAATACCTGAAAAAGGGCGGTAGAATCACACCAGCGGCAGCAGCGCTCGGAACACTTCTCCGTTTAAAACCGGTTCTGACGATACAGGGCGAGAAGCTGGACGCATTTGCGAAGGCGCGGACGATGAAACAGGCGCGTTCCATGATGATCACGGCGATCACCCGCGATCTGGAAAATCGGTTTGATGATATGACGGGAGAAAAAACGTATATTGATGTAGCGCATACCGACAATGATGAGATGGCGCAGGAGCTGGCAGCCGAGCTTCGGGAACTTTTCCCGGAGACGGAAGTCCGTGTAGAGCCGCTGTCCTTAAGTGTAGCCTGCCATATCGGACCGGGAGCGCTGGCGATTGCGGCAACGAAGAAGCTTGAAATCGGATCGTTGTTGTGAGAAACGCAGTTACGGAGCAGCATTTCGGGGTTAAAGTTCACAGCCAATGTCAGTAAGTTAAGCAACGCAAAGAGCGTGTGAACTGTAATCGTTCAGGACAGGAACATGAGAAGAATAGCAGAACATAAAAGAAAGATATGGAAAGCGATGGAGCACACGATTGGGATGCGAATCCCGCTGTTCCTTGCCTTTCTGATCCTGACGCTGGTTCCGCTTCTGGTACAGGTTCGTTTTACATCGGGGTATTTTTACCAGAGCCACGTGGAAGAACGGATGGCGGAAGCGCAGAACCGGTGTCTGATTTTAGCAAACAAGATACGCAGCAGTGATTATATCAATGTACTGCTGTCGGGAAATCCAAATCTGGCGCTGGATGCGGAACTTAGTACAACGGCGGATCTGATGAACGGAAGAATCGTGCTGGTGGACGACAGCTTTAAGATTTTGAAAGACACATTTGGTCTTTCCAGAGGGAAAACGCTGGTTGTATCGGATGTGTTAAAGGCATTTGACGGGGAAACTTCCAGCTATCTGAACCAGAAGAAAAAGTATTTCTATGTAGCGCAGCCGATTCAGGCAAAAAGCACGGATGCAGCGCCGATCGATTCGGATGTGGCAGCCGGAAATGGGAAAAATACGGCAGGCGTGCAGGGAGTCCTTCTTCTGATGGCGTCCACGGAAAATTCGGCGCTTTTGCAGGAGAAAATTGTGCATAAGACGGGATTTTTGCAGCTCGTTATGTTCTGTTTTATTCTGATCGCAGATTTATTGGCGGCGGCTTGCCTGCTGAAACCATTCCGCCGCCTGCAGCAGCAGCTCGATATGGTGGCAGAGGGAAATCTGGATCAGGATATTGATGTAAAAACGTACCGGGAGACGCGGGACATTTCGGAGGCAGTCATGCAGACCATCCGGAAACTGAAAAACCTGGATCAGTCGCGTCAGGAGTTTGTTTCCAACGTGTCGCATGAGCTGAAAACACCGCTGACTTCGATAAGAGTGCTGGCGGATTCTCTGATGGGGATGGAGAACGCCCCGGCGGAGCTATATCAGGAGTTTATGCAGGATATTTCGGCGGAGATTGACCGCGAGGGCAAGATTATCGATGATCTGCTGACGTTAGTCAAAATGGATAAATCATCGCCGGATTTGAATATTGCCCAGACTTCGATCAATGGTCTTCTGGAACAGATTTTAAAACGTCTGACCCCGATCGCGAAGCGGCGGAACATTGAGATCACGTATGAGAGCAAGCGGGAAGTATCGGCAGATGTGGACGAGGTAAAGTTGAGCCTGGCACTTTCGAACCTGGTGGAAAATGCCATCAAGTATAACCGCGAAGAGGGAAAAGTCTGGGTGACGCTGGATGCTGACCACAAGTTCTTTTATGTGAAGGTAGAGGATAATGGCGTGGGAATCCCGAAAGAATTCCAAGAGCGCGTATTTGAGCGTTTTTACCGTGTAGATAAGGCGCGCTCACGCGAGACAGGCGGTACCGGGCTGGGGCTTGCGATCACAAAGAATATTATTCTTCTTCACCAGGGCGCGATCCGCCTGAAGAGTGAAGAAGGCAAGGGAGCAACCTTTACGGTGCGGATTCCGTTGAATTATATTCCGTAGACAGCGTGGTTCTGGGCGGTTTAGAGGTTCGAGAGGGTTGCTGGTGCTGCGGTGTTCGAATGTTTCGGTGTTTGAATGCTGCCGTGTTCGAATGTTTCAGTGTTTGAATGTTGCAGTATTTGAGTGTTGCAGTGTTCGAATGAGAGGTCAGGGAAATGTCTATTGTGAGATAGATTGCAAAATAACAACAGGAAATAATAAATGGAGAAAATAAGAAAAAAAAGCTCTGGAAAACGGGCAGGAAGTGTAAGTTTGCGGCTGATCCTTTGCCTGGCATGTCTGCTTCTTCTGGGCGGATGCCGAAAAAAAGAAGAGGTGCATCCGACGGCGGGCGAGGACGGAGTCTATCAGATTTATTATCTCAATTCGACGCGCACGGGGCTGGCGAGTGTTTCCTATCAGACGGAGACGACGGACGCTGAGATCCTGATCGGGGAGCTGGCGGGGCAGATCCTTGCGGCGCCGGAAAACCCGGAGTATCAGGCAGTTTTAAGCGATAAGGTTGAATTCCTGGATATTAACCGGGACAATAACGTGCTGACGCTGAATTTTAATCAGGAATATATGAATATGAAAGCGTCGAGGGAGATTCTGTGCCGGGCGGCGCTGGCAAAGACCTTTACACAGGTTAAGGGAGTCGATTATATCAGCATTAATTGCGAGGGACAGCCGCTTCTGGACACACATGGAAACCCGGTGGGCGCGATCGCAGGAAGTGATTTTGTAGACAGTATTTCGGATGTCAATTCCTATGAAAAAGTAGAGCTGACCCTGTATTTTGCCAATGAAGAAAAAGATGGTCTGGTGGCAGAAAAACGGGAAGTATTTCACAGTATGAACACGTCGCTGGAACGCCTGGTAGTGGAACAGCTGCTGGCAGGTTCCCAGAATGGCGGGCTTTCAGTGATGCCGAAAAATACAAAGGTATTAAACGTATCACTGACAGATAATACCTGCTATGTCAACCTGGATAGCGGTTTTATTTCCGGGGATATCGATGTGGCGGAGTATATTCCGATTTACGCGATCGTCGATTCGCTGACAGAGCTTCAGACGGTAAATAAAGTACAGATCACGGTCAATGGCTCGGCAGATGTGACGTACCGGAATGTGATTTCGCTGGTGCAGCCTCTGGAGAGAGAGGAGAAGTATATTGTGAAGTAACTGTCAGACAGAATGTATATGCCATATTTGGAAGAGAGCAGCAATGGGATTTTGTTGATGTTTTGTAGAATACAGGAAAAGAGGAATTGAATATCAAACGACCGGTAATGTGGATGATGGTGGCTTTCGTACTTGGAGAGGTCGCAGCGTACCAGATGGGCATGACGGTGTGGTTTATAATTGCAGCAGCGCTTTTTTTGTTTCATAGGAAATTGTGTCCTATGAAACACAAGGCACATTCTTTTTCACCTGCAGTCATAAAAACAGCAGAAGGACGGGTAGATTCGGACTTTCAGACAGACGCAGAACGCGTCTGGAATTGGAAAGATCCGATGATGTGCCGTGTCTTTCTGCTGTTTTTCTGTTTCCTGGCAGGATGGGGACGGATGACGGTGGAAATGCGCCCGGATGCGCTGGAACGGATGGTAACGCAGAAGGGCGGTTCGACAGAGGTGGCGGTATCTGGAACACTGGATTCTGTTTCGGAAAAAAATGGGTGGTGTACGATGATTTTGACGGGGGTGGAGGTAGAGGATGAAAGTGTAAAAAAGGTACTGATATCGTGTAAAAGCGATTTACTGGATATGTGTGAAGAGAAAATTCTGCCACCCTGCGGAAGTCAGATTCATCTGACGGGAACTGCTGAGTTTCTGGAAGAAGCGCGCAATCCGGGGCAGTTTTCGTATCGGATGTATTATCGGGGACTAGGAATCAGAAACCGGGTGACGGCGGATCGGATTTTTATTTCAGAAGGAAAAAGTTCCCCTCTCCGAAGTCAGGCAGAATGCTTCCGGGCGTACGCGACGGCTGTTTTTCAGGAAATCTGTGTTCCAGAAGATGCAGGGATTTTCCAGGCAATTTTGCTGGGGGATAAATCCGGGTTATCGGAAGAGCTGCGCGAACGGTTTCAGGATAATGGGATTGCACATATTCTGGCGGTCAGCGGACTTCATGTCTCTTTGATTGGCATGAGCGTTTACAGCGCCCTGCGTTTGGGGGGCATATCGTATGGATGGGCGGGACTGGGTGCTTCAGCGCTTCTTACCTTTTATGGTTTTGTAACCGGATTTGGAGCATCGGTATTCCGGGCGGTATTTATGGTAGAGGTGTCCTGTCTGGCGGCATATCTGGGGCGGAGTTACGATCTGCTGAGTGCGCTGTCACTGTCTTTGATTTTGCAGGCGTGGCAGTCGCCGTATCTGCTCTTTTCGGCGGGATTGCAGCTTTCCTATGGCGCGGTTGCCGCGATTGGGCTGGAGACGGAGCGGCTGCGGAAAGTGGGAAAAAAGAGAAAAGAGCGGGAAGAGGAGGAACAAGAGAAAGAAAAAAAGAAAGGATATGAAACATTCATGCTTAGCTCGGCAATTCAGCTTTATACGATGCCGATTCAGCTGTATCACTATTTTACATTTCCAATGTGGGGAATTTTTCTGAATCTGATCGTGATACCGCTTCTCACGTATGCAGCCGGAAGCGGTCTGCTGGCGCTTGGAATTTACAGTATAGCGTTTGTGGGAGGAAAAATGGGGGAAATGGGCGGAGGCAGTAGCATTGCGGGAGTGCTTTCGGCTTTTGGGGGTGCAGCATCAGGAATATCAGAAATACCAGAAATATTCAGAATAGCGGCAAGTGCATGTACGGGTCCGGGGCATTATATTTTTCAGTTGTATGAATGGCTTTGCATCCAGGTGGAACGCGTGCCGTTTCATTCCATCGTGGCAGGACGCCCGGAAATGTGGAAAATAGGGGTGTTTTATGTGGCGCTGGGGATTCGATATGTGTGGAGTGTGGGAGAAGCAAGAGAGAATTTAGGGAGAAAAGGGATTTTTCGGTTTCCAAAAGACTGGAATGCACAGGGAAAAAATAGTGTATTTATTGCTGTGGCGGTAGTCTTTTTAGTGGTTAAGCCTGTTCATGGCTTTCAGAGCTGGTTCCTCGATGTAGGACAGGGCGACGGCGTCTTTCTGCGGACGCGGGATGAGGCAATTCTTTCGGACTGTGGCAGCAGCCAGGATAAAAAAATCGGGAAAAATGTGCTGGGACCATTTTTGAAAAGTCAGGGAATCCGCACGCTGGACTGGATTCTGGTCAGCCATGCGGATGCGGATCACACGAACGGGATCGAGTGGCTTTTGAAGGAGGAGGCAGATATCCGGGTGCGGAATCTGGCACTTCCGGCGGCGGGAAAAGGGCAGGAGGCATATAAAAAACTGGAAACTCTTGCCAGAAAACGGGGTGCGGAAGTCTATTATCTGCATCGGGGAGAAACGGTGCGGGCGAAAAGCCTGGCGCTTCGGTGCCTGTACCCGGAGGCGGGGGAAAAGCCGGTCGAGGAGCGAAATAGTCATTCACTGGTGTTTGATGTCACGTATGGAAAGTTTCGTATGCTTCTGACTGGAGATATTGGAGTGGAGGAAGAAAGAGATATTCTGGGAATGGAAGAGGACAAAAAGGGGGAAAAAGTGACACTGTTAAAAGCTGCACACCATGGTTCGAACGGTTCCTCCTCAGAGGAGTTTTTGGAGTGCTTTTCCCCAGCTTTCACGGTGCTCTCTTATGGAGAGGGAAATACTTACGGGCATCCGGCACCGGAGGCGGTGGAACGTCTGGAACAGACGGGAACGGAGATCTGGAGAACGGCGGATTCAGGGGCAGTGAATGTGTGGACGGACGGGAAACGTATGTATATCAAGGGATATAAGAAACAAGATTATGGGAAGGAAAGAGATAAAAACAGATAAAAAACTAATTGTTAACTATATAAAAATAATAGGTTGACAATAGAAAAAGGCTATGTTATGCTTGCAATCAGTTCTGCATCTGTTTCGACTACCCGGGATCTGGAACGGCCGCTGCTGTTTTAGATGGTTGGAACAGGGGTTGCGGAGAGAAATTTATGTACATGTGCGAGAATAGAATGGCTTCGGATGCCTGAAATCATTCAGATAACCAAGGAGGAAAAAGGTTTGAAACACATGAAGACAAAAGATTTAGTTTTGTGTGCGATGTTTGTCGCACTGATTGCAGTGGGAGCATTTATCAAGATACCGGTTCCGGTGGTTCCGTTTACATTGCAGTTTTTATTTACGATGTTGGCAGGTCTGCTTTTAGGTCCGGTCAACGGGGCGCTGGCGGTTGTGGTTTATATCGTATTAGGTTTAATTGGACTTCCGATTTTCGCACAGGGCGGCGGACCGGGATATATTTTCCAGCCGAGTTTTGGATATATCATCGGATTTGCGGTTGCGGCGTATGTGAATGGTAAGATTGCCAATGCCAAGACGCATCCGAGTTACCGGCGCCTGCTGGGAGCTAATTTTCTGGGACTTTTTATTGTCTATGCATTTGGAATGATTTATTACTACGTGATCAGTAATTTCTATCTGAATTCGCCGATCGGCGTAGGAGCGCTGTTTTTATATTGCTTTGTTCTGGCAGTTCCGGGCGATATCGTGCTCTGTATTGTGGCTGCCATCATAGGAAAACGGATGATTCCGCTGATTCAGGGAGGGAGACTTGGATAAAAGATGAGCAAGGGGATTTTTATAACAGGTACGGGAACGGATATTGGAAAAACGTATGTGACAGGCTTGATTGTGAAAAAACTGCGGGAGAGCGGCGCGGATGCGGCGTATTATAAAGCGGCAATGAGCGGCAATGAGCGGCGTGTGGATGGAAGCCTGATTCCAGGAGATGCCCTGCAGGTAAAAACAATGTCGGGAATCGGGCAGCCGCTTGAGGAAATGTGTCCGTATGTGTACGAGACGGCGGTATCGCCGCATCTGGCATCCCGTCTGGAGGGCAACCCGGTCCAGATGGATCGGGTGCTGGAAGATTTTCACAAAGTCTGTGAAGAATATGAGTATGTGACGATGGAAGGAAGCGGCGGAATTCTCTGTCCACTCTGCATAGACGAAGCGGATATCCGTCTTCCAGAAGTAGTAAAAGCGTGCGGGCTTGGCTGCCTGCTGATTGCAGATGCGGGGCTTGGGACGATCAATGGCGTGGGGCTTACTGCCTATTATCTGAAACAACAGGGAATTGCCCTGAAAGGAATTATTTTCAACCATTATGAGACGGGGAATCTGCTTCATGAGGATAACCGGAAAATGTGTGAATATTACACGGGCATTCCGGTTGTTGCCTGTGTGGCGGATGGGGATACGGAGCTTTCCATGGATGCGGAGACGCTGAAAGGGCTGTATGCGTAAGACAGAAGATAAAGGAGAAGAAAAATGATCTGGTATCCATATGAACAGTTAAAAACAATGAAAGCACCTTATGAGATCGTGGATGCGAACGGGGTATATCTTTACACGAAGGATCAGAAGCTGATTGATTCGGTTTCATCCTGGTGGAGCGTGATTCATGGATATAAACATCCGGTGATCAATCAGGCAATTATTTCACAGGTGGAAAAATTTTCTCATGTGATGCTGGGCGGGCTGACGCATGAGCCGGCGCGCAGGCTTTCAGAAAAATTGGCATCCTGGCTGCCGGGCGATCTGGACTACTGCTTTTTTTCAGATTCCGGCAGCGTGGCGGTTGAGGTAGCGCTGAAAATGGCGCTGCAGTATTATATGAACCGCGGCGATGAGAAGCGGACGATGATTCTGGCGCTGGAACACGCGTACCACGGCGATACCTTTAAGACGATGGAGGCAGGCGATGATGAGGACTACCATTTTGTGCTGAAAGCCTATGGTGCAAGCCCGTATGTGGTTCACATTCCGACGGAGATCCCGGCGCTGGAGAAAGCATTTGAACAGTATCATGACAAGTTGAACTGCGTGCTGGTGGAACCGCTTTTACAGGGTGCTGGCGGAATGCGGATGTACGACATTTCATTTTTGGAGAAGGCAAGGGAACTCTGTGATAAGTACGGCGTGCTGTTGGTTTTTGATGAGGTGGCAACCGGATTTGGCAGAACCGGAAACCGCTTTGTGGCAGATCGGGTGCTACCGGATATTCTGGTTCTCGGAAAGGCATTGACCGGCGGTTACATTGGTCATGCGGCGACTGTGGCAAATAAAAAGGTATTTGATGGATTTTTCGATGATAACCCGGAACATGCGCTGATGCACGGACCGACCTTCATGGGGAATGCCCTCGCGTGCAGTGCAGCGCTTGCCTCGATCGAGCTGTTTGAAACGCAGAACTACATGGAAAAGATTCAGAAGATCGAAGCCATCACCCGCCGGGAGATGGAGGGATTTACCGATCCGAGAATCAAGGAGGTCCGCATGATGGGCGGATGCGTCTGCGTCGAGGTATATGATCCGGCAGTCCTGAAAGGATATCAGGAATATGCGTACAAACGCGGCGTGTTCAGCCGTCCGTTCTTAAATTATCTGTACGCGATGGTTCCGTATATTATCAAGGAAGAAGAGCTGGTGCAGGTGCTTCAGTGCATGAAGGACTGGTTTGCGCGGGGATAGGTAACGAAGAAACGTAACTGCTCACAGGTGGGAATTTTCTGAACTGAAAATCCCGTATGCGTGAACAGTAACAGACATCTATCTTAGAATAAAAAATAATTTAAGTATTTCTTTCTGAATGAATTTCATTTATGATAGAAGATATGGAGTATTGTTTTAAGAAACGATACATGGATTGTGTTGCCTGCGATTGTGAATGGATAGGACAGAAGCAATCAAAATTCTAGTATAAAACTAACATTCGGGGAGAAACCAATATGAAAGAACAAATGAAGAAAATAGCGCTGCTATCGCTGTCATTGATACTGACATCGGCGTATTCTGTTTCGATCGTGCTGCCATCGCTGCTGCAGCATTTCAGTGAATATACAACCGCACAGGTGGAGATGTTGATCTCAGCACCGTCGTTTGCGATCACTGTCATGATCGTGCTGAATGCATGGCTGTCGCGTTATATGAAAGACCGTCCAATGATTGTGGGCGGTCTGCTTCTTTTATCGGTCAGCGGCATGGTACCGGTGTTTGTACAGGAATATCCGGTGATGTTCGCGTCCAGGATTTTCCTGGGGATCGGGATTGGGCTCATTAATGCGAAAGCAATCAGCATTTTCAGTGAATATTATGAAGGCAGGGAAAAAGCGGCGCTGCTCGGATACCGCGGATCGGCGGAGGTGCTGGGAAGCGCGGTTATGACGCTGGTTGCTGGAAAATTGGTGTTGATCCGGTGGAATCTGGCATTTTGGGTGTATGCGCTCGGATTTGTGATTGTACTTCTGTATCTTGTATGGGTTCCGGGGAATATGGAGATGGGACAGAGTGCGGGCTCACAGAGTGCAGGGGCAGAGAAAGAAAGTCTGGAAGCGGAGGCAGATGGAAAAAGAGAATGCTGGAAAAAAGAAGTCCTGCCCATTGCTTATGCACTGTTTGCGGGATTTGTCATCTGCATCTACTGTTCCAATTCCCTGCGTGTCCCGATGCTGATTTTGGAGAAGAAACTTGGAACGGAGTCGGAAGCCAGCATCATTCTCACGCTCATGATGCTGATGGGAATAGCTGCCGGTGTTTATTTTGGAAAACTGACGATGTGGTGGAAGGAAAAATTGCCGGGGGTTGGATGCCTGATGCTTGGAGCGGGGATGCTTCTGACCGCATATGCGGGCAATCTGCCGCTGATTGGAATTGGCATTAGTATCGTTGGATTTTTCTATACCGTTCTGGTTACCTATTCCTTCCACCAGATTTCCGAGCAGATTCCGCAGTCTTCTATCAATACAGCCACATCAATCGTGCTGGTCGGCTGCAATCTGGGAGCGGCGTGTTCGCCGTTTGTGCTGAAATGGATGGGAAGATTCAGTGAGGGCGTGAGCGTGCCGTTTGTGGGGTATGCGGGGATGATGGGAGTATTAGGAATCGTTCTGATAGTAGTCACGGGAAGAAAGAAATAATACAGTAAACCAATAATAGGAATGACGGCAAAATCTGCAACCAGAACTGTATCGTACGGAATCTTCAGTTTAGAAAATTCAGAAAATTCCTACCTGTGAACAGTTATCTGAAATCGAACGTTTGTACTGATTTGTTCTGCTTTTATGTATACATTCATGAGTGGATTTGGTATAATAGAAATACTTAATGGGATTTTTTGTGTACTAGGAAATTCCTTGGAATCCCCTATTACACAAAAAGGCACATTCTTTATTTGTGAATTATATCAAATCAGGAGAAAGCAATGGATCATTTTGAGTTGGTATCAGAATACAGCCCGACCGGCGACCAGCCGCAGGCGATTGAAAAGCTGGTGGAGGGCTTCAAGGAAGGAAATCAGTTCCAGACATTACTGGGTGTAACGGGCTCTGGCAAGACGTTTACGATGGCAAATGTGATTCAGAAGCTGAATAAGCCGACGTTAATTATTGCACATAATAAGACGCTGGCAGCCCAGCTTTATTCGGAAATGAAGGAATTTTTTCCCAATAATGCGGTGGAATACTTTGTCAGCTACTATGACTACTACCAGCCGGAGGCTTACGTCCCGTCCACGGACACATACATCGAGAAGGATTCCTCCATCAACGACGAGATCGATAAGCTGCGGCATTCAGCGACGGCGGCGCTGTCGGAGCGGCAGGATGTGATTATTGTGGCATCGGTTTCCTGTATCTATGGTCTGGGAAGCCCGATCGATTACAAAAACATGGTTATTTCCCTGCGTCCGGGCATGGAGAAGGACCGCGACGAGGTCATTCACAAGCTGATCGACATTCAGTACAGCCGGAATGACATGGATTTCAAGCGAGGTTCGTTCCGGGTGCGCGGCGATGTGCTGGAGGTATACCCGGCGTATTCGGGCGGCGATGCGTACCGGATTGAGTTTTTCGGGGATGAGGTAGACCGGATCACAGAGATTGACACGCTGACGGGCGAGATCAAGGCGCAGTTAGGACATATCGCGATTTTCCCGGCATCGCATTATGTCATCCCGAAAGAGCGGATGGAGATTGCGGCAAACAATATTTTAGAGGAAATGAAGGAGCAGGTCGCTTACTTTAAGAGTGAGGATAAGCTTCTGGAGGCACAGAGAATCGCGGAGCGGACGAATTTTGATGTGGAAATGATGCGGGAAACAGGCTTCTGTTCCGGTATCGAGAATTATTCGCGTCATCTGATTGGTTCGAAACCGGGAGAACCGCCGTGTACGCTGATGGATTATTTCCCGGATGAATTTCTGGTGATTGTGGACGAGTCGCACATCACGCTGCCGCAGGTGCGCGGTATGTACGCGGGCGACCAGTCGCGCAAGAAAACGCTGGTGGAATATGGCTTCCGCCTGCCATCGGCGCTGGATAACCGACCGTTAAATTTTGAAGAATTTGAGAGCAAACTGGATCAGATTCTCTGCGTTTCAGCAACACCGGGCGAGTATGAGGCAGATCATGAGCTTCTGCGGGCAGAGCAGGTGATCCGTCCAACGGGACTTCTTGATCCGCCGATTGAGGTGAGACCGGTCGAGGGACAGATCGACGATCTGATTTCGGAGGTCAACCGGGAGGTGGATCGAGGGTTTAAGGTGCTTGTTACGACGCTGACAAAGCGGATGGCAGAAGACCTGACCGACTATATGCGCGATGCGGGAATCCGCGTCAAATATCTGCATTCGGATATTGACACGTTGGAACGCGCCCAGATTATCCGGGATATGCGTCTGAATGTCTTCGATGTGCTGGTCGGCATCAATCTGCTTCGTGAGGGTCTGGATATCCCGGAGATTGCGCTGGTGGCGATTCTGGATGCGGATAAAGAGGGATTCCTGCGTTCGGAAACGTCCCTGATTCAGACGATTGGCCGAGCAGCGCGAAATTCCGAGGGGCATGTTATCATGTATGCAGATTCGATCACGGATTCGATGCGGGCGGCGATCGAGGAGACGGAGCGGAGACGCGCGATTCAGCAGGCGTACAATGAGGAACATCACATTACGCCGACGACGATCAAGAAAGCTGTCCGGGATCTGATCACGATCTCGCAGGCAGCCGAACCAGTTACGAATAAGGTAACAAAGGATCTGGAATCGATGGATCGCCAAGAATTAGAAAAACTCGTAAAGGAACTGACGAAGAAGATGAATCAGGCGGCAGCCGAGCTGAATTTCGAGGAAGCGGTCGTGCTGCGTGACCGTATGGTAGAGGTCAAGAAAATGTTGCTGGATTTGGAAAATTCGTAAATCAGAGGGTGATTGGTATGGAATATGGCGCGCTGATGGAGATGGCGGTCCGGGCGGGGGAGATCATGCTGGCGAGCGGAGCGGAGGTCTACCGTGTGGAGGACACGATTCACCGTATTTTAAAGCATTCAGGGATTGCACGGGCAGATGTGTTTGTCGTGACGACGGGGATCGTGGCGACGATTGCGGATGCATCACTTCCGCCGCTTACCTTGGTAAAACGGGTGGAAAACCGGGCAACGAATTTGAACCGCATCTATCAGGTAAACAATGTTTCAAGGGAATTTTGCAGCGGAAAATTGTCCGTCGGGGAGGCGCAGGAACGACTGGATCGGATTGCTAATACGACATTATATGGATTCTGGAAGAAATGCATTGGCTATGCGGCAACGACGGGATTTTTTGCGGTGATGTTTGGAGGCGGTCCGGGCGAATGCCTGGTGGCGGCTGTCGTGGGAGTTGTTCTTGCGTTTGTCCTGCGGGCGGCGTCCAACCTTATGCTGAATGATTTCTGTCAAAATGCACTTGGCTCGTTTGCGCTGGCGGTTGTAGCGTATCTGCTGCGCCGTGGGGCATTTCTGGGAATGAGCCTGGATGTAGTGATTATCAGCGCAATCATGCCGCTGGTGCCGGGGGTCACATTTACGGCAGCAATCCGCGATACGCTGAATGGAGATTACAGTTCGGGAGTCGCGCGGATGGCGGAGGCAGTCGTGGTGGCGCTGGCGGTTGCGTCGGGCGTCGGTCTGGCGATCGTGGCAGTCCGGCTGGCGGGAGGATCGGTATGACAGAGATGATAAGAGAATTGATGATCCAGAGCGTGGGGGCATTTCTGGCGGTTTTTGGTTTTTCCCTGCTGGTCGATATGCCGCGGAAATATCTGGTTTATGCGGGCATTACCGGAGGTGCCGGATGGCTGGCGTACCTGGTATCGATGCAGGTGGGAACCTCGCAGGTGGCGGCGGCATTTTTTTCCAGTCTGGCAGCGGCTCTGCTGAGCCAGGTATTTGCACGCGTGTTAAAAGCGCCCGTCACGATCTTTCTGGTGGCAGGAATCCTGCCGACGGTGCCGGGCGCATCGATCTACCGGAGCGTCTATTTTCTGATACAGGGACAGACAAAATGGTACAATTTTTATCTGATCCAGACGATCCAGATAGCGGGGGCGATGGCGGTTGCCATCTTTATTGTGGATTCACTGTTCCGTCTGCTCCGGAATAAAGCGTCGTAGTGGAACTGGGCGGCAGGTAGAGACAGCCCTGAATCCTGCTAAAATAATAAATATGATCTGACAGGCGGTCTTCAGCGGGCACATCCGACTGATTGATCGCCTGAACCATTTCATTGAGTTCTTCCGGCGGAAGGGAGACGCTGCTGGGAGTGAGAAGCACTTCATGGATGCTGGATGGAAGGATAATCAGATCTTCGCCCAGGCTTTCGGCAAACTCTTTTAAGACGCGGGGATAGAGCATGCAGGCAGCGCCGTTGATGCCGTGCGAATTTGTCAGAACGTAGAGAGCGACCGATGGAAGAGCTTCCGTTTCAACGATGTCCTCCATTTCGAGCTGATTGAGGGTGGATTCGATGGAGCTGATGTGGTACGGCAGTATGCGAGGTGTATTTTCTTCCGCCAGTATGCCGAGCTCTTCCAGAGAAATATCCCACAGGGCAAGATGGTCGCTGTGTACCAGGGTCGTCATCTGCCCCTCCTCATTGTCAGTGAGGATCAGATAGAAAACGATCGCCAGATCGAGATACGGAATATGCGGGACGTGGGAGAGAAGCACCTTATTTTTAGCGGCGTGGATCAATTTGTAGGCAATCCGGCCGCGTACGGCATCAAAATCACGCAGTTCCTCGCAGATATCCTCCGAAAATCCTGGATTTGTCTCATACACCATCAGGATCTGATCGGTAATAATGGAGAGCGGCATCCCTTCCTCCGCTTCATTATAGTAGGCGTTCAGATAGACAGTCGGTGATAACCGTGAGCCGGGTTTCGTAAAGCTCAGCCCGTCGAGCATCAGTCCATTATTTTTCAGAACACGCCGCAGGGAGACGTTGGCTTTTTTGTTGAGGCGCGTCTGCACCATCGACTGGATTGTTTTCAAAAAAGTTTCATAGACCATAGAGTACCTCCTGAAATAAAATTGCAGATAGGGGATGCCCGCTTGCTCATGTAGGTTATGAATTTCAGCAAAATGAGAAACAGTTTCCCCGTGTGAATAAGTTTTAAGGAATCAAATCAAGAAGCAGTCATGAAGTTTGAGATGTGAAGAAAGATTGCTTAGTGATTAAAAAATAAATAAAAAGTTCAGAGTTTTAGCGTTTACCTTTTGAGTGCGTAAGTATGAAAATAGTCATGGAAATCATCGAAAAAACTGAACATGAGAATCGCAGGAACCAGTAAGATGTGAAAAAATTGCCTGCATATAAAGAAGCAGGTGCCAAATGCACCGATATCATGATTATACTGGAAAATGGGAAGATTGGCAAGAAAAATAACAGGGAAAAAAGTGAAGTTCTGGTTGCGGATTGTTACTGTACACGGGTAGGCACTTTTGGAACCGAAAGTGCCGTAAGAAAACGTGG
>ENA-OWPF01000195-OWPF01000195.1-human-gut-metagenome-genome-assembly--contig:-NODE-195-length-75316-cov-5.110748_pt1 | contig 75316 bp, 51 predicted proteins | sample MGYA00248261_ERZ651840 | MGnify/ENA primary metagenome ERZ651840 (study PRJEB26924, sample SAMEA4378268) | human gut metagenome | biome: human gut; feature: human-associated habitat; material: faeces... | reverse complement strand
CCCGGTCTCGCCCTCTCATGTCCCCTGCATAGTGAAAAAATAAGAGTGTGTCTATGTTTACCAGCCTGCGTTTTGTTGTGCGGCTAGTGTGGGGTTACGTAATAAGTCGTTTTGCGGGATCGGCCAAATGAAACGTTTGTCCGTGTATGGAATGAACGCCTTGCTACTGCCGAACCACTCGGATTTCACCTCACCACCTACCACGAAGGCACCTTGCCCTTTCGTGTTGTTGTACTCTATCTTAGCGGGGATACCTCCGGAAGGACAGAGGTCATCCGCTGCTAAACGGTGAATGTCTTCCCAACGACGTCCCTCTCCGTGGAACTCGATACGTCGTTCCCAAAGGATCGCTTCCGTCAAGGCCTTCGTGTCGGCGAAGTCATTTGCCTTATACGTTTGGCTGGCAGGATCCGCCAAGGAGCGATCGCGTACTTCATTCAGTTTCTTCAAGGCCAAGTCCTTGTCTCCTTGACGTGCGGCAGCCTCCGCCTCATTCAGCAATACCTCCGCATAACGAATGATCGGGGCATATTCCTCACGTGTAGTCGGATTCTGATACTTGTCGCAGAAATAGTATTGGTCAGACTCCCGATAGAGTAATAGATTGCGTCGTTTGTCATCACCTCTCCAAAACTTGGAATTGTAAAGAATCGGAGAAGACGGACACATCGCACGGCCACCGTCGCGTGCCGACATCATGGCAGACATCGCGCCGTTCACGCTGGCATTGTCATCCGAGCTATTGGCGATCGAGAAGATAGACTCCATGTTATTTGAATAGGAGGTAAATGGAGTGGCGGGATCCGACTCCAGTTTGAAGCGACTATTTTCCAGCTTCTTCGCATCTTCGATTACGCCTGCCCAATCACGCATGTGCAGGTGTACGCGGCTTTTCAGTGCGATAGCCGCGCCTTTGCTCGCACGGGCGATCTTGTTGACTTCGATCACATCTGGAAGCAGGCTCTCCGCTTCGTCGAGGTCTTTCAATATCTGCGCATATGTATCTTTTACGGAAGAACGTCCGATTTGCAATTGGTTTTCCACTTGCGCAGGGTCGCTTACCGCGTTCAGATAGATTGGCATACCATAATTATTGTTGCCCTCCACGTTGTAAGGTAGCGCGAAATGGATCATCAAGTTGTGATACGTCAGCGCACGCAAGAACAGTAACTCTCCTTTGTACTGGTTTCCTAATTCTTGGGAGATTATTCCGTTGGCAACAGCTCCCTCAATGCCGTCCTTTACGATGTTGTAGCGGTTGATCGCCTCGAACGAGGTCTCCCACATCGCCACGTTATTGGCGGTAGACACGTTGTAGGTCGCGGAATAAGTAATATCATAGAACACGGCGGTCAGGTTCATATCCTCCCCGCGCATCTCGCCTTGCAAAATACTGGCAGCCCCAAAAGGATAACCGCGTGTACGGCCATTGCCTGTGTTGATATACAGACCGCACTGTGCGGCATCATAAGCGCCGATTACGGATAGCTCACAACGATCAGGCGTGCTGTAAGCTGTCAAATCCGAGAACTTGTCGATAGGTTGCAGATCCACCACATCACTTTCGCAGGCGGTGAATAGCGGTAGCGAGAAAAGGGCTGTGCCCAACGCTACGGTTAAAATCTTTTTATATATTTTATTCGATATCATAGTTGTATTGTTTTCAACAGTTGTTATTTATGCGAATTTCTCGAAGTGATTAGAATGTAACGTTAGCACCGAACGTGAACGAGCGTTGTTGTGGCATACCATTCCAATCCACACCATTACGAGACTGTGTCTCCGGATCTAAACCGCTATAGCCGGTGATCGTGAATAAGTTCTGTCCTTGCAGATAGAGGCGGATCTTAGACATACCCAATTTGGACACGATCGTCTTCGGGATCGTGTAGCCTAAGGTTAGTGTAGCCAGTTTCAGGTAGCTGGCGTTCTCCACGAAGTGAGAATCACTAAACCCGTCATTGAAAAGCGCGGTCCCGTCACCGTAACCGATCTTCGGGGTCATACCATCACCCGGTTGCTCGGGAGATACCCAACGGCCTAAGATCTCCGTTCCGTTGTTTGCGAAATCCATGTTCAGCAATGAGCTTTGACGTGATGCGTTCATCAGCTTGTTGCCACCGGAGAAACGGAAGAATACATTCAAGTCGAAATCTCTGAAAGTAACCGTGTTGTTCCATCCTCCGTACCAAGTCGGCATGGATTTACCCAATATCTTACGATCGTCGTTGGTCAATGACGATGGTTTGGATACATCTTCAGGGTTGGAAGGATCGTATTCGGCATAATCGTATGATCCGAAAGTATTGAACTGTACCAAAGAGCCGTCCGCCTTTCTCCAAATCGGATTACCGTTGGCGGCATTCACGCCGTAATAATCATAACCGTAAAGTGATTGGAAAGATTCACCTTCCCGAATGATCGTATAGTTGTCGATGATATCCGTTCCACCATACAGCTCTTTCACCGTATTATTCACGGTAGAGAAGTTAATGTCCGAATGCCAGTTCCAGTCCTTCGTGTTGATAATCGTACCCCCTACTGTCAACTCGAAACCGGAGTTCTTGATCTTTCCGATATTGTCATAGTAGTAGTTGTTGGGGATACCCATCGTCGGAGGAGTCGGAACTTGCAATACCAGGTCTTTGGAGTTCTTCTGCCAATAAGCGATCTCGAAAGTCAAACGGTTATTGAAGAGCGCGCCATCCAAACCGATATCGAAAGTCTCGGTTGTCTCCCATTTCAAGTTATTGTTACCCATTACGTTCCAAGCGATACCTGCCATCGGTCCTACCAATTTGGCTCCATACGTTCCTAAGTAGGGATAATCGCTGCCTAAAGCAGAGTTACCGATTGTCGCATAGCTGGCACGCAAGCGGAGGTCGTTGAACCATTCGTTGACAGGTGCTTCTGTCCAGAATTTCTCGCGAGACAAGCGCCAAGCGGCGGAAGCCCCCCAGAATGTACCCCAGCGAGTATCCTTCGGCAATTTAGAGAGGCCATCGTAACGAATGGAAGCGCCGATATAATACTTGCTATCATAATTATAGTTCGCACGGAACATATAAGAAGCCAAGCCATTTTCCGATTTCCATCCACCTACGTCCTTCTGTCCGAACGTATTGCTGATGATATGCTTGGAAAAGAACGGATCGGACAACTCATAGACACTTCCGTCCATATATTCTGTCTCGCTGTGTGTATATTCTTGTACAGCCGTAGCGGTCAGATTATGTACCGAGTTAAACGTGCGTGTGAAGTTCAATACGTTCTGCCAGTTCCAAGTGGCGTATGTGGAGTTTACCTCCGAGATTAAACCGCCATATCCGTATCCATCACCGGATTCTGTATCCCAATACATAAAGTCGCGTACGTTAGCGATGTCCAGGCCAGCTTGTGTCTTAAACGTAAGACCATCCATAAAGGTGATCTCACCCCAGCCACCTCCGATTACACGGGTGTTTGTCGTACGATTCACGTTGTTGTCTAATGCCCATACGATGTTCTGCACACCGTTATCGATATAACTCAAGTTGCCTCCACGTCCCAAGGCTTTGCGGTTTTCCGCATCGATATTGTAGCCGGTAGGATCGTTTGGATTGTACACATCCACGTTCGGCAACATACGGGTTCCGGCGAAACCTACACCGCCTAGGGAGTTTTCTCCATTCAGGACACCATTCATGATCGTGCGTGTCATTTGTCCGTTCAATCCGATTCGGAACCATTTCGTAGCCTGCTGCGTCAAGTCTGCTTTCAAGCTCAGGCGGTTCAAGTCGTTGGCACGTACGATACCTTCCTGCTCCGTGAAACCGAGCGATACGTAATATTGGCTCTTATCGGTACCGCCGCTGGCAGACAAACTGTGATTGTGTTGGAAGCCCGTACGGAAGATATAGTCGTTCCAGTTGGTATCCGGACCGTTCGGGTCGTATACGGCTTGTCCCCTCATACCCCAGTTCACGTATTTCTCGTTAGCGATAGTGACGAAATCCTTCGCTCCTAACAGGTCATGCAATTTAGCCGGGCTGGCCGCCGTGATATAACCATCGTAGTTTACGCTGGTGCGTCCCTTGGAGCCCTTTTTCGTTGTGATCAAGATAACGCCGTTTGCCGCACGGGAACCATAAATAGCCGTAGCGGCACCGTCTTTTAAGATCTCGATTGACTCGATATCGTTCGGATTGATATCCGACATGGCGTTATATTCAGCATACAACATACCCAGACCGGTGGATCCGGAACTGTTGTCTCCTACCGCCAATGGCATACCATCGATGATGAATAAAGGTTGTGAGCTTGCGGTGATGGTGCTCATACCACGTACTTTAAACTGAGGGCCGGAACCCAACACGCCGCTGGGTGTCGTTACTTGTACACCGGCGGCACGGCCTGCTAATTGGGTATCAAATGAAGGTGCCGCTAAATTAGCCAGGTCTTCACCCCCAACTTTCGAGATGGCGCTTGTTACATCCTTTTTTCTTTGTGTTCCATAGCCAACTACTATAATTTCATCCAGATTCTGCGAGTCTGATTCCATGCTAACTCTAATAATCGGTTTTACTGTTACTTCTACAGTTTTCATACCGATGTAAGAGATGATTAGCTTTTGGGCATTGGAAGGAACATCTAGTGTGAACGCTCCATTGTAATCGGTTACCGTGCCGATAGTAGTTCCTGCTACTACGATAGAGGCCCCGATGATAGGTCCATCGTCTTCCGCCGAGATAACCGTACCGGTCACCTTCGTGGTCTGAGCCGTTGCGAACGCTATACTCGCAAACAAGCATAGTAAAAGATAAGTCAACCTTTTCATAGATACATACTTTTTGTTTAATTTGTTAATAAATAGATCGTTATAATCAATTTCTGCCATTTAGTAGATCGACGTAGTTTCCGGAGAACTAAATCAATTCATCTCTTGGTATTTGTTAATTATTACAAATATTTTAATAAATCATAAAGTACACAATCTATATAAACACCTACTGTATCTAATTGTATTATTTACATTAAGTGCTTTGTTTTGATCTTTATGCTGCAAATATAAAAATATATTTGCAATAAGCAAGCGTATCGGTGATAAAAATGAGTTTGTGCAGCAATTTGTAAATATTGCTTGCCTTGGGGTATGTGTTAATTGGGTGCATCATGGCGTTAATATATGATATTAATATGCAAATTGTTTTTAACTCAATCCCGCATCAATGCTAAAAAGTAACACCAAAAACACCTTGCTCTCATGAAGTTCTCCGGAAACTAAGTTCTTTCATGAATACTATCTAATGTATTTAAATAAAAAAGAGTATCTAACTAAAGATACTCTTTAAATATGTGTGAATAAAGTGAACTATTCTAACTCCTATAGGCTTTTGGGAGGATATAATGCGTCCCACCACTCGGGTTGGTCTTTCAGCCATTTAGCGAACCATGCGTAAATCGTGTTATTCCACAATATTCGTTTGTCATAATCCAATATATGGTGATTTTCTCCTTCTACCTGGACAAACGCTGTAGGCTTACCCAATAATTTTAATGCGGTAAACATCTGGATGCTCTCTCCAATCGGAACATTCGTGTCTGCGGTTCCATGTAAGAACAAGATCGGGGTATTGATCTTGTCTGCGTTAAATAGCGGACTTTGTAAAGTGTACATATCCCGGGCATTCCATGGATAACTGTTAGCGCTAGCCAACGAGCTGTATGAATATCCCCAGTAACCTTCTCCCCAATAGCTGGTGATGTCGCTGATTCCCGCATGAGACATGGCCGCCGCGAATATATCTGTTTTTGTTTGTAGGTATTGAGTCATGAAACCTCCGTATGAAGCCCCCATGCAACCGATTTTCTTCGTGTTGACAAAAGGATGCTCCTCACAGAACTTTTTCGTGCCTTCGATGATCTCGTCAGCGGTAAGTTTACCCCATGCGTTGACATGGCGTGCGGAGAACTCTTGGCCGAACCCAGTCGCTCCACTGGGCTGTATGATGTAGACGATGTACCCTAAGCCGGCGTATACATGCGAAGGATAACGGCTTTCCATCACCCGGGCCGTAGGGGTTGTTCCTCCGTAATAATTCACGATCATCGGATATTTCTTGGTCGCATCAAAATGAGGAGGGAGATAGAAGCGGCCGTAAATCGTATCCCCTTGGGCGGAAACGAAATTCCAATCTTGCACTTCTCCTAAAGTGACGTCTCTCAAGATCTCTTTGGAGAGATCGATCAAGCAGGAAGAGGCGTCGTTTTTCAAGTTATAGGTATAAAGCCTTTGGGAATTGGAAGCGCTTAATCCGAAATAAACCATTTCGAAAGCTTGATTGGCGATGGAGTAATCGGAGATGACATCTTCCTTGGCTTGAAGTTGCTTAATCTTTCCGTTGGACGGGTTTAGACTATACATGCGAACACGGTCCTTATCTTTCGCCATGATATAGATTTGTTTATCGAGGGCGTTCCACTCGTAGGAATCGACAGAGGGGTCAAAATCTTTCGTAAGCGACTTTATACTTTTATCTGCTATATTGTATAGGAATAATTGCCCGTCGCTCGTATTCGATGTCTGTCCTTCTTTGATCTTTAATCCGATACCATCGAAAGCCTCTCCAGACGCGTCAATGAGTAATTGGGTGGCATCCGGGGAGAAAACGGCACGGCTTACGAATTTCTCACCTTTTATAAGGGTATCCACATGCATGGTTCGTAGATCCATCTTATATATATATGTACGTGAGAAAGGACGCTCCGTTAAATTCGGTTCCCTGCGACTGAATAGCAGATAGTGGCCGTCTTGAGATATATCGTTGATGTAAGTAGAAGTATGTCCATAGGTGAGCCGTTGGAACAATCCGGTTCGCAGGTCATATTTATGAATAAACATACGGTTTCTCCATCCCGGTTGGCGATCATCCGGCACCAGTATCTCTTGGATCTCTTTTCGTTCTTGCGGTCCTTTCTCTCGTATGGAGAATAATAGATAGTCCTCGGTAGGTCCGAAACTGAAAGAACCCTCGGGCAATTGGCCGGCAAGGATGTTCTCCTTTTTACTGGTAGGGTCTAAGGTCACCAATTCCGTGCCTTTCATCCCTTTCCGGGTGTAATAGGCCAGATTGCTTTTAGGCATCCAGCGTAAGCACTGTCCGTTCTCAACCAATACGGAACCGGTAGCCTTGTCTAGTATTTGGGTAAATGAGGACTGCTTTCCACCGGGATAGGTTTCTTGATAGGAGACGATAATGAATTTTCCATTCGGGGACAGGCTGGCGGATTGGATGCGTTTACCATCAAATACATCACTTAATGTATAACGTTTCTCCGGATTGACGGTCGCGGTTACCACCGCGTCTTTTTCCGGGTTGAATGAGGCTTTTAAGGCATTCTCTTTGTGGCTCTCGGATAAATATTTAATTACGATTTCATAGCGTCGCGGCTCCAAGGTCAACGAGGCTTCTCCTTGGGTTAGTTTTGTGGGTTGTCCATCCACGTAGACTTCTGAAATCTCAGGGCCATTGATCCTTAAGGTGCCTTTTGTATAACGGTTACTATTCAGGTAGAAGGAAACCAAATGTAGCGCGTAGGAAGAGGCCGAGGTTGGCAAGGTCAGCTCTCCGGAAGACGCCGCATCAAGGGTTTGTCCGCTTTGGGAAAGGTTGCAGAAAGGAACGGTCGTGTTCAATAGTTCCTTGTCAGAGAATCTCTTACTGTTTACATCCAAGCTATCTGCTAGGAAAGGCTTTTTCACCTCGTAAGGGCCGGCGTAATTATAATGTCGCACGACAACCTCATCCGCCCATAGTGAGCAACAGGAGCATAGGGCTGAAAGAATTAAGATGTTTTTGTTTATCATGATATTTGTTATTTAGTATAAGATAAGAAAGCGAGATGGCGGGTATCTCTCAGCCATCTCGCTGTATCATTATCTTATAAGATTTCTATCTCATCTACGAACAAGAATGCAGGACTTCCGGCGCCACCGTGCCATTTTGGTAGTTTGCTGCTGTTGATGATAACCTCAACATAGCGGGCCTTTACCGGGGCGAAGGATATCTCTTGGGGATATAATCCGTCCTTGTCGTTTTGGGTCAGCTCCGGGATTTTCTTGGATGCTACTTCCTTGAAATTCTTGCCATCGTCGGATACCTTTACGGTTACGGCGGAGGCTCCCATGATCCAATCGCCTTTTACCACATTCGTATTGAAAGATACCTTTTGGATTTCGGTTGGTTCCTTTAGATCGATCGTGGCGTCAAGGTCTTTTCCTTGGAAACCCAGCCAATGGCCGGTCTTGTAATTACTACCTCCACGTAAGCCGTCTACCAATACCTGTGCCCCGTTGAAAACGTATCCTTTGCTGGGTTGCTCTTTCAAGGTGATGGGCTTCATCGTCGCTTTATTGAAGAAGATATCTTCTGAGAAGATGCGGCTCGTACCGTTCGGACGGACAACGATCGCCTTGAATTCGCAATCTTGGTTGATCTGTACCGGGCCTTCATACTTGACGCTGGCGATCGTAGGATCGCTACCGTCTACCGTATAATAGATATCTCCTTCACCCAACTTCGTCAAGGCTATGTCGAGTGTTCCGTTCTCCGTATTGGTGGTCAGGGAGGCGTTAATATCGAAGATATGCTTTCCGTAATTATATCCCAAGCGATCGTAAAGTTGTGTCATGCGGGCCACACGGGGCAGGAACGTCTGATAATCTTTCTTGGACGGATCGCTCCACTGGATATCGGCTACGGCGTCGATACGGGGCATGATCATGTATTCTACCTGTGAGAAGGTCGGGATATATTCCGTCCAGAGGTTGGCTTGCGCCCCGATCACGTACTTCTGGTCTTCAGGAGAGATACCGGCTGTCGGCTCAAAAGAATATACTTTCTCTAACGGCAAGTAACCACCGATAGCATCGGGCTCAAGATCCGTATCCGCTGATTGATAGTAATCCAGATATACATATGTATTCGGTGTCATGACCACGTTATGCTTTTGCTTGGCGGCTTCGATACCTCCATCCATGCCTCTCCAGCTCATTACCGTGGCATTCGGGGCCAAGCCTCCTTCTAGGATCTCGTCCCAGCCGATGATATGGCGTCCTTTGCTCTCCACGAATTTCTCCATGCGGGAGATCACGTAGCTTTGCAAATATTCCTCGGCGGAATGTTTCTTGTCCCCCTTGATACCTTCCGCCTTGATGCGAGCTTGGCATTTCGGGCATTTCTCCCAACGTACCTTCGGGCACTCGTCACCGCCTACATGGATATATTCGGACGGGAAAAGATCGATGACCTCGCTCAATACGTCTTCTAGGAATTGCATGGATTTCTCGTTGCCGGCGCAGATCACGTCGTCGGCTACTCCCCATTGGCCCCATACGTCATAAGGGCCCCCGGTGCATCCCAGTTCCGGGTAAGTAGCCAAGGCTGCCAATTGATGTCCCGGCATATCGATTTCCGGGATGATCGTGATATGGCGTTCGGCGGCATAGTTGATGACATCGCAAATCTGGTCTTGTGTATAGAAGCCCCCGTATTCCTTTCCGTCATATGTTCCGGAGTTATGGCCGATCACGGTTTCCTTGCGTTTAGATCCGATCTGTGTCAATTCCGGATATTTCTTGATCTCGATACGCCAACCTTGGTCATCGGACAGATGCCAGTGGAACGTATTTTGGTTGTGCAAGGCAAGGATATCGAGATACGTTTTTACCGAATCCACCGGGAAGAAATGGCGGCTGACATCCAGCATCATGCCTCTATAGGCAAAACGGGGATAGTCGTTGATGGTAGCTGCCGGTAATTCTACGTTCATCCCTTGGGCCGTGGCCGGGATCGATTTACGTAATGTCTGGATACCATAAAATACGCCGGCATCCGTACTTCCGGCGATCCGTATCCCATTATCGCTAACGGTCAGTTGATATCCTTCCGGATTCTGGATGCTTTGGTCGATAACGAGGCTGATCCCCTTACCGGGCTGGCCGGTAGCGGTTGCTAATTCATAGCCCGTGATTTCCTTGATATAAGAAGCGAGGAACTCGGCGTTCTTCTTCATCTTATCATTGCCCTCCGGATAAAATATCTTCGTGAATGGACTTAGGACGAAAGGATTTCCGTTCGTCAATGTTACTTCTTGTGGCAAAGGCACTACTCCGTAATCTCCTTTTACGGCCTTACCACCGGAGCAAGCGATCATTCCTGTGGAGAGGGTCAGGACGAGCGCTAGTTTGCTTAGGCTGTTCATGTGTTTAGAGTTTAGGATATAAAACAATAATTGATTGCAAAGTTATAGGGAACAAAGGTAGTGAGAATAATCTTACTATGTGTTTACTTTTTGGGAAAAACGGATAATGCATGAAAATGAAAGACGATACATCTTATTGCTGTCACATCATACATCTTGTTGTTGTAAGATGATACATATTATAGGAAGAAGATGTATCATCTTACATAGAAATGATATTGTGTCGCGCTAGAGAAAGATTTTGATCTTGATTTATTTTGTTCTTTAGATATAGTTGTCTATCTTGCAGTCAAAAATATTGCTGATATTATGAATACAATCCACCTTATAGAATCAAGGAAAGGTAATCTTTATCTATTTTCTTATAGAGGAAGAAGTCTTTCGTTTGTTCATCCGAAAATGTCGCATATAATACGTCAGATGTTTAAAGACGAGTATAAGGCCGGTAAATCTCGGAAATATTATGAGAGAAAAGTCGCTTATTTGAAAAAACATGGACTATTCAATAATGAGACCTTTGAACATAAAATAGTGAAGTTCGATAGAGCTCAAGTAAGAGATAGTTTAATTCACGTAGGCCAGATAACTTTTGAGGTGACGAACTCATGTAATTTGAAATGTAAATATTGTTGTTTTAATGATCTTTACGAAGAATCTTCCTTAATATGCAAACAAGGTAAACTGGAATTTGAGACGGCAAAAAAACTGTTAGACTATTTGATGGAACTATGGGGGGATACTTTGTGTTCAAAAGAAGTAGATATAGCTTTCTATGGTGGGGAACCATTGCTTAATTATTCCTTTATAAAAAAAGTGTTGAATTATACGGAACATCTGAAATCAGATAGATTGCGTTTTACTTATTCCATGACCACTAATGGATTGTTACTAGACAAATATCTTGATGATTTAGTGAATAAAAACTTTAAAATTCTTGTGAGTCTAGACGGTGATTTTGATGCTTCAGTATATAGAGTGGGTGAGGATGGAAGAGATTTGTATGATAAAATAATCAATAATTTGGACTTATACAAGAATAAATATCCGTTACATTTTGAACAAAATGTAGATTTTAATGTTGTTATCCATCGAAAGAATGATATACAGTCCGTGTTTTCTTTTATTAAGAAAAAGTATGGAAAAGCACCTCGATTTAGCCCATTGAGTACAAGAAATGTAAAGGAATCGCAGAAAGAGACGTTTAAAACGATGTATAGAAAAATGCCCGATGATTTGATAGTAGGTAATGACTTGGATGCGATAACTGAAGATTTGCATCCTTATACATCGGGGTTTATGGAAATGGTCAAATTTGCTAATGCTCTTTTAGATATTCAGTATCAGATATATAATGACCTTTTTGTGAACACCGGTTTAAGTGATATAGTATATACACCTAGTGGTACGTGTTGGCCTTTCAGTAGAAAAATTTTTTTAAGTACAAATGGTGATATTTTAGCTTGTGAGAAGATTAGTCACCGAAATGTATTAGGAAATGTTGATAACAATTCCGTAAATATAGATTATATAAATATTGCAGATATATACAATGAAAAAATATACTTGTCTTTTTCTGACTGCAAAAAATGTTATAGATTGCCTTATTGCCCTGTTTGTTTTTTTGACTCTTTATTAGGTGATAGGAGTTGCCTTGCATTTGAGGATGAAAATAAATTCACGGAGAATTTGAAGCGTAAGATCGATTATTTGGAGTTAAATCCGATTCAAGTTAATGAAATACTTAAAATAAAGGTGCAATGAGGAACATGAGATCTAAATATATATGGTTCTATGTGGAACCATATGTTTACGTTGAGGTTAATAAGTGGGAGTGTTTGTTGGTAAACACTTTGGATAAACAATTTATATATAGCAAAGATCAACAAGTTTTGTCCTTTTTGAGAGATTTCATGAGCCTTTTAAATACTGGTGTATCTAGTGTTGACCCTAATCTGTTTAGCCTTGTTGAGTTTAAGCGTTTTATAGGAGAGGTGAGGCATAAGTTTATAGGGGATCTTGTTGTGACAGATACTTTAGATTCTAAACCTATACAGATAACTTCTAATGCGAAAATCATGCATGATGTGAGAGAGGGGAAATATGCATCTTTTGATGATCCTCTAAATTATTTGTATGAAATTACAATACATACAAATAGTTCATGTTCTTCTAGTTGCGAATCTTGTGTGAACTATTTTAAGCAGTTTGATTGTTGTACAAAGAACAGGAATGTAATTAGAAATGAAGCTTTGTCTGTTATAACAAAAATACTAAAAGAATTAGACTTCGCTCGGAAAAGAATTAGGATAAATCTTGTCGTAACAGATGAAATATGTGCAAAATCGGATGAGCTAATTGATATTCTGAATAAATATGATAATGATTTTTATTTGGTTGTTAATTATAATAATATACGGAAACTGACATCTCGGTTATGCTCTTTTTTTCAAAATAGAATATCTGTTATAATAGCTGGCGTTCAAATATCTGAGATAGATTTCTCTATATTGAAAGATTTGAATTTGACTTTTTTTGTAGAGAATGAAGTGGAGTTGGAAAATGTCTGTTCTTTTACAAATAGCAAGTTGAGAAATTGTCACTATGTTATAAAGCCAATATTTAATGGGAAGAATATGTCTTTTTTAAAGAAATATGTATTCTTGAAAAAGAAAGAAATTTTAAATGGTATTGATTCTATGCAGGATATACATAGAAATAAACTGTTGAATACGTCGTTTTTCGGGAAATTATTGGTTTTTTCAGATGGTTCTATATATAATAATGTCCATTTTAAAAAAATGGGTAATATAAAAGAATATAATTTGCCTTATTTTGTGCATAAGTCTCTGGTGGATCCAAACACATCTTGGTTTTATACAAGAAACAGAGCTCCTTGTTCTAAATGTGTATATAAATATATTTGTCCTCCCCCGTCAAATTATGAGCTATTTATGAATCAATTGGCATTATGCGATAAATCCTGTGTTTTGAATTATTAATTAAAAAAGTAAGGAGGTATGAAAGATCTAAGATTGGGAGAACTTGCGAGATTTGAGAAAATGAGAAAGGAAGAACTTGTTAAGCTACAAGGTGGTATCTCTCCTAGAGGATGTAGTTGTAGTTGTTCTGGTGTTGGCCAGAATGATAATACTAGAAAGACCTGGCAATCTACGTCTAGTGAACAGTTAAATTGATTATTAATCGCTCCACTTCTTTTTAGAAGTGGAGCAAAAAATGTATTTATGTCTAAATTTTGGATTTTCTTTAATTGCTCATTGTTTTTCTTCTCTTGCCATTTTGGATCGGAGAAATCTTCAGAGCATAATTTGCCGATAATAAATATGCCGGCTTCCTCTATCTGTGAGAGAATAGAGCTGCGGTCGATTTCGGATGTCTCTTATGTGAAATTGTATACTGATTCCTCTTATCTTGTTATAGGTAACCCTTCTTGTGTGACGGATAGTTTTTTTATTTTTAAAAACTACAAGAACAAAAATATTATGTGCTTTGATTGTACAGGCAAGAAGCGGTTCTTGATAAATCGAAGAGGGAGTGGACCGGAAGAATATATGGGCATTGGGCGTTTGGCTTATGATGAAAAAGAGGAGGAACTTTTTTGCGAGGTCGTAGGAACCAGTAGGATTAATGTGTATAAGCCGGATGGAACTTTCGTGAGATCATTGGATCTGGTAGCAGGATATTTGGCAGAGATGTATAATTATAACGATAGTTTACTTTTATGTCATGCCCGTGACGAGGAAGAAAAGAGTTCCTTTTTGTATTTACTTCATAAGACGATTCCTCACGGAATCTACGGATTGGATTCAATATCAGGTGATAGATATCGAAGTTTGTCAATCACAAAACAAAGCGGTTCATTTATGAAAGGGGGAACAGCTCCGTTGCGAACTATTATTCATAGAAATGATCGATGGATATATTCAGAACCTTCTCATGATACGATTTATGAGTTAAGTGAGACTTTGCGTTTACGTCCATTTCTGGCATATTCTCCACAAATAAGAAAGAAAGAGATACCTTGTTTGATACGTTATAATCAAGAGACCGAAAATGATATATGGATATCTCTCATAGAGATGATATATGATGTGGATAAAGATAAAGGATTCCCGGAAAAGGATTATATATATGATAGGGAAGCCGGGAAAATGAAATGGGTCTCTATTATTAATGAGGATTTTCCTAACGATCCTGATTTTAACATTTCTTCCTCTGTGTACTATTATTCTGCGGATAACTTGAGAGAGGCATTGGAGAAGGGAGAATTGGGAGGGAGGCTTAGAGAATTAGCACTGGAACTCAATGAGGAAGATAATGGAATTTTACTTTTAATGCGTTTTAGGTAGTAAAATGAATATCGCTATATATGGACAATAAAGTTCTTCCGATAATAATCGTTCACCTTTTTCACTGTGGAGCAGCGCGTATAGGCATCATGGCAATAGATGATGGCTTGCCCTTCCTGCACGGCTTCCTCCAGCATCCGGACTTTCTCGTCGTATGATGTGACCGGATATGTATCGTAAGCCGAGATCCATTCCGGGGATACGCTGGCTACAAGGGGGATAACATCTCCGGCAAAGACAAAGGTCCGGTCCTCCGTATGGATATAGGGAACAATTTGTCCCGGAGTGTGCCCATCGTACAGGCGTAGCTCTATAGTGGGGCAAATCGATGTGTCGGCATCTAGCAGCCGTAAGGAATTAGCGTCTGCGACGGCTTGCATATTCTCGATGAAATAGGAATCTCTCTCCAAGGCGTTCGGATGAAGGAAATTCTCCCATTGCTTGCGGCTAACCCAGTGATTTGCGTTAGGGAATGAAAGCGATAAATGTCCGGTAGATTCATCCTTTTGCGTGGTATAACCGCAATGATCGAAATGGAGATGGGTGAGGACAACATCCGTGATTGCCTCCGGTTGGATTCCCCGGTTTCGTAGTTCCGTGCCGAGGTCTACCAAGTTGAAGAAGCGGTAATAACTTAGTCGTTTTAAGTGTTTATTTCCCGCTCCGTTATCAACTAGGACAGTGTGCCCATCATCCGTTTTTATGACAAGGCTACGCATGGCGAGCACACAGCCATTTGTCTCGTCGCTCGGATAGCGACGGCTCCAAGCGCTTTTAGGAATGGCCCCGAACATGGCGCCTCCGTCGGCGTAGAAGTAGCCGGTGTCTATTATCTGTAGGATCATCTGGATTTATACCAATACGTTTCCTCCCATGTCATCAGGCAATTCGGCCGTTCCTCCCGCGAGCTGCGGGAGGAACGGCAGTGTCGGGAGAATCCATACGAGGTGGTGTCGTGTATTCATCTTGTATATGTGTCTATGGTTATTCCTTCGAGTGATTGCCATGCGCGAATATACGTTTTTTTTCGTACCCCGGTTGGATCGCGGCGCCACATCTTTCTAACAACGCGTTTTTTTCTCGTGTTAAATCGCTTTTAACAGATCGGGCCGAAAACGGGCCGTCGTGTTAAAATTCTTCCTCCGTTTTAACGCCGATCGCAGGAATGGGATTTACAGCGGCCTTACAGCGGCCCTACTACGGCCCTGCTTTTGGGCGAAAACGGCGCTTTTCGTGTTAAATCGGTTAAGCAACTTTACGGATTATTAATAGGGTTTCGATGAACCGTTTTCTCGTCTGCCGGGGCGGTGAACAATCCGGGGCTCCCGATTGTTGCGAGGGGGCACCCGGGGTATGGGAGAGGGCTTCCGCACGAGGTTTTCTGGTAGGGTTGGAGAAAAACGGCTAGTCTAAACGATCGTTTAAACTAGTCATTCGCAAAGGTAATCATTTCTTTTAATTATACAATATTCACCTAAACATCTTTTAGTCCATATATTTTAACACCAAGCGATTAAGTAGCGTATCAGACTATAAATAAGATGTTAATGAATAGCGTGCGTCAGCGCGAAAAATGACTAGTTTAAACGATGGTTTAAACCCGTCATTTCTAGGGAAAACACTGCGAATATTATATAAAGGAAAAATGTCACGTGTTTGATTTTTTTGTTAATCTCAATTAATTGTAACCATTAAAGAAAATGGAGAAAAGTAGTAAGACGAGCAAGCAATTATGTTTAGGATTGCTTAAACCAAGTGTTATGTTGCTTACCACGGGATTCCTTTCTATGGCCTTTACCCCGGCCTTGGCTTCGGTTGAGCCGGTTGTAGACTACGGGCTGAAGATGGAATCGGTAACCCAGAAAGGTAAGACAATCACGGTTAAGGTTTCAGATTCTATGGGCGAGCTGATCGGCGCGAACGTGCTGGTCAAGGGAACGACCATTGGTAACGTTACGGACATGAGCGGAGTAGTCATATTGCAAGACGTGCCGGAAGGAGCTATCCTCGAGGTGTCTTATATCGGCTACGTCACGAAAGAGGTGCCGATAGGCGGCAATAGCCTGGTCAGCGTGACCTTGGAGGAGGACTCTCAGAAACTGGACGAGGTAGTCGTGGTAGGTTACGGCTCTATGGACAAGAAGCAAGTGACGAGCGCCATCACCTCTATCAAGGCGGACGACTTGATGGTCGGCGTGAGCGGATCGGATATCTCTACGGCCTTGCAAGGAAAGATCGGCGGTTTGGTGATGAACAACTTGGGTAGCGCCAACGGAGCGACTTCCTTCCAGCTGCGCGGTATGACATCCATCAACTCCGGTAAGTCTCCCTTGATCGTTATCGATGGTTTCCCCGGCGGCGATATCCGTTCGCTTACGCAAGAGGATATCAAGTCTATCGATGTCTTGAAGGACGGTTCGGCCGGAGCTATCTACGGTACACGCGCCGCGTCGGGCGTGATCTTGATCACCACGAAGAGCGGATCGAACACGGACGGCAAGGTGAAACTAACGTATAGCACGGAACTTACGAAGAAGCAGAACTATAACGCCCCCGAGATGCTGAGCGGACGCGAGTACGCTCAGTACGGTATCGGTACGGACTACGGATCGGACGTGAACTGGTGGGACGAGATGATCAACAAGAACAACTTCTCGCAGAAGCACCACCTGGCCTTGGAGCTGGGTACCGAGAAGGCGCAGGTCTATACCTCTTTCTTCTACGAGAAAAACGAGGGTATCGCCATCAACGATAGCCGTCAGGACTTTGGCGGACGTATCAACGCCAGCTTTAAGCTCTTCGACGATTGGTTGGAGGTACGTCCCGCGGTAGATTACCGCCAGGCGGCCCGTAACAATAAGTTCCCGAACTTCCAGCAGGCCATGCGTAACAATCCCACCCGCTCTCCTTACGACGCGGACAGCGAGACGGGATACAACGTCTGGACGAACGAGTCCTTGGACTACAACGTGGTGGCCGACTCTTACCTGCGCGACTACTACGGCCTCGACAAGTGGTTTAAGCCGGAAGTTACCTTGAAGCTGAACATCAAGCCCGTGCCCGGCCTCTCCTTCCAGCAGATACTGGGATACGAGAACCGTCAGTGGGAGAATCATACGTATAATCCGAGCACGCACCGCGAGGAGATCGAGGAATCTCGCAAGGGAGCCGCTTACCTGGGCTTCAGCAAGACCGAGAACCTTACCTCCGAGGGTTATTTCACTTACCTGAAAGAGTTCAAGGGCGGGCATAGCATTAACGCCACGGCCGGTTACTCTTACTTCGAGAAGAACGGCGAGGGCTTCAATATGACCAACTATAACTTCTCCGTAGACGGTATCAAGTATTGGGACATGAACCAAGGCTCTTACCTGCGCGACGGAAAGGCGGCCATGAGCTCCAGCAAGGATATCTCCGAGAAGCTCTTCTCCGTGTTCGGCCGTGTGAACTACTCGTATAACGACAAGTATATGGCCTCGGCATCTATCCGCCACGAGGGATCCTCGAAGTTCGCCGCCGATAACCGTTGGGCTAACTTCTGGTCCGTGACGGCCGGTTGGCGTATCTCCAACGAGGAGTTCATGAAGGAGATCGATTGGCTCCAGGACTTGAAGGTCCGTTTCGGTTATGGTGTGACGGGTAACAATGATTTCGACGCTTCCTATATGGCTAACCTGTTGGGTTCCGACACGAACTGGATGTTGCCGAACGGTGTCTGGGCTTATTCCTACGGAAAGACACAGAACGTGAACGTCAACCTTGGTTGGGAGCAGAAGAAAGAATGGGACTTGGGTGTGGACTACTCCTTCTTCGAGGGACGCCTGTACGGTAAGTTCGACTACTATCGCCGCAAGATCGATAACCTGCTCTATAGCGTGAAGGTGCCGCAGCCGCCTTATACGATCGGTACTCAGTATCAGAACATCGGCTCGATGGAGAGCAAGGGATGGGAGTTCGAGGTTGGTGGCGATATCATCCGCACGAAGGACTTTACTTGGACCTCGAATATCAATATGAGCCATAACACCGGCAAGATCCTTACGTTGTGGGGAAATAACACGTACTACAATGGCAACGGGTTCGTGGCGCCGGGAACACCGGGTGACGCCGCTCGCATGGAAGAGGGGTCTACGATCGGCTCTTTCTTTTTGTGGAAATTCGCCGGTTTCGACGAGGACGGTAATTTCTTGCTTTACAACAAGGACGGCGAGGTGATACCGGCGGCCGACAAGACGGAGAACGATAAGCAGTACATGGGTAACTATATGCCCAAACTGATCTTGGCATGGAACAATACCTTGTCTTACAAGAACTTCGACCTGGGTATCAACATGCGTAGCTGGATCGACTTCGATGTGTATAACACGATCAATATGTATTACGGCATACAGGGAAGAGGTAACACGAATGTCTTGAAGGATGCCTATGGCAAGTTTAACCACATCAAGGGAGAGAAACAAATTTGCGACTATTATCTGGAGGATGGTACCTTCTTGAAGATCGACGCGATCACGTTGGGATATACGCTCCCGATGAAGAAGTATACCAATAACTTGATAGATCGTATCCGTATCTATGCTACGGTAGGTAACGTATGCACGATTACCGGCTATAGCGGTATGAATCCGGAGGTGAAGATCGATGGTTGGGATAAGGGTACGGAGAAGTTCTGGGACACGGAATATTTCTATCCGTTGACGCGTACGTATACGCTAGGCTTGCAGTTTAATTTCTAATTCAGTTGTCTAAAAATGAAAAATATATTTAAATCACTATTGATGGGTGTGGCTTGCCTCGCGGCGGCTACCTCTTGTAACGTAGACCCGGAGTTCTACTCACAGGTCGTACCGGAAACGTTCTATAGTTCGCAGGAGGCTGTCTGGCAACGTTTCAATCGTTCTTTCACGCACTGGCGTTGGTACTTGGGACAAGATGATCCTCGCTGGGCTTTGCAGGAGCTGGGTACGGATGAATATGTGTTGCCGACACGCGGAAGCGACTGGTTCGACGGTGCTAACTATCAGAAGTTCCATCACCATGAGTATACCGAAGACATGACGCGTATCGAGACGGGATGGACTAACTTCGCCATGGGTGTGGCATTGGCTTGGGACGCGGTGGAAGACCTGAGCGAGGTAGATTTCGATAAGCTGGGCTTCGAGCCGGGTACGAAAGAGTCCATGATCGCGCAGCAGACTGCCCTGGCCGCTTCCCTTTACTTGGATGGCTTGGACTTCTTCGGCGGCGTGGCCTTGTACACCACGACCAAGAGCGAGGTGAGAGGGCGCTCTACCGATGTGGAAACGTTCCATTTTATCGATTCCTTATTGGATGTGGCTATCCCTAACTTGCCGATCAAGACGGAGATGGGCAAGATGGAGACCGGTACTATCAATCGTGCTGCGGGAGCCATGACCAAGGCTCGCCTGTATTTCAACGCGAAGTCTTATATCGGCAAGGAAATGTATACTGAGGCTGCCCAGATCTGCCAGGATATATTGGATGGCAAGTATGGAACGTATGAGCTGGATGCTGATTGGACTACCACGTTCGGTTTTAGCAATGAGTTCAGCCATGAGATCATCTGGTCTGTCCCTTCCCAGAACTCCCAGACGGAGACGGATGGAGGCTATTGGACGTGGCAGGTGCCTTACAATTATAAGAATTACTTGGGTGGATTGGAAGGTTCCGGCTCTAATAACGGTATCGGTCTGACTCCGGGCCTGGATCCGACCGGCAAGCCTTATACGTATAAGCTGGGTAGCCCTTATCGGAAGTTCCACGACAAGGATATCCGTAAGCAACCGTATGTATATGAGGGTAACGGTAAGTATCGCGGTATGTTTATCGTGGGCGAGTTGGTGAATCCGTTGAATCCGGACTGGGTTTGTACGGGTAGCCGTGAGTATGCGGACCAGCCGCTTACGGTGGTAGACCAGGTGGCTTACTTTGCGAAGGTAGGTACGGAATATGCCTCTGTAGCGGATCTGCCTTCCACGATCGCTACGGCAGAGGAGAACTCTTGCGTGCGTTTGATGAAGCGCTGCCCGCGCCCGAACCAGGAGGAGTATAAGTTGAAGGGTAATCCGGACGTGCCGGTGATCCGTTTGGCGGAGGTGTATTATACCTTGGCGGAGTGTAAGATGCGTGCGGGTGATAAGCAGGGTGCGGCTAACTTGATCAATACGGTGCGCAAGCGTTATTTCCCTGAGGGAGATCCGGATCCGGTGACAGCCTCCAACTTGGACAAGTATCGTATGCTGGACGAGTGGATGATGGAGTTCTTGGGCGAGGGCCGTCGGCGTACAGACTTGGTACGTTGGGATGCTTACGTTACCGAGGACTGGTGGGATCATAAGGCTACCAACAATAAGAACCTGAACCGTTTCCCGATCCATTACAGCTTGATCGGAGCCAATAATTTATTGGAGCAGAACCCGGGATATTAATTGTTCGTAGGATTTGATATGGAACAGGGAGTATGCCGTTAGGCATACTCCCTGTTTACTATTGATATGGCTGGAAAAACGCAGTACTATTTACTTGACTGGAGAATATATACTGCATCGGGCAAATAAGTATATATTCGTAGACGAAGTAAGTAGTACTGCGTTTTTCCGACCATGTAAATTTTGTAGATTATGCCTAATTTTGCTTCACAGATTTTATTGTTATTTTCTAAACAATTTTACATCTTATAAAAATGTCGTTAAAAATTTTGTATGTTTGGTTTTGTGTTAAATATTTGTGATATTTATTATAATTGTAATATAATAGTAAGGTGTAAATTTGTTAACTGTAGAAGTCTTTAGAACTTCATCTATACTTTTTAGATAAAAAATGTTGATACCTAAAACTATTCATCAAATTTGGTCATCTTGTAATAAACCATTGCCAAAGGCATTAAAATTAGCATTTCCTAAACGTGAAGATTTTAGAGATGCAAGTCCTTGTAAATCATGTAAGATATTTGAGGAGTGCTATGCTTTTCCTAATCGATGTATTGTTGATGTATTAAAAGGGTATGGATTAGATAATAAGGATTTTCCTGATCCTAGATGTGTTAATGCTCCTCGTCAAATATCAGTCTTAATTCCACAATAATAAATAATATGAAACAGCAATTAGTTGGTTTAGCCTTTTGTAGTATATTATTACTGCAAGGTTGTATTGAAAAGAAAAACGAAGCAAAGTTTGATGGGACTCCATCTATCTGTCCAGTTGATTTGAAATCAGAATCTCCAAAAGAAAGTATTGATAGATTTCTGGCCGGTATGGAGATCCAGTTGTTGCCGTTGGAATCAGGTGATGATATCTTGTTTAAAGGTTCTGGTTCTACCATTCATTTGGATGGTGATGATATCTTTCTTTTGGATGCCTCGCAACAGACTATCTTTCGTTTTGGGCGAGATGGCAAGTTCAAAAACAAGATATTCCGTAAGGGGCAAGGAGCGGAGGACTATAACGTGTTGTTTAATATAGCCCTGTCCGACAACAAAATTTACGGATTGGATAATATGAAAATTCAGCTGTATGACTATGAGGGGCATTATATTAAAACTATTCCTTTGAAAAATAATGGTCGTCAGATAGCTGTCACAAAAGATGGTACGATAGCTGTTGCTTCCAATTATATCCAACCTTATCAGCTTACCGTATACCACCCGGATGGAACGGTCTTTGAGTACCTGCCTAGCAATAAGAACTTATTGAAACAGCAAATCTCCCAGTCTACCTACCATTCATTGAAAAGATATGGCGATCGGATCTTGTTGACAAATTATTTTGATCCATCCATCTATCAGTTGGAAGATACCGTGTCTGTCTTCGCCACGCTTGACTTCAAAGGCATGAATATCCCCTCTGATATGTTTAGTGGTGCGGATGAGGAGATAGCCAACCGATTCCGTGAATACCGCGAGGGAGACAAGGCCATTCTTTCATTCGATCGCTTGACCGTTACAGACGACTGGATTGTGTTTGCGCCTTCTTTGATCTGGGATCCATGTGTGGTTTATTATAATCGGAAGTCGGATACTTATCTTTTGAATAAGAACTGGGGGCAACCTTATGATCTGTTCTTCGGAGGCTACAGGGCACCGGACGGATATGATGAGAAGAGCGGGGAGTTTTACCAACTGGTCAATGCCGTAGAGCTGAAAGAGGTCGTAGAAGAAATCGCTAAAAAAAAAACGAATTATCAAGATGACTATCCATTCTTAAAGAACGTAGATGTATCTCAAATAGATGATAATACGAATGATTGGATTGTATTCTTTAAATTGCAGTCTTAGAGAATATAATAAACTTATATGGGGAATATATGTGAATGTATTCCCCTTTGATTTGAAATGGATGGATTAATAATAACCGTCATAGTATGATTCCTAAAATAATACATCAAATATGGTCTTCTGCAGAGGAGCTTCCTAAAAGTTATAAAGCCTTAATTGAGACATGGAGACGTGATTACCCTGATTGGAAATATATTCTTTGGGATGATGATCGTATAATTGAGTTTATGGAAAACTATTATCCTCAATATATAGATTTGTTTAATAGGTTTCCATATAATATTCAACGATGTGATGCGATTCGCTATTTGTTCTTGTTCCAAATGGGAGGAATGTACATTGATTTAGATTACGAATCATTACAATCTATCGAACCATTAATATCTGGAAAGACTTGTTGTTTTTCGGAAGAACATGAATATTCAGAAGGAATGAAAAAAAAATGTGGCCATTCGGTTTCTCATTATTTTAATAATGCTATGATTTTATCAACTCCAAAGCATTGGTTTTTGAAAAAGGTGATAGATTCTATCTTTGAGTATCCTGTGGAAATAAATGACGCTGATCCGTTTAATTGTATATTACAAACTACAGGACCTTGGCTGTTAATGAATTTATATTACAACCTATCAAAAGAAGAACAAATGGATGTCTATATAATGCCTAGAAAATATGTGACTCCATTTACGGGATATCAAGTCCGACGTTTATTGCTAGAAAATGAAGAAAGTCAGGAATTAGACAATTGTTTAAAAGATGCTTATGCTGTACATTACTTTTTCAATTCATGGGTGAAAGATATAAAGAATGATGTTTAGTATGTTCCCTATATATCGTCAACCGGACTCGATGGACTGTGGTCCAACCTGTCTTCGCATGATCGCTAAGTATTATGGGCGGACTTATTCTTTACAGAGTTTACGGGAGAAGGCTTTTATCACCCGGGAGGGGGTCTCTATGCTGGGCATTAGTGAAGCGGCGGAGAGTATAGGTTTCCGTACACAGGGAGTGAGAATCGCTTTGGAGGAGCTGGAAAGCGAATGTCTGTTGCCTTGTATATTGCATTGGAACCAGAATCATTTTGTGATTTGTCATAAAATCAAGAAGGGACGGTTTTATATAGCCGATCCTGCCGCCGGGCTTGTTTCTTATACGAGAGAGGAGTTTAAACGGTGCTGGGTGAGTACGAAGGTGGACGGGAAGGATACTGGAGCGGCACTTTTGTTGGAGCCAAAACCGGAGTTTTATGATTCGGAAGGGGAGACGGAGCTCAGGAGGCGTAGCCTTGGTTTCTTTTTTCGTTATCTTTCGCCTTATCGTCGAGAGGTGATACAACTGGGATTGGGGATGCTTACGGCGAGTATCTTGCAGTTTATTCTGCCGTTTCTTACACAGAGCTTGGTGGATACGGGTATCCGGGACAGTAATCTTAGTTTTATCACTCTCGTGCTTATTGCGCAGCTGATGGTTTTTGTCGCTAAGCTGTCTGTTGACTTTATTCGTAGCTGGATCTTGTTGCATGTTAATACCCGCGTTAATATTGCGTTGATTTCTGATTTTCTCGCTAAATTGACTCGTTTGCCGCTCCGTTTCTTCGATACGAAGATGGTAGGCGATATTATGCAGCGTATCGGTGATCACGACAGGATTGAGGTGTTTATGACCGGGACCTCGCTCAATACGCTTTTCTCGTTCATGAATTTCATCGTGTTCGGTTTTGTGCTGGCCTATTATGATTGGATGATACTGGGGATTTTCTTGCTGGGGAATGGTTTGTATGTCGTTTGGGTTTTGGTTTTTATGCGTTGGAGGCGGGAATTGGATGTGAAACGTTTTTCTTTGTCGGCCGGTGAGCAGAGCAACCTCTTCCAGCTTATCACCGGAATGCAGGAGATCAAATTGAATAATAGCGAGACCCGAATGCGATGGAAATGGGAGCGAATACAAGTGAGACTCTTCAAAATAGAGATAAAAGGGTTGGCGTTGCAGCAGTACCAGCAGATGGGGGCGGTTTTCTTTAGCCAGACAACAAATATACTGATCTCTTTTATCGCTGCCCGGGCGGTGGTACAAGGAGATATGACATTGGGTATGATGATGTCGGTTACTTATATAGTAGGACAATTGATGTCACCGATCGAACAGTTTATTAGTTTTTCTCAGGCGTTTCAAGATGCGAAAATCAGTTTGGAACGTCTTGCTGAGATCCATGGGAAGGAGGATGAGGAGCTGCTGGGAGGTGACCGGCTGAACACTTTACCCGATGATCGAACAATCCGGTTGGAAGATGTGTGTTTTAGTTATGATGGTGCTGATAGGGATTACGTTTTGGAGCATATCGATTTGACGATACCGCATAATAAAGTGACCGCTATTGTGGGGGCTAGCGGGAGCGGGAAGACAACGATTGTTAAATTGTAGCTCGGTTTCTATGAGCCAAATAAGGGGGGACGTGCGGATTGGAGATACTTCGGTCCGCAATTTGAATCCGCATGTGTGGAGGGCAAAGACCGGATCTGTTATGCAGGATGGTTTTATCTTCTCGGATACGATTGCGAACAATATCGCCGTCGGAGAAGAGGTGGTGGACAAGAGCCGTTTACTGCATGCTGTTGAGGTGGCTAACATACGGGAATTTATAGACTCTCTTCCTTTAGGATATAATACGAAGATCGGCTTGGAAGGGAATGGGCTAAGCCAAGGGCAGCGACAGCGAATCTTGATCGCCCGTGCGGTGTATAAGAATCCGGATTTTATTTTCTTGGATGAGGCTACGAATGCATTGGACGCAAATAACGAACGGGAGATTATGGCACAGTTGCATGCCTTTTATGAAGGACGTACGGTGGTAGTGGTAGCGCATCGATTGAGTACGGTGCGTGATGCAGATAAGATTGTGGTATTAGACAGAGGGTGTATCGTGGAAGAGGGAACGCATGAGGAACTGACGGCTTTGCGAGGGGTTTATTATCGATTGGTGAGAAACCAATTGGAGTTAGGTAATTAGCGGACAGTTGATCGTTGATAGTGATGGAGAGAAATTCTGGAAAGAATATAGAATTGCGTAGCGAGGAGGTGCAGGAAGTGATGGGGCAAGTTCCGGATTGGATTGTCCGCTGGGGGATCTCGCTGCTGTTTCTTGTGGTCGTGGCGTTATTGACAGGGAGTTGTTTTTTCAAATACCCTGACGTGATAGTGGCGGAGATGACATTGACGGGGCAACATCCAGCGGTGGCGATAATGACTCGCTCGGAAGGGAAGCTACAGGAATTGCTTGTCAAAAATAATAGTGCGGTGAAAGAGGGTGATTGGCTGGCGATCATGGAGAATCATGCGAATACGGAGGATGTAGTGTATTTGGCTAAGGCTTTGGAACGATTTGGAGTGGATGTGGATAGCCTTGACAAGGCTTTATCGCAATATAAGGAACTGTCGTTAGGAGATATGCAGGCTGCTTACTCGGGGTTTCTGTCGGCCCTCCATGCTTGTGTCAATTATAGGGCTATTGGTTATTATTCGCAAAAGAAGGCCTCCATTCATAAACAAATTGCTTTGTATAGGGCTTACTATAATGAGATCGAGCGGCAGCTACAGACCCTTTTGGAACAATACGCCTTGGCAGAACAGCAATACGCACGGGATTCTTTATTGTATAGCCAATCCGTGATTTCCTCTTATGAACACGAGACTGCTCGGGCTTCTATGCTGCAAAGCCGCTATTCTCTAGAAGGTGCGGTAGCCTCGGTCGAGAATTTCAAAATAAGGATTGGAGATCAAGAACAAGTATTATTGGATCTGGCATTGGAGCAGAACGAAAAAGAATTTATGTTGCGACAGGACTTGCAGACAGCTAGGGAACAATTGCTGAACAGTATACATGAGTGGAGGTTGCGCTATTGTTTGATTACGCCGGTTGAGGGTATTGTGACTTTCACGAAATACTGGAATGATAATCAGTATATCTCATCCGGAGAGATCGCTTTTACTATCGTGCCACAGAGCGAGGGGCGACTGGTGGGAAAGGTACAGGTACCGATAGTGCGCTCTGGAAAGGTTAAGAGAGGACAGCGGGTGATTGTCCGTTTTTCTAATTTCCCGGATCAGGAGTTCGGTGTGGTAAACGGCGTGGTATCGAATATTTCGTTGGTTCCTTCCGATGAATACTATACGGCAGACATCCATTTTCCTAAAGGGCTGAGAACTAATTACGGTATCGACTTGCCTGTTTCTCAAGAGATGCGGGCTACCGCAGAGATCGTTACCGAGGAGTTACGCTTGATAGAGCGTTTTTTTCTTCCGATTAAGCGGATCGTGAAGGAGGGATTTTTAAGTGCTACTTGAAATCATACATACTTATATTGTTTCGGTAAAAAGGAATATCTATCTTTGTTCATCATTAGTTATCTAAACGATCATCGCAATGAACCAGACAATTTATCCTATCGGCATACAGAACTTTGAGAAGATCCGTAAAGACGGTTATCTCTATATTGATAAGACAGCTTTGATTTATCAGTTGGCTAAGACCGGAAGTTACTATTTCTTGAGTCGTCCGCGGCGTTTCGGCAAGAGTCTCTTGCTATCTACGTTGGAGGCCTATTTCCAAGGAAAGAGGGAGCTGTTCGAGGGGTTGGCGATGGAACGGTTGGAGAAAGACTGGGAGGTATATCCGATCTTGCATTTGGACTTGAATGCTCGTCATTATAAAGATACTGCCGCTCTGACTAGTATCTTGAATGAGTTCTTGGAGAAATGGGAGGCTTTATATGGAACGGAGAAACAGGATCGTGCCTTGGAGGAACGTTTCAGTTATGTGATAGAACAGGCTTACCGCCAGACCGGGCATCGCGTGGTGATATTGATTGACGAGTACGACAAGCCTTTGCTGCAAAACCTGCACGATGAAAAGACGCAAACGCAATTGCGGAATATGTTGAAGCCTTTCTACGGCGTGTTAAAGACGATGGATAGAGCCATTCGTTTCGCTTTGTTGACAGGGGTGACGAAGTTTGGTAAGGTAAGCGTGTTCAGCGATTTGAATAACCTTATGGATATCTCGATGGACAATCGCTACGTCGAGATATGTGGCATCACGGAGAAAGAGATACATGCCTACCTAGAAGAGGAGTTGAAGGAGCTGGCTGAGACACAGGAACTGGATTATGAGGAAACCAGCCAGAAACTCAAGGAGCGCTATGACGGATACCATTTTACCGCCAAGTCTGCGGGAATATACAATCCCTTTAGCCTATTGAATACCTTCGCCAAGATGGAGTTCGGAGATTATTGGTTCGAGACCGGTACGCCCTCTTACCTCGTTGAATTACTCAAGCATACCCATTACGACCTTTACGAGATGGCGAACACGGAGACTGATGCGGATGTGTTGAACAGTATCGATGCTGCCTCGAAAAATCCCGTTCCCGTAATCTACCAGAGTGGTTACTTGACGATCAAGGATTACGATCCTGAATTTGGTATCTACCGGCTAGGTTTCCCGAACCGGGAAGTGGAAGAAGGTTTCGTGAAATATCTCCTTCCATTTTACACGAGTGTTAGTGCGCCCAAGACCCCTTTCGAGATCGGGCAATTCGTACGAGAGATACGCTCCGGTGATTACGATGCGTTCTTCCGCCGTTTACAAAGCTTCTTCGCTGATACACCCTATGAGGTGATCGCCGGTCAGAAGCCGGAGCGTGATACGGAGTTGCATTACCGGAACGTGCTTTTTATCGTATTTAAGTTGGTTGGACTTTATACGCAGGTGGAATATCATACCTCACAAGGGCGTATTGATCTCGTTCTGAAGACCGATCGCTATATCTACGTGATGGAATTCAAGCTGAACGGCACCGCCGAGGAGGCGTTGCGCCAGATAGAGGAGAGACAGTATGCGCTTCCTTTTGCGAGTGATCCGCGGCAAGTTTTTAAGATCGGCGTGAACTTCTCCTCTGTGACCCGTAACATCGAGCGATGGTTGGTGGAATAATAATCTATTAAGTATATGAACTGGAAACAAACGCTTTTCTGGTCTTTTTCGGCAGCTGCTATTTTTTATTATTTCCTGCTTTTTGGCGTGTTTGTGTTTGTCGGTCAGGAGGAGATGCAATTGTTTATACCTGAGTGGTGGTATATCCGGGAGTTCCTTTTTCAGCCGGGAGGATTTTGCGCTGTCGCCGGGCAATGGATCATTCAATACTACCGGCAGCCTATGTCGGCGGTGGTTCTCCATACGGTTTTACTCGTTGGTTGCGGGTTTATGGTCTATAGGATCTTGCGTTGTTTCTCTGACAAGACCTACCTGCTGTTCCTTTCTTTATTGCCGGTCCTGTATCTGGTTAAGATGAGTATTCATGGGGAGTATTTGGTGGACGGGACGGTTGGCGTGGTTTTGATGCTTTTAGCTTTGTCGGTCTCGCTAAAGGTGCGGAGGGCGGGTTCTATTGCCGGATACGGAATTGCCTCTACACTTTTTTTATGTGGGCTGACCGGGCTTCTATCTGTCTGTTACGCTTTCTTATATACGCTGTTAGCCTTACTCCGCTACAAAACGTCGCGGCAAAGATTGGCCGCCTCTGCCTGCTTGATCCCAGCGCTTTTTATATATTTGTTTAGCGGATGGTTAGGGATTCCTGTACCTTTGTCTGATGGATGGATGCCGGAAGCCTATCTGGAGATACAGCGATTACCTCATTATTATATGTATCGTGTATGGACTTTCTTTACCCTTTCGATTGTCGGTGTTGCTTTATTCGCTCGCTTTGTTCCGGTGATTGGCGAGAAGAGTAAATGGATGGATCGGGTAGCCCTTGTTGTTTGTCTGATCACGGTGCTGGTATCCATACGGTTTTGCCTGCCGGAACCTTGGCATGCGCAACGCATGATGCTTGACGAGCTCTCTTTCTTAGCCCGGGAGAGGCAATGGGACGCTATTATTGATAAGTACCGGGGAAAGCAGATCTATAATTATGTTAGCTTAAACTATTTGAATATGTCGTTGGCCCATAAGGGAGAATTGGCCGACCGGATGTTTACTTTCGATCAGAAAGGAACGAAAAGCTTATGTGCCGATTGGAATCAGACCTTTTACATGGATCGTTTATTGAGCGATGTTCATTTTCTTGTTGGCGATGTCTCTTTGTCTGAAAGTTTTGCGATGGACGGATTTACGCAAGCCAAACGTAAAGGGAGTGCCCGCATGTTGCAACGTTTCGTGCAAGTTTGTCTGATTAGGGGTGAGGTGGCGCTGGCCAAGAAATATTTGGACTTGCTTGCCGCTATGCCATTCTATAAAGATTGGGCTTGCCGTTATGCTACCTATCTGGTACATCCGGAATTAATGGATAAAGATCCGGAGTTGAGTGACAAATATATGCCTGTTGAGAAAAGGGATCGACTGAGTTTGTCCGTACCTGTCGATTCCTTATGGAGTGGATACAATCTTCCGGATCATCGGATCAGTTGGGAATACCGGGGATGTTATTATTTGTTGGGTAAGAAGCTGGATGCATTTGGCCGATTCTTGGAAGAAACACCTTTCATGAAGGGGGAACCGATACCCCGGCATTTCCAAGAAGCCGGATTGTTGTTGGCGGACAAAGACAGTATATCGCTTTCCTCCTATTCCATACAGCCGGAGATCGTAGACCGATACCGGGAATTCAAGCAGGTTTTGGGACGATCTGCCAACCAAGTGGATGTGTCCTCGATATATCGACAATTTGGAGATACCTATTGGTATTATTTCTATTTCAAGATCTTTAAAGGAGAAGAACAGTGAAGCGATTATCTATCTGTTGGATTATAGGTTGTCTTTTGGAACTTGTAGCTTGTAGGCCGGAAGTTCCTACGCAAGCGGAACAAGGAGAAACTGACGTGTTTCCGGATTACAGGGAAGTTACTGTACCGGTCAATATGGCCCCTCCCAATTTCAAGTTGGTTGATCAACAGCTACAGGGGATAATTCGGTTGAAAACTATGAATGGGGAGTTGATAATCGCAGCCGATCATGGTGTTTTCAACCTGCCGGAAACGGATTGGAAGGTCTTATCGCAGGACGCACAAGGAAAACAAATAGATGTGACGGTTTATTTTCGAGAACCTCAAAGTGATTGGAAACAAATGAGTTTCCCTATCTATGTGTCAAGAGATTCCGTTGACGCTTATTTGGTGTATCGCCGTATTTTTCCCGGATATCGGATGTGGAACGAGATGGGGATTTATCAACGATGTGTTGAAAACTATGTTGAAAAGTCTATTCTTGATAACCAATCGACAAATAATAGTTGTATGAACTGCCATGCCTTTTGTGAGCGACAAGGGGAACAAATGCTTTTTCATCAGCGGGGTTCTCATAATGGGACTTACTTGATTGATCATCGGCAGGTAAAGAAGATTGCGTTGGAACGGGACGGTAAGCCGGCTTCGTTCGTTTATCCGTATTGGCATCCATCCGGCCGGTATGTTGCTTTTTCAGCCAATGAGACCCACCAGGACTTCCATCTTTCCGATGAGAATCGGATTGAGGTATATGACGTGGAATCGGACGTGCTGATCTATGACACGGAGAAGGAGAGGGTATTCAGTTCGCCATTATTGGCTTCTATGGCGTGTTATGAGACTTTTCCCACTTTTACTCCGGATGGCAACTATCTGCTGTTCTGTTCGGCGGATTCTGTCTGTATGCCAGAAAATTATCGGGATGTCCGGTATAACCTGCTACGAGTCGCTTTTGATCCGAAAGACGGTTCGATTGGAACCCAAGTGGATACCTTATATAATGCGAGAGAAGCGGGCCGGAGTGTTAAGTTCCCGAGAGTCTCCCCGGATGGGAAGCGGCTACTTTATACGGTGTCCGATTATGGCAATTTCTCTATTTGGCATAAGGATGCGGATTTGCATATGCTGGATCTGTCTACCGGGGCAATCGATTCTTTGCCGGAAGTGAATAGCCCGGATGTAGAGAGCTATCATTCTTGGAGCGGCAATAGTCGTTGGTTTGTCTTTTCCAGCCGGCGGGGCGATGGGCTTTTCACACGTCCGTATTTGGTGCATGTGGATGAGCGGGGGCAGTGCGGCAAGCCCTTCTTGTTACCGCAAGCGTCTCCGGATTATTATGAGCGTTCCCTGTTCTCTTTTAATGTCCCGGAATTTATACGGACTCCGGTTCTAATCTCGAAGGAAAGGCTGGTCGAGGCCTCGGGAAAAGAAGAGGTCACGACCATTAAACGTATCGAGGGCATCTAATTTTTCGCTTCTTTGTGCCGAAGGTATTTATAAAAGTCGTACTTTTGCGCTAAAATCAAAACGATGCGAAAAGTTCATTTGATCTCCGTAACCGAACCTTTGGTTTTAGATCTAGCCCTAGCACTTCGAGAAAAAGGATATGAGGTAAGCGCTTCCGGTTGTGGTCTGACTGAAGAGATGATAGGAAGACTTCATAACGCAGGCTGTACCTGTTATGGGGATGGGTGGTTTCCGGAGAAATTAATAAAAGATATTCACTCGGTGGTTTTGGGTGCTAAAGTAAAGCAAGATAACCCGGAATTATTGCGTGCGAAGGAATTGGGGGTGTTAATCCAATCCATTCCGGAATTTATATTTCAACGGACTCGGTCGAAAACTCGGGTTGTTGTGGCGGGTAGTCGTGGAAAGAAGACGATTATTTCCATGATGGTCTGTGCGTTGCGCCGGCAAAAGTTGGCGTTCGACTATGCGTTGACTAGCAAGGTGGACTCGCTTCCGAACCGGGTACATTTGAGTTATGAGGCACGTATCGCTTTGATCGAAGGAGATGAGCATATCACCTCTGCCTTGGACAAGCGTTTCCAATTGGAATTCTATCGTCCGCATATCGCCATCCTGACGAATTTATCTTGGTCTACCGAGACGGATCATGCGACTCCGGAGGCCTATTTATCCACTTATCAATCTTTCTCCGTTTCTATTGAGCGGGAAGGGAAATTGATTTATTTTGGAGGTGATGATACTGTCAGTCAGTTGGCAGGGGACGTCCGGAGCGATATCACCGCTATCCCTTTTGAGGAACATCCGGTCGTGGAGAAAGACGGGCAGACTTTTTTGCATACTCGCTACGGAGACTATCCGGTGCGGATTCCCAATCGCTATTTCTTGATCAATCTGAATGCGGCACGTTTGGCTTGCCGGCAGTTAGGCGTTAAAGACGCGGATTTTTATCAAGCGTTATCGGAATATAGTTTATCTTTGCCGATATGATAATAGCTAGACAAAAAAGAAAAGAGAATATCGCTGAATATCTGCTTTATATGTGGCAGGTTGAGGACTTGATCCGGGCGAATAAGTTCGATATGGATTCGATCAACCGCACGGTGATCGCCCATTACGACCAGCCCGAGGAGGTGAAGAAGGAAATCGCTCAATGGTACGAGGAATTGAGCGAGATGATGCGTAGCGAAGGGGTGATGGAGAAAGGTCATATCCAATTGAACAAGAATGTGATTATTACTTTGACCGATTTGCATCTTCGTCTTTTGAAATCTCCGAAAGAGATGGTTTATAGCGCAGCTTATTATAAGACGCTTCCTTATATCGTACAGCTCCGGGCTAAATCGGGTGGAGAGGATCTGCCGGAGCTGGAAACTTGTTTCGCCGCCGTATATGGCTATCTGCTTTTGCGTATGCAAGGGAAAGAGGTGAGTGCGGAGACGTTAGAGGGTATTAAACAAATCAGTTCCTTCTTGGCGTTGCTCGCCGAGAAATATCGGGAAGATATGAAAGGGGAACTTAAACTAGAGGATTAATATATAGATATAGACATGAAGACAGTTTTGGTAACCGGAGCGAACGGTCAATTGGGAAATTCTATCCACGCTCGTATCAGCCTGTATCCCGGCTATAATTTTCTTTTTACGGATATAGATACGTTGGATATTTGCGACAAGGAGGCCGTCCGGAAATATGTCTTGGAAAATGATGTTCAATATGTCATGAATTGCGCCGCTTATACGGCGGTGGATAAAGCGGAGGAGCATGAGGATCTGTGTATGCGTATCAACCGGGATGCGGTACGGAACTTAGGTGAGGCCGCTCATGCCGTGGGTGCGAAGGTGATTCATGTATCTACCGATTATGTGTTCGATGGAACGAGTTGCCGTCCTTATCTGGAAAGCGATGCGACTTGTCCTGTTTCCGTATATGGACGTACGAAACTGGCGGGAGAGCAGGCCTTGATGGAGGTGTGTCCGGATTCTGTGATTATCCGTACGGCTTGGTTGTATTCCGAGTATGGAAACAATTTTATGAAGACGGTATTGCGTTTGGGAAAGGAGCGGGATGAGTTGCGTTTCATATTCGACCAAGTGGGTACGCCTACTTATGCCGGAGATTTAGCGGTCGCTATGCTTACCGTGTTGGAACGTGCCGAGGCGGATAAATTTATACCGGGTATCTATCATTTCTCGGACGAGGGAGTGTGTAGCTGGTATGATTTTACGGTAAAGATCTTGCAAATAGCAGGTATGAATAACCGGGTGATACCCATAGAGACCAAGGATTATCCGACACCGGCCAGCCGGCCGCATTATAGCGTATTGAATAAAGGTAAGATAAAAAGCACGTACGGACTGACGATTCCCCATTGGGAGACTAGCTTGGCCTACTGCATGAATAACAAAGTGTAACTGATAACAATATATACATATAAAATAGAATGAGCCAGTATTCAGAAGAGATTGAAAGAAGAAGAACGTTTGCCATAATCAGCCACCCGGATGCCGGTAAGACTACGCTTACCGAGAAATTATTGTTATTTGGTGGCGCTATCCATGTAGCGGGAGCGGTGAAGTCTAATAAAATCAAGAAGACTGCCACGTCCGACTGGATGGAGATTGAGAAGCAACGCGGTATCTCCGTAGCTACCTCCGTAATGGCTTTTGATTATTCCGATCATAAGATTAATATCTTGGATACACCGGGCCACCAAGATTTCGCCGAGGATACGTTCCGTACCTTGACGGCGGTGGATAGCGTTATTATCGTGATCGATATCGCTAAGGGAGTAGAGGCGCAGACTCGTAAGTTGATGGAGGTTTGCCGTATGCGTAAGACTCCGGTGATCGTTTTTGTCAACAAGATGGACCGTGATGGTAAAGATCCTTTTGATTTGCTGGATGAGATAGAAGAAGAATTACAGATAAAGGTACGCCCATTGAGTTGGCCGATCGATATGGGACAACGTTTCCGGGGCGTATACAATATTTTCGAGCAGAAACTGAACCTATATACCCCGAGTAAGCAATATGTGACGGAGAATGTGGAATTCAAGGATATCACGAGTCCGGATCTTGAGACTTATATTGATCCTACGCAAGCCGCGAAGCTTCGTGAGGATATAGAGTTGATAGAGGGGGTTTATCCCGAATTTGATGTGAATACGTATTTGGATGGGGATATCGCTCCGGTATTCTTTGGCTCCGCTCTGAATAACTTCGGTGTGAAAGAGCTATTGGATTGCTTTATCCGTATCGCTCCCTCGCCACGTCCGATCCATGCGGTAGAGCGTGTGGTAGACCCGAACGAGGATAATTTCACCGGCTTTATTTTCAAGATCCATGCGAATATGGACCCGAACCATCGCAGTTGTATCGCTTTCGTAAAGATTTGTTCCGGTCGTTTTGAGCGTAACGCGAACTATAAGCATGTACGCTTCGGTAAGATGATGCGTTTCAGTAGCCCAACGGCTTTCATGGCTCAGAAGAAAGAAGTGGTGGATGAGGCGTTTGCCGGGGATATTATCGGTTTGCCGGATACCGGGAACTTTAAGATAGGGGATACGTTGACTTCCGGAGAGGAATTGCATTTCAAGGGATTGCCGAGCTTCTCGCCCGAGATGTTCAAATATATAGAGAACGCAGATCCGATGAAGGCAAAGCAATTGAACAAGGGTATCGAACAATTGATGGACGAGGGTGTCGCCCAGTTGTTTACCAATCAATTCAATGGCCGGAAGATTATCGGTACGGTGGGACAATTGCAGTTTGAGGTTATTCAATACCGCCTGTTGCATGAGTATGCCGCTCAATGTAAATGGGAGCCGATCAGCCTATACAAGGCTTGCTGGATCGAGAGTGATAACAAACAGGCATTGGAAAATTTCAAGAAACGTAAGGCGCAATATATGGCGTTGGATAAGGAAGGCCGTGATGTTTATTTAGCGGATTCCAGCTATGTATTGATGATGGCCCAACAGGATTTTCCGGATATTAAGTTCCATTTTACATCAGAGTTCTAATATGAAAAGTCAATTCTCCATTCTTTGTTTACTTGTTAATCTCTTGTTGATAAGTTGTGAACAGGCTCCCCAATACTATGAGGTATCCGGAAGGCTTCATACACCTTATCATATTAAGTTTGAGCATACTAAACCATTGGATAAGGAGATTGACGAGCAGTTGAAATATTTCTACCACCTGTTTAATGCTTTTGATTCTACTTCGGTAATCAGTCAGGTAAACCAGAACCGTGACATACGGGTAGATACGCTCTTCCAAAAAGTCTTTAAGAAGGCGCTTGAAGTGTCTGCTGAGACAAATGGGGCCTACGACGTGACTTGCGCCCCGTTGATCAACCTTTGGGGGTTTGGCTTCAGCCGGAAGGATAGCGTAACCCCTGCCCATATCGACAGTGTCCGTCAGTTTATCGGTTTTCAGAAAGTGCGTTTAGAAGGGGATCGCATCGTGAAGGACGATCCTCGCTTAATGATGAACTTTTCTTCTTTGGCGGATGGAACGGTTTGCGATATGATAGCTCAGATGCTGGAGAAGAAAGGGGTCCGTAATTATTTGGTGGAGTTTGGTGGCGAGATGCGTGTGAAAGGCGTGAATCCCTCGGGCATGGATTGGCGCTTAGGGATCACGAAGCCTACGGATGACGCTGCCGGCATGAATCAAGAACTCGAGCAGATCGTTAGCTTCCCGAAACCGTTAGGAATGGCTACATCAGGCAATTATCGTAATTTTTATATAAAGGATGGACGTAAATACGCTCATACGATCGACCCCCGTGAAGGTTGCCCTGTACAGCGGGATATCCTTAGTGCTACGATTGTCGCCCCGGATGCCATGACCGCTGATGCGTATGCTACTGCGTTTATGGTCTTAGGTTCGGAGGAGGCTAAATCCTTATGCGCTAAAGTGCCCGGTCTTGAATATTTTATTATTTGCTCCGATTCGATAGGGGGTGGGTATCATACGGAATACTCTGAGGGATTTCGCCGATACATGGTGACTGCCGATAAGTAATCAGTTAATTTATAATGTATTAAGATGTAGTTCTTAGAATAGGCATTGTAAGGTCTTTATGATGCCCATTCTAAGGATCATATAATGCCCATCGTAAGCACTCTATAATGGGCATTGTAAGAAAGGATATCTTATAAGATGGACCGGATCTCATCCAAGGAGCGGACTGTATAGGTTGGGATGAAGCCTACGGCAGGTAATCCTTCAGGATTCAACCATATCTGGTCGATCTTGGATTGGTAAGCCCCAATGATATCAGCTTCCCAGCTATCCCCGATCATTAAGCTCTCGGATCGGCGTGAGTTCGTGTTCTTTAAGGCGAAGTCGAAAATACCTTTATGGGGTTTTTGTATATTAGCGTCCTCGGACAGGATCATCCGTTCGAAATAAGGAGCCAAGCCTGCGTTGCTAAGTTTCTTGAATTGTACCTCACGGAATCCATTTGATAAAATAAATAACCGATAGGAAGGGCGGAGATATTCCAGTAATTCAATGGCTCCGGGCACTAATCGGGTTTTGGTGGTCGTGCGTTGCAAGAAATCATTATTTACCGATAAGACGGTTTTCTTATCCTCTATTCCTAACGGACGAAGTACGTAGAGAAATCGATCCAAGATTAAGGTTTGCCGGTCTATTTCCCCCGAACGGTATTTGGCCCATAAGTCTAGATTATGAGGCATATAAATATCGAAGAAAGCCTCGAAGGAGGCATAATACCGATTAAAGTGGTAATCGGTATATAACTCTTCAAGGCATTCTTTATTGTTATGGTACGTATCCCAAAGGGTATCGTCCAAATCGATAAATATACTTTTATAAATCATTATCCAACTTCGATCACTAAATACTTGCCTAGGCTCCAGAAAGCCTTCTCGTCATTTATTTTCAAGGTCAAGTTTCCGTCTTCATCCTCTACGAACTCATAAGATCCTTCCGGATGATTGGATTTTAGTTTAGCCTTGCTTGCGAACAAAGGAATTTCTTTTACCTCACGGATATCGATAGAGATGAAATAATCCTTGTTGAAACCACTCTGCAAGACTTTAGATTTAGAGAACAGGCCACCACCGGATAAGATCTTCTGTTCCTTCAATTCCTTGGAAGTACCGAAACAGTAGTAAGCCGTATGAAGGGCTTTATCTTGAGCGTTCAATTTCTCGGATTGAGCGGCTGCGGTAGTAGCCAGACTTTCCACATCCTCATTCAAGGAACTTACCATCTCGTCCAATTCTTGGATACGCACGTTCTTCTTTGCCAAATCCTCTTGCAAAGCGACAATCATCGTTGCCTTTTGATCCAGCTCGGAGGAAAGACGATCGATCGTCTTTCGTAATGCGGAAGATTGAATACCGCTTTTCTTCAATTTCTCCTCCAACTGGCTGATTTGCTCCTTGTTCTTCTTCAAGGTCTCGCTGATCAATTGCATGTTCTGCTTGATTTGATCTCTGCGTGACTGATTTAGCTCACCGCCGGTTTGTTGTTGGATCGTCAAATAATTCTCGGCATCACGTATAGATTGAAAATCAGATTCAATATCATTTAGGGTGGAGAGCATATCATTAAGCTCATCCGTGTTCTTCGTATTCTCGATACGTAGAGAATCGTTCTCAGCCTTTAGTTTCTTGTAATCCGCTGAATTTTGGCCGCAAGAGGCCAGCATGGCTGTGCAGACACATACTAATAATACTTTCTTCATGTTCTTTTTGCTTGTTAAGTTAAACATCTTTTTCTGTCTCTTTGTCCTTTTTATCTTTTAAGCCTGCTAATACAATAACAATCTCCCCCCTTGGTTCGTTCACGGTAAAATGCTGAATTGCTTCTTCTAAGGAGCCTCGTACGGTTTCCTCGTGCAATTTGGAGATTTCCCGGGATACTGAAACTTGGCGGTCCGTACCGAAAAACTCGGCGAATTGTGTCAAGGTCTTGAGCAGACGGAAAGGTGATTCATAAAAAATAATAGTCCGGTATTCCAAAGCCAATTCTTTTAGCCGGGTCTGCCTTCCTTTCTTTTGAGGGAGAAACCCCTCGAAACAGAACTTCTCATTGGGTAATCCGGACGCTACCAAGGCGGGCACGAAAGCCGTAGCCCCGGGCAGGCACTCTATGTCTACCCCTTGGCGAACACATTCCCTCACCAACATGAATCCCGGATCGGAGATGGCCGGCGTACCGGCATCGGAAACAAGGGCGATATTCTCGCCTCCCTTGATACGGGCCGCGATTTGCTCCACCGTCTTATGCTCGTTGAACTTGTGGTGGGACTGCATCTTGTTCTGTATCTCGAAATGTTTCAGCAAGATGCCGGTCGTACGGGTATCCTCCGCTAAAATAAGATCAGCTTCTTTTAGCACACGGATCGCCCGGAATGTCATATCCTCCAAGTTTCCGACAGGGGTTGGGACTACAGTCAATTTTGCCATATCGTATATTTATGAGAAGCGTTTTTCCAATAGCTTGATGAAATCGGCTACGGAAGCGTCTTCTATATTCCAGTTCAACACCTTGTTCAGATAAGTGACCGACTCCTCGTACGAGCTAAGATCGTTCAAGTCTGCGATCGCCTTATTCATTTTCTCCTCATTTCCTCCGAATAATTCCCTTCTGAAGCGGAAACGATCATTTAAACTGAATGCCTTACGGAAATCAGAAAGATTCTTTTTCTCCAATATATCATTCAGTGAAATACTGGATTTATCCGCTAATATAGTTTTATGTGGAATCTCTATCTCTTTCAAGGGGATTGTCTCTTGTACGATCTTTTCCTCTGGGATCGCTTTTTCTACGACAGGTTCTTCTACAATAGGTTCCTCAATAACCTGTTCTTCGATTGCCGGCGTAATTGTCTCGACGATCGGTTCTTGTACCTGTACGACCTCGATCGTAGGGGGTACTTCCGGAGCTGGTTGCGCCTCCGGCATCTGTAAAGTTTTACTTACGGGAATAGAATCGATAAGTCGTTGATGTTCCTCCATTTGTTTACGCAAAGCCTCTAACTGAAACTCCTCCAGCGTATGAAGCTCCTTCAATACCTTGTGGGTCAACTGGAAGGTCTGGTTGAAGAAAGAGGCGGGATAAATTTCCGCGTCCCTCATTCCGGCTACCAACTTCTCCAGCTCCCTGATATCGATCAATAGATAATCTATTTTTTCCTTGTTTGCCATTTCTATATGTTTTTCAGATGCTATAAATCATCCGGACATACGCATGTTTTGCAACAAAAATAAGTATTTCTTGTCAATGTTGCCAGTTTCGATCTTAAAATATTGTAAATCATTCGACGAACTCGTCCGGTAAATTCACCAGATATAGGTGATGGGTCGCCCGGGTAAAAGCCGTGTAGAGCCACCTATAGAAATCCTCACCAAGCATTTCCTCCGTGATGTAACCGATATCGAGAAAGACGTTCATCCATTGGCCGCCTTGGGCTTTATGGCAGGTTACCGCATAAGCGTATTTTACTTGGACGACGTTGTAATGAGGATCTACCTTCATCTTTTTCATTTTTCCCGCCTTGGTAGGAATGTCCTCGTAATCTTCCAATATGGTGTAAAAGAGCTTGTCGTTTAGCTCCTTAGGGAGGGCGGGGGAGTCGGTCTGTAAAGTATCCAATAGGATTTTCAAATCGATTTCCAGATCATAATCTTGAAAACGAGCCGTGATGTCGGCAAAGCGGAAGCCATACATCTCCGTGACACGGCGTACCCGCATGACTTGAATGATCTCTCCGTTCGCTATAAAGTCCATCTCCTTACAATTCGCTGTCCAATAATAATTGTTCTTCGCTACCATTAAACGATCGCCGGACGATAGCTCTTCTTCCCTGTATAGGATACGGTTACGTATGCCGTTATTATAAATCGTAGCTCGTTTATTCGAGCGGGAGATAATCATTGTCTCTTCCATCCCGTCGCGGCTATAGGCGGAAGATATTTCCTCAATTAGCTCATCTCCATTGACTTTCGTGAAATCGGAGAAGCCTTTTAATTGTAATTTCGGAAAGATCTCGACCATGTGGTTTCGTAGTGCGTCTCGTAGCCGGGTAGCGTTGAACAGGATTCCCGAGTCCTCGCTTTGGCGTACGACTTGAGTTAACGCTATCTCCCAAACCTGTAGGTTGTAACCCCGTAATATCTCAGGATTCAAGGCGGGACTCTCCGTTTGCATCACCGGAGGAAGCTGTGCGACATCTCCCATTAGGATAAGACGGCAGTTTTCCCCGGAATAGACATACTGGATTAAATCGTCCAACAGGCGTCCGGAGCCAAAAACAAATGAATCCAATCCCTCGTTGGCGATCATAGAAGCCTCGTCGACGATAAAAAGTGTATCTTTATGTAAATTATCTGACGGCATGAAACCCGTCGGCTCATTGGAAAACGCCCGTTGACGATATATTTTTTTATGAATTGTATACGCTTTTTGGCCAGCGTAGCCCGAGAAAACTTTGGCTGCTCGTCCGGTTGGAGCCAACAAAAACGTTTTTTGCTTTAGTTCGTTAAGCGTTTTCACCAAAGCCCCGACCAGAGAGGTTTTTCCGGTTCCTGCGTAGCCTTTCATCAGTAGAAGGCTGTCCGGTTCCTCTGACAAGAGAAATTCGGTAAGCGTATGAAGCGCTAAAAACTGATCATCCGTCGGTTTATAGGGGAAATTTCGTTCGATTTGCTGGCTTATGTAACTATTTATCATTTTGATCGCAATAATTTTCGCGATAAAGGTAGTGTATTAAATATTCTTTTTTAAATTTGCCGAACGAAATAAATTCAAAAAACAATACAAACCATGAAAGTTACATTAAAGATTTTATTAGCTGCCGCAGTTGTACTGCTAGTTTACATGTGCTACAAGAGCGTCACTGGTCCGATTGAGTATGATGATCAGAAGACTATTCGTGACAATGCGATCATCGCCCGTTTGATTGAAATCCGTAAGGCTCAGATCGAATACAAGAACATGTATAAGACTCATGCCGGAAGTTTCGACGATTTGGAGAAATTCTTGAATACGGATAAGTTGCCGTTCTTGATCAAGGAAGGTGTATTGACGGATGAGCAGTTGGAGAAAGGTATGACAGAAGCAGAGGCTGTTAAGAAAGGTTTAATCAGACGTGATACCATGTGGGTATTGGCGAAAGATACTTTGCTGGGTAAGAACTATGATGTAGCGGCTATGCGTTATGTTCCGGCCGTTCCGGGTGAAAAGATTACTTTCAAGATGGATACGGCTACGTTGAAATCTGGTTCGGGTTATGAGATCAAAGTATTCGCTTGTGAGGTTCCTTACAAAGAATATTTGCGTGACATGGATGCTCAGTTGACTTATAACTTGATCGACAAGGCAGAGAAACAAGGTAAGTTCCCGGGATTGCGCGTAGGTTCTTTGGAAGAAATTAATAACAACGCAGGTAACTGGGAATAATCAGCGGCTCATATGACTATCAGCATTCCTGATACGTTAACTACTGATAATTCGGAAAAGTATATAGTGTCCATCCGGCTTCGGTCGGGTGGACTTTCTTTTTCCGGGTATGATCCCTCGGCTGGAGGAAGTTTCTTTTATCGGGAAACGGAATTCGATCGGGCGGTCTCTTTCATTTCTTCCCTTAAGGAGTTTTTCTTCGCTCATGAGTTTCTTACGTGGACTTATAAACGGATTAACGTGATCTGTGTATCTCCGGAATATAGCTTGGTCCCTGATAATTATTGGGGGGACGGTAAGGAAGGGCATTTATTGGATTTCAGCTTTTCTACACTGGAATTGTATTGCTTAACCGATATTTTAAAGGAACAACAGGCTAAGTTGGTGTTTGGTGTAGACGAGGAGGTTTACGAATTTTGCTCCCGTTCTCTTTTGCATCCTTTTTTCTCCCACTACATGACTTCTCCGCTAACGCTATGGACAAAAGAAAGTAGTGCTAGCTTACCCCGGCAAATGTATGTCGTGATAGAACGAAAGCGGATGGATGTGGCGTGCTATGCTCAAGGGAAACTCTTATTTGTGAACTCTTACCCGATCGACCAATCGGACGATATAGTATACTATATATTATATGTATGGAAACAGGCGGGATTGGACCAAGAAAAGGACCAGTTGCTTTTAGCGGGGGAATCTTCCTCGCGAATGCGGGTTCTGGAGCGATTGCGAACCTATTTACGCTATGTTAAGCCGGTGGAGATCCCTTCGGAAGCCTATCTGCTGGGAACGGATGTAACGAAAGCCCCTATGGATTTAATATCTTTATTAATATGCGAATAATAAGCGGTATATACGGTCGTCGGCGTTTTGACGTGCCCTCTTCGTTTAGCGCACGTCCTACGACGGATTTTGCGAAAGAGAATATTTTTAACGTAGTAAATAATTTGGTGGATCTGGAAGGTATGGATGCGTTGGATCTTTTTGCCGGAACCGGAAGTATCTCTTTTGAGTTGATCTCACGAGGATGCCGGAATGTAACCGCCATAGAGAAAAATAACGCTCATGCCTCTTTTATAGCCAAGGTAGCGAAAGAGCTGAAGACGGATGCATTGGCTCTGATTCGTGGGGATGTTTTCCGTTATTTGAATTCAGCCCCTAAGCAAAGTTTCGATTTCATCTTTGCCGATCCCCCGTATGCCTTGCCGGAGTTGCCGGAAATACCCGCCTTGGTTTTCGAGCGTGATTTACTAAGGGATGGAGGGATATTCATCATGGAACATCCTAAGACCAATGACTTCTCATCTTTGCCTTATTTTTATCAGCACCGGGTGTATGGCTCCGTGAACTTTAGCATCTTCCTTAAAGAAGGGGAGAAAACAGACGCATAAATGATTCCGCCATGCGTTGCTTGAGGGGGCGCTTTAACCAGCGGGAAGGGATCAAGCGCTCACAGTGATGCATGTCGTGTGTAAAGATCCGTTTCATTTGCAGGGCGAATTCCTTTTGATATACGAAAGCGTTAATCTCGAAGTTATGCTCAAAGCTACGGAAGTCCATATTGGCGGACCCGATGCTTGTCAATGCGTCGTCGGACACGACTAGCTTGGAATGCAAGAAGCCCGGTTTGTAGAGGTATACTTTTACGCCGGCCTTTACCATCTCGTCGATAAAGGAATGACTGGCCATATTCGCTGAGCGTGTATCGGAACGCTTAGGCAGCATCAAACGAACATCCACTCCCCCTAAGGCGGCGGTTTGCAACGCTTGGTTCAATCCTTCGGTAGGCAGGAAATAAGGGGTTTGTATAAAGATATACTTCTTGGCGTTGGCGATCATGAAAATGGTCGCTTGCAACAAAGTTCTCCATTGACCTACCGGACCGCTAGTGGCGATTTGCATAATATTATCGCTATAGATTTGGGCGGCCGGATAGTAAATCCGATCGTTCAAGAGTTTTTTACTAACCACGTACCAATCGATGAGGAATACGGATTGAAGCCCGTGCACTCCTTTCCCTACAAATTTGAAATGCGTATCCCTCCATGTGCCCCAAGAGGTTCCCTTATCGTATCGGTCGGCTATATTCATGCCTCCCATAAACCCGACTTTACCGTCTATCACGATAATCTTGCGGTGGTTCCGGTAATTCACCTTACTGGTGAAAACGGGGAACGCTACCCTCAAGAACGCATATACCTCGATACCCGCTTCCTTCATTTCCTTAAAGAAGCCGTCTTTTACATTCCAGCAACCCACATCATCATAAAGTACACGTACCTTCACACCTTCTTTTACTTTCTTGATAAGGAGTTGTTGCACCTGTTTTCCTATCTCGTCATCACAGAATATATAATATTGTATATGGATATGGTGAGTCGCTTTCTGGATCTCTTCCAGCAAGTCTTTGAACTTATCGGTACCATTCGTATAAATCGTGATTTGTGTTCCGTATAGGAGGGAGGATTGGTTGGTGTTAGTCAACAAGGTCGATAAAGGTTTATAGGGGTCCGGAACTACGCAGGCGTCTTGAGGTAATTTACCCTCTTGCGGCCTTTTCATGATGCGTTTATAGGTACGCCTCGATATGATCCGTTGTTTCCGGTTATCTTGTCCAAAGAAGAAATAGAAAAGCAGTCCGATACCGGGTGCTAATAATAAGACGATTACCCAAGGAATTGTCTTTAACGGATTCCTATTCTCTGTAATGATAACTAATACCAGTCCTAATATAGTGACGCTATACAATATGATAAATATCGTACCAACGATTAACTGTATATGAATGGCTGCTAACATGAAACTCTCTCTTTGCTATAATCTGCTATAATTTGCTAAGATAAGAATGCTTTCCGAGAATAGCAAATTTCCGTATTCTTTTTGGACTGTATAGAAGGGCCAAAAAGTAAGTTAACTTAAATGGCAAAGTAAGCTAACTTAAATGCCCGAGTAAGTTAACTTACTTTGCCAACGAAGCTAGCTGACTTTGGATGCGGGGTTATGTACATCTTAAAATAATGAGGTCGTTCTCTAAATATAAAGTGTCATTTGTTGATTTTGGCGCAGGCTATTATGAGAAGTATCTATGATAACAATAAAAATATTTAGATTGAAAACGACTGTAAAAAACGATCGTTTCAATTAGTCGTTTGCAAAGGTAGGCATTTCTCCGAGACCGGCAACCTTTTCCGATTAAATTTTGTCCTGCTATATATCTTCTTCTCAACAGGATAGATTAATCAAAGTGTCACGAATATGACAAAAGAGCATCATCTTTTTACTTTCTAAAAAAATGCAAGATCTAAACGATCGTTTTCACTAGTCGTTTTTTATGTGGAAGGGTAAGAATAAGAAAAACAGTAAACCAATGATAACTTGGAATCAAACTCTAGAGATATGAATAGAAAGTCTTCTATACGAGCCATTTTACTCCGTAAGGAATGCCTTTTATTCTTTTTGCTACTATTGCCTATGTTTACAAAGGCCCAATATAATAAGGTATATGCGGATATCACCGCAAATATGCTGGTCGATATGGGTTTTGAGAATGTTGTCTGGTCGGAAGACGAGAAGGAGAGAGTGTATGTCTTGGAGAATACCCCTTGGCGTTTGCAGGGTGTGGGACTGGCCCATGCCATAGACCGCATCCAGAAAACAGGCTTGCCGGAGAAGGGCAAATCCTGCCGTATCGTCGTATTGGATAATAATATACCGCAGATCTCATTGATCTATACGGCAAATCCGGACAGCTTGAAGGCGGCTCCCGGCTCCTATGCGGCCCGTTCCGCCTGGGATGCTACTTACGATCTGGGCGATAGCTGGGATAAGGTGAAGAAAGAGTACCGTATGAATAGCTCCTTATTTAAAGTAGACGTGGTGGTTTATCCGGAGTTGTATCTGAAGAACCTCATTATCACGCAAATCTACCAAGTATTATTCAACCTCTCGCCTGCGATCGAGGTCTCTTTCTGGAATGGGATGAAGCTGACGGCGCAGATGGTGTTTCCTATATATAATGATGGATATGGAAAGCGGATGGATAAGATTCACCCGGGAACAATCGCTCTTTCTCAATCATTCCGCTTACCGATGCGTACGTTTGCGAGAGTAAGCGTAGGGTTGTTTGATTCGGATCGCTATGGTATAGATTTGAAGGCGGTACATTATTTCAAGGATGAACGTTTTTCTGTGGAAGGGCGGATTGGTTGTACCGGGACGGGGTATTGGAATGGGTTCGAATTTCATTATGGTAAGCATCAACGAATCACTTGGTCGTTGGGGGGGAGTTTCTACTGGCCAAAATACAATACGCAGATATCGTTGAAGGCGGAACAATATTTATTGCATGAGGTTGGAGGACGAATCGACTTGATTCGTCATTTCCGATATTGCTCGATTGGTTTCTATGCGATGAAGGCGCAAGGTGCTTTGAAGAATGGAGGTTTTCGCTTCCAAGTGGCTCTTCCTCCCTATAAATACAAACGTAAATATGCAAGGGTGACAACTTCCGACAATTGGGGTATGTCTTATAATGCCGGAAACGAACGGTATTATTATAAGAACTATTATGCGTTGCCGGAAGATAACATGATGAAGCAAAATCAATTCAACCCGTACTTTATAAAGTCGGAATTACTCAATTTTTAAATAGTTTTATTATGAGAACAATTACAAAGTTACAGACCTTATTGGTCTTGTTTTTGACAACAGCCATGATCGGTTTCGCTGGCTGTAAGGATGACGATGGGGATGTGCCTGGGCCTACTCCGGGCAATGAAGCCACTTATGCGATCAGTGGTAAAGTGACAGACGTGGACGGTGCTGCTATGGCGGATGTGAATGTCGCGTTATCTGGAGCTAAATCAATGTCCGCTAAGACTGCTGCTGACGGACAGTATACTTTCGACTTGGGAAAGAATGCTGCCGGAGCCTATAAGGTGACTTTCTCTAAAGAAGGTTATATCGAGAGAAGCTATGATATAACCGTTAAGAAGGTAGAATCCGGCTTGGGTGAGAATATCCAGAATGCCGTGATGGAAAAGGGAACAACTCCCGAGCCTACGCCGGAATACAAGAAGGCGAAGTATTTCTTGACCGTTAGCGTGAAAGACGAGGCTGGAAAAGATATTACCGCTTCCGATCTTTCAGTGCTCGTTAAATTAGGTGACAAGGAAATCGCTAAGGAGAACAAGGCTAGCTTTGAGTTGTCTGACGTGGCAACGGGTACGTATGATATTACCGCTACGGCTTCCGGTTATGAGAAGACAGTCGCTAAAGTTGTTGTTTCTCCGGTTGAGGACCAAGAGAAGGCTGAGGGTGACGGTGATACATTTGACGTGAAGTATCCGGCTAATTTGGTATTGAAGGCTTCTACGCCTACTCCGACAGGTCCTTCTTATATTGTGGAAGGTGATGTTAAGGATGTGAATGGTAAAGCTGTTAATGCGACAATTACTTTGTCGGGCGCTTTAACAAAGATGATTTACCGTTCTGGGTTTGAGACTCAGACTGTGACAGGCTCTCATTATCGTTTTGTAATTCCTCAAGATGCTGTTACGGCTCAAATGAGATTTACAATTCGTGTTGTCGCAGAAGGATATGCCGCATATTCTTACAACTTTACTTTGGATGAGCTGAAACCGGGTGAGACTGCGAATGTGATCGCTGATTTCCATTTGACACCTGCTACACCGACTCCAGATCCGACTCCAACCCCAGACCCAACCCCAGATCCCGATCCTGTAACTAAGGGCGGAGAGGTTTCTAAACCGATTACAGAGGTGAATCCGGAAATCGGCGTTGAGCAAGTAGGTAAGGTCGAGGAAAAGATTGAAGCTAATCAAGAGAAAAAGGTCGAGGTAAAAGATGAGACAGGAAAGACAGTAGAGGTTGCTGTAAAGATACCGGAGGCTGTTGCGGATAAATATGAATCTGGCGCAAATGTGGCTGTTGCCAATCCTGAGACATTCGCTGCAAGTTTGGGCAAGATTGAATCTGTAGTAGAGGACAAATCTGAGGTTGATGAAATTTCATTCTCTACCGAAGGTTCTAATACAGGTGTTGTTATCGTGACTCCTAATAACACTACGGAGGATTTCTCTATTAAACGTGATGCTACGGTGGAATTAACGGTTAATAGTGAGAAAGCAGCGGAGATTGAGACTGGAACGGATGCTAGCACAGTAGCAGAAAGCGGTTCTCCAGCCGCAGCTGTTACCCGTATTTATACAGGAAAGCCTGACGGTACGGTTATTATTCCGGCTATGGTGATTAAAGCTTCCGCTCCTGCGGACTTCAAGAACGTATCCGATATGCCTCTAAACCTTCTGTATAAGAATGGAGATAATTGGGTAGTTGATAAAGATGCTAAAGTAGAGCTTAAGAATGGCCAATTGAATATCCCTGTAGCTCACTATTCTCAATTCAGCGCAGGTTTATTGATGGCGGTTAAGACTACAACCGCTCCTTCTGATAGTACGTTCTTTATCGAGAAATCGGAGTTTGGAGAATACAACAAGATGGTTTCGGTAGAGTTTACTTATAATGCGACTTTCTTAAATAATAAAGATTTGGATAAAGCTGTCCTTTCAGTTCCGTATGGAAATGCGGCTAAGGATTATTTGAAGAACTGCTTAGGCAAGAAAATCAACGCTGATGGTGGTCTGATCTCTTTCAAAAAATCATATGACGTGAAGGTCGACGAAGGCATGACTCTTAAGGGTGTAAACATTACTGTTAAGTATGCGGCTAAAGAATATGTTGTCTACTATCTGAATAAAGGTGGTTCTTTGGAATCGGTATCTGTTACGGTGTTGAGCGTGAAAGAGGCTAATCCTGCTCCTCTTTATGAGCAAAGCCACGGACATGGCCATGGCAATGGAAACAATGCCGGAGGCGGTATTTTTGGTAAATAATCAACAAGAAGACTGACCTCCCTATAAATAATGTTGAGCCGGAAGTTTATAAGTAAACAAAGAAAAATGAAGAAATTACTCTTATTGATCATATTCTTAAGTTGCTGGACCTTACTTCCGGCTCAATTATCTTATGGCACGACAGGGCTATTGCATGCCCCGTCCGCCGATATGCAAAAGGACAAGACCGTGATGCTTGGCGGAAACTTCTTGCATCAAGAGCTTACGCCTCCCAAGTTTAATTTTAATACGTGGAATTATTATTTGAACGTGACGATCTTCCCGTTTCTGGAAGTAGCGTATACTTGTACGCTGTTTACGGCCGAGAGCCTTGGATTGGATAAGCATGGCTATTCCGGATTCACGAACCAAGATCGTTATTTCTCCGCCCGCTTACGTGTGTTGAAAGAAAGCAAATACATCCCCGCTGTCGTGCTGGGGACTTCGGACCCTTTTACGTCATCCGGGCATAAATTCGCTTCGGCTACGGGAAACGGCTATTTCTGCCGTTATTATCTGGCCGCTACCAAACATTTTCAGCTGGGAAGGGAAACCTTAGGTGTTCATTTATCCTATCTGTATAACCGCCGTGAGGATTATCCCTTGAACGGTGTAGCGGGAGGTATCACCTACAATCCTTCATTCGCCCCACATTTGAACGTCATAGCCGAATACGATTCGAAAGACTTCGCTATGGGAGCCACTTACCTACTATTCAATCATATACATTTTCAATTTGAATTGCAGCGAATGAAATATTTCTCCGGTGGACTATGCTATAAGATTTATTTGAGATAAAAAGAGGTTCAGCCTTTGTCCGTTTTTAATCCGCTTGGAGGCGAACGGTTAGGCTGAACCTTTTTATATCTTGTTACGCTGTCGCGCTAGCCATATCTACGGCTTTATTCCCCGATGAAATTCTTGCGTATCAACTCGGCGGACTTGTACTCCTCTTCCAGATACGTCTCAATATGCCGTTTCTTCTTATCCTCTAATATCTCGTTAATAGCGATTAAGATACCCGTTTCTTCCACCTCTCCAAACTCATGGTTGATCGCTGTGCCGAATACACGCATCTTAGGCGACAAGCTCATGTAAGCATTTACCAAAGGAGGCACGTTGATGCCGAATTTACGAACCTCTTGGTTCAATACCTTGTAGTTATCCTTGAAATTATCGTGAGGGAAAAGAGATCTCATCTTCTCTACATCCATATTAGTCTCCAAAGGATATACCGGAGTGATCAGTTGGTCTGCGTCCGGGAAATGCAATCCGAGGAAGTATAAGATCATATTACGGGCCTCTTGGTTGTACGTATTGTACATAGTCACCTTCCCGAAATAATACCTCAAGCTCGGATCAACCACGGATAAAGCCCCCAATCCATCCCACAGGTTATCCAACACGAATAAGCCTTTCGCCCCGGAACGGGTGGATTGATACTCCAGAGCCACGAACGAGCGTCCCAACTCTACCGTATAAGGAAGGATCTCCTTGATAAATTTCTCAGAGAAATTAAACAAGTGCGAGGTCGCCAAGATCGGTTTACCATTCTCGTCGAACTTAACGTCCGAACCGCAAAGGAAACGGTATCCCCCCAAGATCTGCTCATCTTCCGGGCTCCAGACAATCAGCTGGCGGTAAGCGTCTTCCATCGTGTCATACTCATCGATATCCACAGGGAATCCCGTGCCACCCCCGTAATAACGGAAAGCGACCTCCCGCAGACGCCCTATCTCTTGCATGACATTGGGTGAGTCGTGCGCCGTGACGATATAAATCTCATTCTTCGATTTATTGGTACTTCTCAACCTCTTCTCTTTGGTCAATTCAGCCTTCAGTAGTGCCCTGTCTATGGGATTGATAATGTCTTGCATATGTTTCGTCTGTTAATCCTTGAGTTTGTAAACCTTGTTTTTTATCCACTCAGCCCATTCGGCGGGTTTCTTGCTATTGTCGAATGTCTGCCAAGGGATAGGCTTCCCGAAATAAATCCGGAAGGTCTTATGTTTGCTCCGGAACATCTCGTCCGGTAAATAAATCATCTCATAATTCATCTTTATACCCAACGCCTTGCGTATCCGGGCGAGGTTGTAGAAGAAATTGGAATTCTTCCCGTCGAAATAGACCGGTACGATATCCCGCTTGTATTGCACCGCCTTCTGGATGAACGATTTCTTCCACTCCAAGTCTTGTATCTTGCCACCAATCTTGCGAGAGCATAATCCGGCGGGGAAAGTGATGATCTGGTCGTCCGAGGCAAAAGCCTCCTCCAGCATCCGTGCGTTGTCCTTTCCTTGGGTGCCGTGTTTGTTGATCGGTACAAAGATGGATTTTAGATTGGAGAGATAAAGTAATAAATCATTGACCGGATACTTGATGCGGCCTTCGAACCGAGAACCGATAACGGCGGAGAGACAGATACCGTCCAATCCTCCGAGCGGATGGTTGGAGGCGAAGATATAGCGGCCTTCGGTCGGGATGTTTTCCGCATGTACCAGATCGAGGGTAAGGTCAAAATAGCCGATAAGTTCACGCATGAAATCTACCCCTTCCTTATCGTGGTAACGGGTTAATATATCATTCAGTTCCTCTTGATGAACCGTGCGAATCAAGTAGTCCACGATAAATCCCGGAATCTTGCGTGACGCCTTGGGCGCCTTTTGTGCCAATACTTGCTTAATATCTATCTTTGTCACACCTTGTTTTGTCATCTATATAAGCTTGTCAAGGGGCAAAGATAAAGTTAATAATTAAAACGAGAGAGGTTTGAGTGAAGTTTTTGCTTTTTCGCCAGCTATCTTAGCCTTTTCCCCTTGATCTTTTAGCCGCTACCATTAGGGAGGTTAGTCCCCGGGAGCTTGACTATCGGTTATCTAACGGCTGTTGGACGATCATGCACCAACTGTTAGAAGATCATCTACCAACTGTTGCATGATCATCCAGCAGCTGTTAGAAGATGAAGGTTAAAGGAATAATTGGTTAACGGATACCGATGAAAAGCGTAAGAGATAAGGACGAAAAGACGAAGGGTTAACGACCTGTTGATAACTTTTTCCTACTTTTCTTATATAAATGTTGGCGGGTAATTTTGGAAATGTGTACTTTTACCCACCGATAAGGCATGTGCGTGCGTATCAAAGGAGTACGGCGCTTGATTTTAAGAGGAAGTTTAACGTAAGAACGACGAATGGAAGAAAAAGATAGTTGCTATCATGTACCGGTAATGCTGCGGGAAAGTCTGGAGGGATTGGATATCCGTCCCGACGGGATTTACGTGGATGTTACGTTTGGCGGTGGAGGACATTCCCGCGAGATCTTGAAACGGTTGGGTAGCGAGGGCGAACTTTACGGCTTTGACCAAGACGCGGACGCCGAGCATAATGTCCCGGCAGACCCACGATTCACTTTCGTGCGCAGTAATTTCCGTTATTTGTATAATTTTATGCGTTACTATGGAGAAAGCGGGGAGGTAGACGGTCTGTTGGCGGATTTAGGTGTCTCTTCCCATCATTTCGACGATAAGGATCGCGGTTTCTCTTTCCGTTTCGACGGGGCGTTGGATATGCGGATGAATACGCGTGCGGGGCAGACCGCCGCCGATATCGTGAATAATTATACGGCGGAGGCGTTGGCCGATGTGTTTTATCTATATGGCGAGCTGAAGGTGTCACGGAAATTAGCCTCTGTGCTGGTGAAAGCCCGTGAGACAAAGAAGATAGAGACGATCGGGGACTTCTTGGAGGTGATCAAGCCGTTTACGGGAAAGGACAAGGAGAAGAAATTCTTGGCGCAAGTCTTTCAAGCGCTTCGTATCGAGGTGAACGATGAGATGAGGGCGCTGAAAGAGATGCTGCGGAGTACCTTGCGGGTGTTGAGGCCGGGAGGACGCTTGGTGATTATCACGTATCACTCCTTGGAAGATCGTCTGGTAAAGAACTTTTTGAAGACCGGAAACTTCGAGGGGAAATGCGAGCAGGATTTCTTCGGGAACGTACGATCGCCTTTCCGCTTGGTCAATAATAAGGTGATCGTCCCGACCGACGAGGAGGTGGAGCGGAATCCCCGTTCCCGGAGCGCCAAGTTGAGAATCGCTGAGAAGGTATAAGGAGAAATAGATATGGAAGAAAACGGACAACATAAGAAAACGAGGAAGAAGGAGAAGCGTCTTTCGTTCTGGTATATACTCGGTGGCGGCGTGCTGAAAGAGGATTTTATCTTGAGGCATACGCGCATGATCGTGTTACTTGTCGTGTTGGCGTTTTTCTTTATCGGTAACCGGTATACTTGTATGCAAAAGTTGCGTGAGATCGACCGGTTGCAACAGCAATTGAGGGATGTGCGTTTCGAGGCGTTGTCGATCTCATCCGAGTTGACCGGCAATAGCCGCCAATCGCAAATCGAGTTGCTGATCGAGGAGCAAGGTATTGATCTGGAGGGTGCGAAAACCCCTCCTTATGAGTTATATAAGTAAGATAAGGTGTAAATGGGTATGTCTGAAGAAAACGAACCGAAAGAAATAGAGCCTAAAAGTAGCCGGATTTTATTCTGTTACTTCGTGGTCGTGCTGTTGCTGGGGCTTGTGGCCGTAGGAATCCTGTTCCGTGCCTTTGATACGGCCTTCGTGGAGAGGGATAAATGGATGAAGGTGGCCGAGAGCCAGAAACGACCGAACCGTTTGGTGTTGCCCGGACGTGGCAATATCTATTCGTCGGACGGTAAGTTGATGGCTACCAGCGTGCCTCGTTATTATATGTATATCGACTTTAAGGCGGATGCGTATACTCCGGCTAAGGATGCCAAGTATAATTGGCTGGATACGTTCAAGACGTCCAAGAAGGATGGGGTGGACTCGTTGGCGTTTTATCTTTCCCGTAAATTGAAGGATCGTACGCCGGCGGGCTATAAGGCTTATCTGCTGAAAGGGCTGAGCGGTAAGAGCCGCCAGTTCCCGATTTACGCGGGGAAGGTCTCGTATTCGGATTTGAAGGAGATCCGTAAGTTCCCGTTCCTTCGTCTGGGACGTTATAAGAGCGGTTTTTATACGAAGGAGATGGTGCAGCGCCAGAAACCTTTCGGGACCTTGGCGTCTCGTACGATCGGTGATATCTACGGAGAGATCGAGGAGGGTGGAACTACGAAGGGGAAGAATGGATTGGAGTTGCAATACGATTCGCTCCTGCGGGGGCAGGCCGGGTTGAGTTCCGTTCGCCGTGTCGGTGGAGGCTGGACGAACGTGATTGAGGTGGACCCGGTGGATGGCATGGATATCCGCACCACGATCGATATCAATATACAGGATATAACCGAGAAATCGCTGGTCGATAAATTGAAGGCGATCGATGCCGAGTCTGGTACGGCTGTCGTGATGGAGGTCGAGACCGGAGAGATCAAGGCAATTACGAATATGGGGCGTATCCGTGAGGGCGTATATGGCGAGACGAAGAATCATGCCGTAGCGGACGAGATCGAGCCGGGCTCTACTTTCAAGGTGGCCTCTATCATGGTGGCCTTGGAGGATGGTTTATGCAATCCGGGAGATACGGTCGATGTAGGCAATGGTATATATATGTATAAGGGTGCCCGCATGACGGACCATAATATGAATAAAGGTGGATACGGCCGGATCTCGGTGGAGCAGGCGATTTGGTATTCCTCCAATATCGGTGTGGCCAAGACGATCCTGAAAGGTTATTCGGATAACCCGACAAAGTTCGTGGAGGGACTGTACCGTATCGGTATGAACGCGGATCTTCGTTTGGAGATACCGGGGGCGGGACGTGCCAAGATACGTCGTCCGGATGATACGACCCGTTATTGGTCCAAGACCACCTTGCCTTGGATGTCGTTCGGTTACGAGACGCAGGTACCGCCGATCAATACGTTGGCGTTCTTTAATGCGATCGCGAACGACGGGAAGATGGTTCGCCCGATGTTTACGAAAGAGATCTTACATAACGGCAAGACCGTGCAGAGTTTTTCCACGGAGGTGATCAACTCTTCGATCTGCTCGGACCATACGCTGGCGTTGATAAAAGATATGTTGCTGGGAGTCGTGGAGAAAGGGACCGGTAAGGCGGTTCATTCGGATATTGTCCGGATCGCCGGAAAGACCGGTACGGCGCAGATCGCTACGGGCGGTGTCTACCGTACGAGCGGGCACCAAGTCTCTTTCTGTGGCTATTTCCCGGCCGATCATCCGAAGTATTCTTGTATCGTGGTGATCCGCCGTCCTCGTATTGGTTATCCTTCGGGCGGTACGATGTCGGGAGGCGTGGTGCGTGCGATCGCCGAGAAGATATACGCCAGCCATATGTCGTTCGATGTCCGGGATATGGAACGGGATTCGATGGCCGTGATGGTACCTCGTGTGAAAGGCGGCGACCTGAGGGCGGTAGAGGAAGTATTAGATGAATTGGATATTAAGGCGGATACGGACAGTTTGGAGACAAAGTGGGTCGTAGCCTCCGCCGAGCAAGAAGAGAATAAGGTGAAATTAAGCGATCTGACGATTCGTGAGGGACTGGTACCCCGGGTAGTCGGCATGGGTGCTAAAGATGCGGTTTTCTTGTTGGAGCAAGCCGGTCTGCGTGTCTCTTTGTCGGGTGTCGGACGGGTCGTTTCGCAGAGTATTCAACCCGGACAGCGAGTGTCTAAGGGGCAGACCGTATTATTAACATTGAAATAGGTATGGAACTAAGGGATTTAATCGGTGCGTTGGAAGCTCCTATGTTGATGGGGGCGGATAATGTGGATATCACGAATATTCAATCAGACTCTCGTCGGGTGACGAAAGGGTCTTTGTTTGTCGCTGTGAGAGGTACGGCCGTGGATGGCCATGCCTATATGGACAGCGCCATAGAGAAGGGAGCTGTCGCTATCGTATGCGAGGAGGCTCCGTCCTATTTGGAGGGGAGATGCTCGTTTATCGTGGTGAAGGATTCGGCGGAGGCGCTGGGTCTTTTGGTTTCCCGCTGGTATGGTGATCCTTCCGGGAAATTGGTGTTGGTAGGCGTGACGGGTACGAACGGGAAGACTACGATCGCTACCTTATTATATGAGATGTTCCGGAAGATGGGGCATAAGGTGGGATTGCTTTCCACGGTATGTAATTATATAGATGGCGAGGCGGTACCGACGGATCATACGACACCGGACCCGCTTACGCTTCATTCCTTGATGGCCCGGATGGTAGAGGCCGGATGCGAGTATGCTTTTATGGAGGTTAGCTCTCATTCGATCGATCAGCGGCGCATCAGCGGCTTGTCTTTCGACGGGGGGATTTTCACGAACCTGACCCGCGATCATTTGGATTACCATAAGACCGTGGAGAATTACTTGAAAGCGAAGAAGAAATTCTTCGATGACCTGCCTGCCGGGACTTTCGCCTTGACGAATGCCGATGATAAATCCGGCTTGGTGATGTTGCAGAATACGAAGGCGAAAAAGCTGACCTATTCCTTGCGTACCTTGGCCGATTTCAAGGGAAAGATATTGGAATCTCATTTCGAGGGTACAGACTTGATCATTAACGGTCGGGAGGTTATGGTGCATTTCGTGGGACGTTTCAACGCTTATAACTTGCTGGCCGTGTACGGAGCCGCGGTTTCTTTAGGGAAAGATCCCGAGGAGGTGTTGATCGTGCTGAGCACGCTTCGCTCCGTATCCGGTCGCTTCGAGACGATCCAGTCTCCGCTCGGTTATACGGCGATCGTGGATTACGCTCACACGCCGGATGCCTTGACGAATGTACTGAATGGCATTCATGAGGTATTGGATGGGAAAGGACGTATCATTACCGTGGTAGGTGCCGGGGGAAACCGGGACAAGGGGAAACGCCCGCTGATGGCGAAAGAGGCTGTCAAGCTGAGCGATCAGGTAATTCTGACTTCCGATAACCCGCGCTTTGAGGAACCGGATGATATTATTAACGATATGGTAGCCGGATTGACGAAAATGGATATGGAACGTACCTTATGTATCACGGACCGTACGCAAGCGATCAAGACCGCTACGATGTTGGCGAAGAAAGGGGATGTGATCCTTGTTGCCGGAAAAGGCCACGAAGACTATCAGGAGATCAAGGGGGTGAAACATCACTTTGACGACCGTGAGAAGTTACGCGAGATTTTTTCGACACAACAATCATAATATTTAAGACGACATGCTTTATTATCTTTTTAATTATTTGGATCAGTTGGATTTCCCGGGAGCGGGTATGTTTAAGTACGTATCTTTCCGCTCGGGGTTGGCCTTGATCTTGTCCTTGTTTATCTCTACGGCGATCGGCCGGCGTATCATCGATAAGTTGCAAATGTTGCAGATCGGCGAGACGGTGAGAAATCTTGGGCTGGAGGGCCAGATGAGCAAGAAGGGAACGCCAACGATGGGAGGTATTATCATTATTATCGCTATATTGATCCCGACTTTACTGTGTGCCAAGCTGAATAATATCTATGTGATATTGATGTTGGTGACTACGGTTTGGCTGGGAGCCTTGGGATTCGCGGATGATTATATCAAGGTGTTCAAGAAGAATAAGGAGGGCATGCACGGACGTTTCAAGATCGTCGGGCAGGTAGGACTGGGCCTGATCGTTGGCTTGGTATTGTTCATGAGCCCGGATGTGGTGATCAAGGAGAATATGGAGGTGCGCCATGATAACGTGATCGAGGAGGTGCGTTATCATACGGTGGAGACCAAGTCGACAAAGACGACCATCCCGTTCTTGAAAAACAATAATTTCGATTACGCCAACTTGGTGAACTGGGCGGGCGATTATAAGGAGGAGGCCGCGTGGCTAGTGTTCGTGCTGATGGTGATCTTTGTGGTGACTGCCGTGTCGAACGGAGCCAATATGACGGATGGATTGGACGGCTTGGCTGCCGGGACATCGGCGATCATCGGGGTGGCGCTCGGTATTTTGGCCTATATGTCATCCCACTTTGAGTTCGCCTCGTTCTTGAATATCATGTTTATACCCGGCGCGGAGGAGTTGGTGGTTTATGCCGCTGCCTTTATCGGTGCCACGGTCGGTTTCTTATGGTACAACTCGTATCCGGCCCAAGTATTTATGGGAGATACGGGTAGCTTGACCTTGGGAGGTATTATCGCCGTTTTCGCGATCATCATCCGTAAGGAGTTGTTGATTCCGATCCTTTGCGGTATTTTCTTGGTGGAGAATATATCGGTCATGTTGCAAGTGGCCTACTTTAAATATACGAAGAAGAAGTATGGGGAAGGTCGCCGTATCTTCAAGATGGCTCCTTTACACCATCATTTCCAGAAACCGGGAAACGCGGGTATACAGGCGTTGATCCAAAAGCCGTTCAATGTCGTGCCTGAATCGAAGATCGTGGTCCGTTTCTGGTTGATCGGTATTATTTTGGCTGTTATGACGATAGTTACGTTAAAGATGAGATAAAAGATGAGTAAGAGAATGGTTATATTAGGGGCCGGGGAGAGTGGCGCGGGAGCCGCTGTCTTGGCGAAGGCGAAAGGATTCGACGTGTTCGTGTCCGATAAATCGTCTATCAAACCTAAGTATAAGGAGATGCTGGACAACCACGGGATTCGTTGGGAAGAGGGACAGCATACCGAAGCCGACATCTTGAGTGCCGACGAAATTGTCAAGAGCCCGGGTATTCCCGACAAGGCTCCTATCATACAGTTATTGAAGAAGCAAGGTACGCCGATCATCTCCGAGATCGAGTTTGCCGGAAGGTATACGGACTCGAAGATGATTTGCATCACGGGTAGCAACGGCAAGACGACAACGACGATGCTTACGTATCATATACTGAAAGAAGCGGGCGTGGACGTGGGCTTGGCCGGAAATGTCGGAAACAGCTTGGCGCTTCAGGTTGCGGAAGATCCACATGCGGTCTACGTGATCGAGTTGAGCAGTTTCCAACTGGATAATATGTACGACTTTAGAGCGGATATCGCTATTATATTGAATATAACACCGGATCATCTGGACCGTTATAACTATGAGATGCAGAATTATGTAGACGCTAAGTTCCGCATCTTGCAAAATCAGACGAAGGACGACGCCTTCATTTTCTGGAACGATGACCCGATCATAGCCCGTGAGATCGCCAAACGGCATCCTGAGGCTACTCTTTACCCATTCGCCGAGACACATGAGAACGGCGTGAAGGGATATACGGAAAATAATCAAGTAGTTATTGAAACGGCAAACGGAACATTTACGATGGAACAAGACCTATTGGCATTGACTGGTACGCATAACCTGTATAACTCTTTGGCTTCGGGGATAGCGTCCAAGATCGTGGACATTCATGATGAGAAAATACGTGCCTCACTCAGTGATTTCACGGGTGTTGAGCACCGTTTGGAAAAGGTGCTTCGCGTGCGTGGTGTTGATTATATCAATGACTCGAAAGCTACGAACGTAAACTCTTGTTGGTATGCCTTGCAGAGCATGACGACTCCGGTCGTTTTGATCTTAGGGGGCACGGATAAAGGGAATGATTACTCGGAGATCGAGGAATTAGTGAATAAGAAGGTACATTCATTGATTTTCATGGGTGTGGATAATACGAAACTGCATGCGTTCTTCGACGGGAAAGTGGCGAACATCGAAGACGCCCGCTCGATGGAGGAGGCTGTGGCGAAAGCTTATAAGATGGCTCATAAGGGAGATACGGTATTGCTCTCTCCTTGTTGCGCCAGCTTCGACCTGTTCAAGAGCTATGAGGATCGGGGCGATCAGTTCAAGGCTTGCGTACGTAATTTGTAATAAAGGATAAAATGGATCTGGCGAGTAAACTGTTTAAGGGCGACCGGGTGATATGGATCATCTTCATGTTCCTGTGTCTTATATCGGTGGTGGAGGTGTTCAGCGCGACCAGTACGATCGCTTATAAGAACGCGAATCACTGGGCGCCTATCGTACGGCACGCCACCTTTTTATTGGGGGGGTTCGTCATGGTATTGCTGTTACATAATATACCGTGTCGTTTCTTCTCTGCGTTTATTATATTATTGCCGGTCTCGATGTTGATGTTGATCGTGACGCCCTTTATCGGCGTGGACGCTAATGATGCGCATCGATGGCTGGAAATCATGGGAATACAGTTCCAGCCTTCGGAGTTCGGGAAGCTGACTTGTGTCGTGTTTGTCGCTTTCTTGCTCAGCAAACGGGGAAAATTAACGGAGAACCAGATCTTTAAGTATATACTGATTGGAGTAGGACTCACCTGTGTCTTGATTCTGCCAGAGAACTTCTCTACGGCGTTTATGCTATTCGGGGTTTGTTTCCTGATGATGTTTATCGGTCAGTTGCCATTTGGTAAGTTGGCGAAGCTGGCGGGCATCTTGATGTTGGCGTTGGTATTGTTCTTGGTGTTGCTTAAGTTTACGCCAGCCGCTATTACTCAGTATTTGCCGGATCGATTCGTTACTTGGCAGGGGCGTTTGGAGCGTTTCTTCGACGGGCATAAGGATAATTTGGATGAGAATGGTACGTATAAGATAACCGATGATAATTATCAGGTAACCCATGCGAAGATAGCTATTGCCAGGGGAGGCGTATTAGGACAGATGCCCGGACATGGCCAACAGCGTGACTTCCTGCCACAGGCGTATTCAGATTTTATCTATGCGATTATCATAGAGGAACTGGGTATCGTTGGGGGGATCTTTGTACTGTTGCTTTATATAATGCTGCTAGTGCGAGTCGGGATGATCGCCCGGAAATGTGATAAATCATTCCCGAAATTCCTAGTCTTGGGATGTGGGTTGCTGGTGGTAGTCCAAGCCTTGGCGAATATGGCGGTAGCCGTGAATTTAGTGCCCGTTACCGGGCAACCGATGCCGTTGGTGAGCCGGGGGGGTACGTCTACGCTTATATCTTGTATCTATTTCGGGATCATATTGAGCGTAAGTCGTTTTGGAGCCAATATCGGAAATGAGGATGAGGAAGAGGAGGATACGGAGAATCCAGAGAATCCTTCCGACGAGCCATCCGGAGAGACAATAAATCAGGCGGTCGAGGGAGAGAAAGAAGATAATCCGCTATCGGCTGTCGAAACGATAACTGTAGAGTCAAAAGTATGAGAAAGTACCGGATCATAATAAGTGGTGGTGGTACGGGAGGCCATATCTTCCCGGCCATATCTATCGCTAATACTTTCAAGAAACGTTTTCCGGATGCGGAAATCTTATTTGTGGGGGCGGAAGACCGCATGGAAATGGATAAGGTTCCGGCAGCTGGTTATAAAATCGTAGGTTTACCAGTGAGTGGGTTTGATCGTGCCCACTTGATGAACAACGTGAAGGTCATGGCTCGTTTAGCGAAAAGCTTGCGCTTGGCGAGGAAGACGATCCGTGAGTTCAAGCCGGATATAGCGGTCGGCGTGGGCGGTTATGCCAGTGGACCGACTTTATGGATGGCGGCTTCGCAAGGTGTTCCTGCGTTGATACAGGAACAAAACTCATATGCCGGTGTGACCAATAAGTTGTTGGCGAAGAAAGCGAGCAAGATTTGTGTCGCTTACGAGGGCATGGAGAAGTTCTTTCCGGCGGATAAGATCGTGATTACGGGAAATCCGGTGCGACAGGATTTGGAAGAGGCGCTGAGTAAGAAAGAGGAGGCGTTGGCGTTCTTCGGGCTTTCTCCGGAGAAAAAAACGATCCTTGTGGTAGGTGGTAGCCTTGGCGCACGGACGATTAACCGGAGTATTCAAGGGGATCTGGATAAGTTCTTCGCCTCGGATGTACAGGTTATTTGGCAAACCGGTAGGTATTATTACAGCGACGCTTCCAAGCATTTGAAGGCGTACCGGGGAATGCCGGTTTGGTGCTCAGACTTTATTACCCGTATGGATTATGCTTATTCAGCGGCCGATTTGGTGATATCCCGTGCGGGGGCTAGTTCTATCTCGGAGCTTTGCTTATTAGGAAAACCGGTGGTCTTGGTGCCTTCGCCGAATGTGGCGGAAGATCATCAGACCAAGAATGCCTTGGCCTTGGTCCATAAGGATGCCGCCGTTATGATCGCCGATAAAGACGCGGAAAAGGATTTGGTGCCTACTGCCTTGAAGATAGTTCATGACGATGAACGTTTGCGTACGTTGAGCCGTAATATCGAGACCTTGGCGCAACGCCATAGCGCGGACCGTATCGTGGATGAGATTGTTAAGATTATAGATAAGAAATAAGGAATATGGATATAAATAAAGTGACAGCGGTGTATTTCGTAGGTGCCGGGGGCATTGGGATGAGTGCCTTGATCCGTTATTTCCTCGCTAAGGGAAAACGAGTGGGCGGATACGATAAGACCCCTTCCGATTTAACCGAGGAGTTGAAAAAGGAGGGAGCCGATATTCACTATGAGGATAATGTAGCTTTGATCGGGGAGGCGTTCAAGTCGCCCGATGATACGCTGGTGGTTTATACGCCGGCGGTCCCGGAGTCGCATACGGAATTGACCTATTTCCGGGCGCACGGTTTTGAGGTGATGAAGCGGGCACGTGTCTTGGGAGAGATTACGAAAAGCAGCCGGGGTTTATGCGTGGCGGGAACGCACGGCAAGACAACGACCTCTTCTATGCTGGCTCATTTGCTGAAACAATCGCCAGTGGATTGCAATGCTTTCCTCGGAGGAATCCTAAAGAACTACGAGAGTAATTTAATGTTGTCTGATACGAGCGACTTTACCGTGATCGAGGCGGATGAGTTCGATCGTTCTTTTCATTGGCTTACTCCTTATATGGCAGTGATTACTTCCGCAGATCCAGATCATCTGGATATTTACGGTACGGCGGAGGCTTACCGGGAGAGTTTTGAGAAATTTACCTCCTTAATTCGTCCCGATGGTTGTCTACTGATCAAGAAAGGAATCAACGTAACGCCCCGTTTACAGGAGGGTGTCAAGAAATATACCTATTCCGTTACGGAAATAGCGGACTTTTACGCTGAAAATATTCGTATTTGCGACGGAAATATTACCTTTGACTTCGTTGGTCCGGAAATCCGTATTCCTGATGTGGAATTAGGTGTTCCCGTAAAGGTTAATATAGAGAACGGGGTAGCGGCTATGGCGATCGCTTGGTTGAACGGAGTGAAACCGGAGGATTTGAAAAAGGGTATGGCTACATTTGCCGGACCTCGCCGCCGTTTCGATTTCCATTTGAAGACTGATCAAGTGGTATTGATCGATGATTATGCCCATCATCCGGCCGAATTGCGACAGAGTATCTTGTCGGTGAAGGAATTATATGCGGGTCGTAAGGTGACAGGTATTTTCCAGCCGCATCTATATACCCGTACCCGGGATTTCGCTGGTGATTTCGCCGCGAGTCTCTCTTTATTGGATGAGTTGATCTTGCTGGATATCTATCCGGCTCGTGAGGAACCGATTCCGGGGGTGAGCTCTCGGATCATTTTTGATAAGGTGACGATCCCTTCCAAGACGCTGTGTAAGAAGGAAGAGCTTTTGGACGTGGTTGCCGCCGGGAAATATGAGGTAGTATTAATGGTAGGCGCCGGTAATATCGACCGTTTGGTGGAGCCTGTAAAAGAGATTTTATGTAAACAAATAAGGAAACCGTGATCCGAATAATTTCCATAGTAGTAGCCACGTTGTTGTTCTGTTACATCGTGTTTGTGTCGTTTTTCTTTCGGGAAATACGTCAGGACTCTATTTGCCAAGATCTGCAAGTCGTGGTGAAAGACAGTCTGGATAAACACTTCGTGAGCGAGAGTGACCTTGTGTCTATACTGAAGAAAGCTGGGCTAGATCCGATCAAGCGGTCAATGGCCGACGTGAATACGGATCGGATAGAGACGGAATTGCTTAAGAATGAGATGATCGCCCAAGTGGAGGCGTATAAGACTCCTTCGGGTATTATCAAGCTAGAGGTCATGCAAAAGATGCCTATCCTCCGGATTATGGGCGTAAGAGGTAGTTATTACGTGGATAATCTGGGAACCACCATGCCGATCAGTCGTCGGTATGCCGCGCATGTGCCAATTGTGAGTGGATATGTGGAAAAAGAGCTTGCGGTGACCGACTTATACAAATTTGCATTATTTTTGCAAGAGAATGAGTTCTGGAATGACCAGATAGAACAAATCTATGTCTATCCGGATAATGATATAGAACTTATTCCAAGAGTGGGTAACCACCGGATCATGTTGGGTACTTTGGATGAATTCGAAGAAAAGCTTGCGAATTTAAAGCTTTTCTATGAACAAGCGATCCCTAAAGTGGGTTGGGAAAAGTACAGTATGATTAATTTAAAATATAAGAATCAGATTGTTTGTACTAAAAAATAGATGATATGGCATACACAGACTTTATAGCAGCTATTGACCTAGGTACCTCCCATATGGTAGGAATGGTGGGGACTAAGAATGCGACGGGCGCTCTTTCAATCATCGCCTACGAAGTTGAGAACTCCGGCACCTGCATACGAAGAGGATGTGTATATAACGTGAAGGAGACGGCGAGTAAGATAAAACGCTTGATCCTCAAGTTGGAGAATAAACTGGGGGGGACCAAGATCGGGCAGGTATATGTGGGACTGGGTGGCCAGTCACTCCGTTCTATCGAGCATACGGTTTGCAAGGTATTGGGAACGGAAGGAGTGGTCACGGAGGAGATCATAGACTCTCTTTATCAAGAGTGTAAGGATTATCGTCCGGATATGTTGACCGTTCTTGACGTGGTTTCTCCTTCCTATTTTTTAGATGATAAACCAGAGTCCAACCCGGTGGGCGTGCCTTGTAGCCGTATCGAGGCTCGTTACAAGTTGATTGTTGGACGTCCTTCCTTGAAATTAAATATTGTCAATAGCATCTCGGAACAAGCGAAAATCGAGATCGCCGGTATTCTGGTGTCACCCCTTGCGTTGGGAGATGTTGTCTTGAGCGACAATGAGAAGGACTTGGGTTGCGCCTTGATCGGTTTCGGTGCCGGCGTGACGACGATATCTGTCTATAAGGGTGGTAAGTTGGCCAGCCTTTCCGTTGTTCCCTTTGGAGGTAATTTGATAACAAAAGATATAACCAATCTCAGGGTCGTAGAGTCTGAGGCGGAACGCTTGAAGATCACTTATGGTAGCGCGAAAGCGGACCGGGATAATGATATGACCATCCAAGTGAGTTTAGCGGATGGAATGGGCTTGCGTGAGATTAAGCTGGCCGAGTTGAACGGTGTGATCGAGGCCCGTATGGATGAGATCTTAGAGAATGTATATGCTCGTCTGGAGGCTACAGGCTTGATGAGCCTTCTCGGTGCCGGCATCGTGATTACGGGTGGAGGCGCCGCTTTGAAGAATTTACCGGCTGTTATGAGCGAACGCTTGAAGATGGAGGTTCGCTATTCAGCGGTTCGCAAGGGGGTTGTCGCTAGTGGTGATTTAGTGGTCGCCAGCAATCCCGAATATGCGGTAGCCGTCGGCCTCTTGGCGAAAGGAACTAAGAATTGCGCGTTATATATTCCTCCTAAACCGGAGCCTAAGATTGAGCCGGTGGTTGAGCCTGAACCGACAGTGGAACCGACTCCGGAACCGGAACCCGTCAAGGAGAAGCCGAAGAAAGAGAAGAAAAAAGGTCCCGGCTTGTTCGGGCGGTTGACAAAAGGAATCGATACCTTTGGTAAAACCCTCTTCGATGACGATGATAACGAGAGTAAATAACGTGATCTACGAATGTAATAAAACCGGAAGACAATGGACGATACAATATTAAATTTTAATTATCCTACGGATACTCCCAAAATCATTAAGGTGATTGGTGTTGGAGGCGGTGGCGGAAACGCTGTTACTCATATGTATAAGGAGGGCATACACGATGTTACATTCGTGTTATGTAATACGGATAATCAAGCTTTGAACCGTTCGGATGTTCCTATCAAGTTATTGCTGGGACGTGAGATCACGCAGGGATTGGGCGCGGGCAATAAGCCGGAACGTGCGATGATGGCGGCCGAGGAGAGTCTGGACGATCTTCGAGGTATGTTGAACGACGGTACGAAGATGGTATTTATTACCGCCGGTATGGGTGGTGGTACCGGTACGGGTGCCGCTCCGGTTATCGCTCGTATCGCGAAGGATATGGGAATATTGACGGTAGGTATCGTAACCATTCCTTTCTTGTTCGAGGGTGAGCGTAAGATTATACAGGCCTTGAATGGTGTGGAGGAGATCGCGAAGAACGTGGATGCCTTATTGGTGATCAATAACGAGCGTTTGCGTGAGATTTATTCGGACCTTTCCGTGATGAACGCTTTCGGCAAGGCCGATGATACCTTGACGATCGCCGCCAAGAGTATCGCGGAGATCATTACGCTTCCGGGTATTATCAACCTCGACTTCGCCGATGTTAACACCACGATGAAAGATGGTGGTGTCGCTTTGATGAGTAATGGTTTTGGTGAAGGAGAAGGACGTGTTCGCCAAGCGGTGGAAGACGCTCTGAATTCTCCGCTATTAAGCAACAACGACGTAAAGAACGCCAAGAAAATCCTGTTCAACGTATATTTCAGCGAGGAAGCCGAGTTGCGCATGGAGGAGATGAACGACGTGCATAACTTTATGTCCGAGTTCAACCGTGATATAGAGGTTATCTGGGGTACTGCCGTGGATAATACATTAGGTAATAAAGTGAAAATGACGATCCTCGCTACTGGATTTACGATGGATGATATTCCATTGATCGCTGATAAACGCAGGAATGAAGCCGCTCAGATGACGGAAGAAGAATTGCGCTTAGAAGAAGAGCGAATCGAGAAAGAGCGTAAGGAGCGTGATTTGATTGGTAAATATTATGGTGCTTCCGCACAAAAGGCGGGTCGTTTTACCTCTCGTGCGAAAGCGGTAGTTTTGACTCAGGAAGAGTTGGACGATGATGCCTTGATCGCTTTGATAGAGGATAATCCGACTTATAACCGGGATCCGAAGATCGTAGCCCGTGCCCGTTCCAAAGTAGCGGGAGAGGATATTCAAGTATCGGCTTCGACAACGGCGAAGCAACCGGCTAACCAACCTCGCCAAGATTCTCAGCGGGGGGGGAAACAAGTGATCAGTTTCCGATAGTTAATAATATAATAAGGATATGGATTTATTTGAACAAGTCAGTGAAGACATTAAAAACGCGATGAAGGCGAAAGATAAAGTTGCCTTGGAGACATTGAGAAATGTAAAGAAATTTTTCTTGGAAGCGAAAACCGCTCCGGGAGCCAATGATACGCTGACGGATGCGGATGCCTTGAAGATCATGCAGAAGTTGGTGAAACAAGGGAAAGATTCCGCTACGATTTATGTACAACAGGGCCGTCAAGACCTAGCGGATGTTGAGTTGGAGCAAGTAAAAGTGATTGAGAAATATTTACCTCAACAAATGTCTGCCGAGGAATTGGAGAAAGAATTGAAAGCTATTATCGCTCAAGTCGGTGCCGCTGGCCCGAAAGATATGGGTAAGGTAATGGGTGTAGCCTCAAAAGCATTGGCAGGAAGAGCCGAAGGACGGATGATTTCCGAGACGGTTAAGCGTTTACTTAATTAATTGATTCATACGAAGACCGCACTAAGGGCATTCTGACAATTACTCGTTAGAATGCCCTTGGTACGGTTTTCTCGTATATACCTTTTCCTTTGACAATTTAATTCTTTAGAAAACCATGATTACTTTTACATGTTGTCTGATAGCCCTTATCGTTGGATATTTTACGTATGGTAAATTTGTCGAGCGGGTGTTTGGCGTAGATCCCTCCCGGGTTACTCCCGCTTTCACAAAACAAGATGGTGTTGATTATATACCCTTGCCTACTTGGAAGATTTTCATGATCCAATTTTTGAATATAGCGGGTCTGGGACCTATTTTCGGCGCTATCATGGGGGCTAAATTTGGGGTAGCTTCTTTCCTTTGGATCGTATTGGGAAGTATATTTGCGGGCGCTACCCATGATTTCCTATCGGGAATGCTTTCGTTGCGGCATGATGGAGAAAGTCTTCCTGAATTGATCGGACGGTATCTGGGGAACAACTTTAAGCAATTTATGCGGGGCTTTACGGTTATCTTGATGATCTTGGTGGGTGCTGTTTTCGTAGCTGGGCCTGCAGGGTTGCTGGCTAAACTGACTCCGGAATATCTAGATGCTACGTTCTGGATTATCGTCGTGTTCATTTATTATATACTGGCTACTCTATTACCTGTTGATAAGATTATCGGAAAGATCTATCCATTATTCGCCATCGCTTTGCTATTTATGGCCGTAGGTATCTTGGTTATGTTATTTATTAACCAGCCGCCGTTACCTGAGATTACGGATGGACTTAGTAATACGCATCCGGGAGGCTTGCCTATTTTTCCGATCATGTTTGTTAGTATCGCTTGTGGCGCTATCTCTGGCTTTCATGCTACCCAAAGTCCATTGATGGCCCGTTGCATGAAAAGTGAGAAATACGCCCGTCCCGTATTTTACGGAGCGATGATTACCGAAGGTATCGTAGCCTTGATCTGGGCCGCCGCCGCTACGTATTTCTTCCATAATAACGGAATGGAGGAGAACAATGCCGCTGTCGTAGTAGACAGTATCACGAAAGAGTGGCTGGGCGCTGTCGGAGGTGTATTAGCGATACTGGGTGTGATAGCTGCTCCGATTACTTCTGGCGATACGGCTTTCCGCTCGGCTCGTCTGATTGTCGCAGACTTCCTGCAAATGGAGCAAAAAACGGTGGTCAAACGTCTGATGATCTGTATTCCCATGTTTATCGTTGCGATAGGAATCTTATTATATAGTCAAAAAGATAAGGACGGCTTCGATATGATCTGGCGTTATTTCGCATGGAGTAACCAGACGTTGGCAGTATTTACCCTATGGGCCTTAACCGTATATTTGGTACAAGCAAAGAAATTATATGTGATAACCTTGATTCCCGCCTTATTCATGACGGCGGTATGTTCTACCTATATTTTTGTAGCTCCGGAAGGGTTTGGTCTTTCCTCCGGTTTTTCTCAACTTTTGGGGCTACTAGTTACATTGATCGTTTTCGGGATCTTCTTAGTCTGGAAAAGAAAGAAAGTATAAAAAAGGCTGGCTTACATTTAGCCAGCCTTTTCTGTCGTTATTGTTCAAGTGAATTAAAGCACTTGTATGCCTTCCTCACGGGCTTGTTCCTCCCCGGAAGGAGTGATTAATTTATAACCCTTGCCGTGGATGTTGATGATCTCGATACCCGGATCGTCTTTCAACAATTTACGTAATTTCGTGATATAAACGTCCATGCTACGAGCGTTGAAATAGTTATCGTCTACCCAGATTGTTTTCAAGGCGTAGTTACGCTCAAGGATCTCATTTGCGTGGGCGCACAACAAGCTTAATAATTCGCATTCCTTCGTGGTAAGTTTTGTAACCTTGTCGCCGATAGCCAACGTTTGTTTTTGGGTATCGAACAAGAAGTTTCCTAACTTGTAGAAAGGAATATCTTTCATCTTCTTACCTTTCACACGGCGAAGGATAGCCTCGATACGAAGCAATAGCTCTTCCATGCTAAACGGTTTTGTCAAGTAGTCATCCGCACCGATCTTGAATCCTTCCAAGATGTCTTCCTTCATAGTCTTGGCTGTAAGGAAGATAATAGGGATATCAGGATTGATAGAGCGAATTTCTTGTGCCAAGGTGAAACCATCTTTCTTTGGCATCATGACATCCAACACACAAAGATCGTATTTACCTTTGGTAAAACCTTTGTATCCGGCTTCTCCGTCAGAGAATAGGTCCGTTACATACCCTTTAGCTTGTAAGTATTCTCTTAAAAGCATTCCTAAATTCTCATCGTCTTCACAAAAGAAGATCTTTAGTTTTTCTTCCATAACTAACTTTTTATAAGAGGTAAAGTAATAATAAATTTTGTTCCAATGTTTCCGGCACCACTTTCAGCACGGATCGTACCTTTGTGGTCCTCAATAATTTTACGTACGTAAGCGAGTCCGAGGCCGAACCCTTTCACGTCATGTACGTTGCCTGTCGGTACGCGGAAGAAACGGTCGAATACCTTTTTCAGATATTCTTTCTTGATACCGATACCATTATCTTCCACGGAGATCAACAGCTTTCCGTTCTCGTTCCAAGTGCGTGCCATCAATGTAAGCGGAACTTCCGGGCGGCGGTATTTAACCGCATTGTCCATCAAGTTGAACAATACATTGGTGATATGCATTTCATCCACATATATATCCGATTCTGTAGCTTGCAGGTCTATATCCATTGTACCGCCGTACTTCTCGACCTTTAAAACGAAGGTGTTAGCCACGTTCGCTACCAAATCATTCGCGTCAATTTCTTTCAATTTAAGCGCTGCTTTCTGTCGTTCGAACAAAGACATCTGTAGCACTTTCTCGACCAAGAAGCTCAATCGCTTCGTCTCGTCGTTGATTACGCCGGATATATGCTTGAATACGTCCGGACTCTTCGTTATATCCGAATCCTTCAACATCTGGGCGGCGAGCGAGATCGTGGATACCGGTGTCTTCAACTCGTGCGTCATGTTGTTGATAAAGTCGTTTTTCATCTCGGATAACTTCTTCTGACGGAATACGATGTAAATCGTGAAGACGAAGGTTATCAACAGGATCAATGAGAATATAACCGATGGAACGATGAAAGTAATAGAGCTTGAGATATAATCCCCTTTCGTCGGAAAATAAACTCTCAGGTAGTTTAGTTTCGATGGGGGATCGTTCGGGAAAAGCACTTGGGTGATCACGTCAGAGGCGATCGGTTGCTTTTGGAATTCTCCGCTCTGGTATACTACATTTCCATCTTTGTTAATAACAGAAAACACAAACGGCAAGTTCAAACCGTTGTTAATAAATTCTGTTTTTAAGTAATTGTTCAGCTTTTTAAAATCTATACGTTCCTCAATCGGCTTTAGATTCGCGGTGTATAAGATGTTGTAAATCACCTCCTCTATCAGTCCACCTTGGTACTGGTAACGTCTTTTTAGTGTCTTCTGTAAATCTTTAGATGTGTTTACGATGCTGTTGGCAGACTGCCGTTTTGACAAGGAAGAGAGCGGCTCGAACTTATGGGCGCTAAAACTTTGCATCTCTATTTGTTGAACGGTTCCATTAGAATCCTTGATCTGTAATTGGTATTTCTCATGGTTGATCACTTGTCCTAGGCTTTGGGCATCCGGGGCATTTTGATACATGAAATTTGTCTCATCCCGGTTGATATCATCCTCAAGGTATTTACGGGTCTCATCCAATTCCAGATTCTTAGATACTTGGCGCAGGCTTCTTTTGACAGTCTCATTGAACTGTTCGCTGCGTGTCTTAAGTATAATGCTCACATAGTTTACCTGTAGGTATAATAACCCGGCGAAGGCAAAAGCCATAACTACCGCAAGCAACCAAATTGTCGACTTCCTCATATCAATATCTTTCTCTTAATATTGCAACAAATAACGTATGTTTTAGTTTAATATTTACACAAAAAAGGTAAAAATAATCCGTTTAAAATGTTAATAATACTTTGTGGGCATAGAGAATGTATGCTAGCTAAGCATTGAAACTCCGCTGTTAATGCGCTAGTTAGCGTTATTTTATCCTAAGTTTTTTATATATTATCCTAAGTAAAAACAAGTCCGGTGCGTTTTTTGTTGCGTACGGACTTTATAAAGTCTCCACTTAGGGGATTAAAATCGATGTCCCGGAGGAGCGCCCATCGGACCTCTTCCCCGTCCGCCTCTACCCGGCGTTTTCACGTCGCTGGTAGTGGCTCCGCCTTTGAAGATGCTGAACCGATAGATGAAGTGTACCATGAAATAACTGCCTAGCGTGTTATATTCTGAGTCTTGTATATAGCTAGCGGTAACGGAACGGGAGATATTGCTTCGTTGTTGCAGGATGTCGTAGATCTTGAAACGGAGCGTCCCTTGGTTATTCTTTAAGAAAGACTTGGAGGCTGAGGCATTCCATAGGACTTCGTTCTGTTTGAATCCGTCCCCGTAGCCAGAGTTGGTAGACCAGTTCACGTCACTCTCTATCTTGAAATTGAGGGGCAGATAGATTGTCGTGTAACCGCCGGCTCCGTAATTGAAGGTGTTTTGGTTATTTTCCTTTTGCAGAGAGTTGCTGGTGGCATTGTAACGAATATTCCCGTTTACGCCCAGATCCAGATAAGAGGAGCGGAAGTCGATACCACCACGTTCGGACAATATGAGATTCCGGTTCGTATTCTTCTCCTCGTTGATATATCCGTTGCTATTAGCGAACGAGGCCATTGTCATGGAGTTGATGGAGAATTTCTTATTCTTCAAGGGGGTATTCAACATCATACGGACGTTGCCACTATAGTTGCCATTTACGTTTTTGTAAGTGGTGGTCTTTACACCTGTCTCTTGGTTATAAGAGGTATAACTTACGATATCGTTGATGATATAACTACCGTTTGCCATGATCATGAAGGCCCGTTGTTTCTCCGGCGTGAACTGTTGGAAACGAATAAATACGTTGTTCGTATAGCGGGGATTCAAATCCGGGTTACCGATCGTGATATTCGTCGGGTCCGAGATATCCGCTACCGGTTGTAATTGAGTCATGCTCGGTTGGCTGGTACGGCCATTATACATGATACGAAGATTCGTACGCTTATCGAACATATAGTTGAATTGAGCCATCGGGGAGAGGTTGACCACCTTACGGGTTATCTTGGATAAGGTCGTGTCGCCAACGAAATTCTCGCTGCTGGAATAGGATGGGTCCAGATTCAAGCCGATCGTGTAGTTGAACTTTGCCCGTTGAGACTTGAAGCTCAAGCTGGCCCGCTGGCTGATAAAGTTATTGCGATAGCTTTGGCTGTAGGCGGAATCTAATACATTATATATACCATCAGCGTCTTGGTTGTAAACATTCTTCAAGGCTTCTTGTTTCCGTTGGCTGATGCTATAAGTGGCTTGGATGAAATTATTATGCCCGATCGGTTCTACCCACGATACGTAGGCCCGGTAATTGAAACCTTTGTTGTCGTAACGTGAGCGCTGGTCGATAATGCTATTCTTCAAGGCATCAGTCTGGTTGAAATAAACGATGTCGGAACGGTTCATGCCGTCACTGTACGAATCGCTATTGCCTCCGGAAAGGGTGGCGCTGAACACACGCCCTTTGTTATTCAGCTTACGGCTGAAATCGATGCTGGCATTTAGGTTGTACCCGTTACTTTCCGAGTAATTGCTGGATTTGTTGGTATTGACCGTATCCCGTTCGTTATCCAAGGTGGTAGCATCACTGAAATTGTCATTCATGCTATGGCTGAGGCTGAAACTCGGGCGGAAGATAAGTTGAGTCATCGTGTCCGGTTTCCATTCCAAGCGAAAGTCTACGCCAAAGTTATCGCTCTTCGTACGGCTCATCGCCTCGCTATTATCATAGGAGGAACTATCTCCGGGAAGAATATTCTGCCGGTCGCTCTTGCTACGAGCGTCATTGTCGGAATGGGAATAACGAGTATTTCCCCCAAGAGTTAGTTTATCCGGCTTGAATTCCTTGCTGAAATTCAAACCTGCGTTTCCGGAAGAGGTGATACCGCTACCCGCTCCGAAACCTCCTCGTCGGCCTCCACCGCCTCCCATACCGGAGAACATTGTTGAGGCTAGATCGGAAAAGCCCATATTATTCGTGTTATTCGCTCCCCCCATGAACGTGATCTGGTCATTATTCACGAAACGATTGACCATGGCGTTGCCTTCATACCGATCTTTACTTCCGTATCCGCCATATGCGTTGCCAAACCAACCTTGCTTCATGCCGGGTTTCACGGTTAGGTTGATGACGGTCTCTTCCTCTCCATCGTCGAAGCCGGTCATTTGGGCCATATCGCTTTTCTTATCAAGTACCTGTAATTTATCGATCATCTTGGCCGGAAGATTCTTGGAGGCCACTTTCGGGTCATCGGAGAAGAACTCCTTTCCGTCTACCATTACCTTTTTCACCTCTTTTCCATTGACGGTGATCTTGCCTTCGCCATCTACCTCCACACCGGGCATCTTTTTCAATAAATCCTCCAAAACGGAGCCTTCGGTTACTTTATAAGAATCCGCGTTGTATTCCACAGTGTCGTTGCGAACGGTAACCTCGGGTGCCTTACCTATAACTACGGCTTCTCCCAACTCGATCGCTCCGTCGCTTAATTCGAGTTTACCTACGTTTACGGGATTTTTCTTTCCGGTGATTTGCAAGGGTTGGTACAATGGATCGTATCCGATGAATGTGATGTGTAGTAAATAACTTCCTTTCTTTACGTTTTTCAAGGTAAAACTACCATTACGGGCGCTCACCACACCTCGTACCATGGCACTGTCTTTTACGTTCAGCAATCGTACCGTTGCTTGCTCGATGGGGGTATCACTACCTTGCTCAACGACAGATCCGGTAACATTAACACCGCTTTGCTGTGCGAAAGCCATCGGTGAAAAAAGGATCATCAACAACATCAAAAGGCACTTTCCCGATTTCATAACTATATGGATTACATTGTTTACAATTACGAAAAGATAGACATGGTTCATTCAAAATAGTTTAATATAACTTTTATGGATTTGATATTATTAACAATCGTGCAGGCCTTTGGATTTATGGAGAGTATTCTTAGAACAAGAACATTATAAAAGGTAAATAGTCCTTCAACTTAACTCGCAATATTTTCAAGGATTGTGTAATCCGGTATTCCACGGTTTTTATAGAAACCCCTAAGGCCTCTGCGATTTGGAGATTAGATTGTTCTCCGAATCGGCTAAGTTTAAATGTCTCCCGGTAATTCTCAGGCAATTCTTCGA
>ENA-OWPF01000193-OWPF01000193.1-human-gut-metagenome-genome-assembly--contig:-NODE-193-length-75849-cov-7.964918_pt1 | contig 75849 bp, 73 predicted proteins | sample MGYA00248261_ERZ651840 | MGnify/ENA primary metagenome ERZ651840 (study PRJEB26924, sample SAMEA4378268) | human gut metagenome | biome: human gut; feature: human-associated habitat; material: faeces... | reverse complement strand
GAGCCACATCAATTATATAGATTGAAAAATCTACTAAATCAGGACTGAAAGTAGCAGCTAAGTTATCTCCCCCGCTTTCAAGAAAAATTATATCTAAATCATCAAATCTGCTTTTTAATTCATCTATCGCAGCAAAATTCATAGAAGCATCTTCTCTTATAGCTGTATGAGGGCATCCCCCAGTCTCTACCCCAATTATTCTATCTTCAGGTAAAACAGAATTTTTTACCATAAACATAGCGTCTTCTTTTGTATATATATCATTAGTTATAACAGCAATTTTATAATCTGCTGCCATTATTCTTGTAACTCTTTCTATAAGAAGAGTTTTTCCAGAACCTACTGGTCCGCCTACACCGATTATTACTGGTTCCATCTTCTCCTCCTTTTCATTTTATGACATAAATAATCTAAATATTAATTCTTCGTGATTTATTTGTGATATTTCTAGCCCTGGAACTGTTAATCCAAAATCTTCATCCTTTAAATTCATTATTTCTACCAGTAATTCCTGAAAAACAGGAAAAAACTCCTGCATTAAAATAAGTCCATCTTTCTGTCCTAAAGGTATAGCTCTCACTCCGTTTTGAATTAAAGTTGAAATTGTGCTGTACATATAATATAAAACAGCATCTTCTAGTGATATTTCTAAATGATTTAAAAGTATTGCTGTAGCAATGGCAGGATGCCCAAATGATATTTTTTTTCTTATTCTCTCTTCATACTCTTTTAAAAGAGGAACATCATAAAGTTCAATATAAGTTTTTATCATTCTCTGCCCAACTAATTTAGATCCATCTCTGCTTTCTTTTGATGTATTCTGTACAGTTATTTTTCTATCCAATTTCCAAATTTCATCTACTTTATTTTCTTTTAATTTTTCAAAAATGATCCTCATAGCAAAACCATCATTGTATATAAATTGATGTTTAAGATATGAAAGCAGCCAAATTTTTAAAGTTTTTGTATCTTTTATATCTCCATCTCTTAAATATGTTTCCATACCAAAGGAATGATTAAAAGAACCAACAGGAAAGTTAGAATCACAAATCTGCATAATATTCAGAATTTTCATATTAATGGCTGTGGTCAACATGTCTGAATGCCTGCTTTAATTTCATATTTTTTCTTTCAAAATTAACTTTTAAATCTTGTAAAAATTTTTCTATCAGATAATCATATTGTATAATTATTTTTCCATCTTCAATTTGAACAGGTAAATGTTTATTTCCAAGATTATGAGCTATTTCTCCCATCTCATTTATATCTCTAGGAGTAATAACTATTACATCATCTTCTTTAACAGAGATAACTACTATATTATGACCATCATTAAATAGAATATCTCCATCTTTCATTTCACTTCCCTTTGGAAGAGAAATTCCATATTCATGTCCGTGGTCAGAAGTCACTCTTAAAACTCTTTTTAAAAGTTCATCACTTTCTAAATAAATTCTTTCAATATGACAGTGTATATCTGTCATATCTTTTATATTTCCAAGAATTTTATCTAATATCATTTTTAATTATCCTCCTAAAAATTAGAATAAGAAATATTTTTGAGCCATTGGAAGTTCTTTTAACGGCTCACAAGTTATAAGTTCTCCATCTACTCTTACATCATATGTTTGAGGATCTACTGTTATATTTGGAGTTGCATTATTTAGTTTCATATCTTTTTTAGTAAGAGTTCTATGTCCTCTAACAGGTAAAACTATTTTATTTAGTCCTAATTTCTCTTTAATTTTATCTTCATAAGCATAAGTTGAAACAAAAGTTATTGATGTACTTCCTATAGCTTTTCCATATCCGCCAAATTGGTTTCTCATTATCATAGGTTCAGGTGTAGGAATTGTTGCATTTGCATCTCCTACTACTGCTTGAGCAACCATTCCGCATTTTACTACCATTTTTGGCTTCACTCCAAAGAAAGCAGGTTCCCAAATAACTAAGTCAGCATATTTTCCTACTTCAATAGAACCTACATATTCAGATATACCATGAGCAAGAGCAGGGTTAATTGTATATTTTGCTATATATCTTTTAGCTCTGTTATTGTCACAATACTCTTCATCTCCTTCTAGGATACCTCTTTGAAGCTTCATTTTGTGAGCAGTCTGCCAAGTTCTCATTACAACTTCCCCAATTCTTCCCATAGCAAGAGCATCTGAACTCATAATACTTAAAGCTCCCATATCTTGTAGAATGTCTTCAGCAGCTATTGTCTGTTCTCTTATTCTTGAATCAGCAAAAGCTAAATCTTCAGGAACTTTAGGATCTAAGTGATGACATACCATTAACATATCTAAATGCTCAGCAATTGTATTTACTGTAAATGGTTTAGTTGGATTAGTTGATGCTGGCAATACATTATTAAATGATGCCATTCTTACAATGTCAGGTGCATGCCCTCCACCTGCTCCTTCTGTATGGAAAGTATGAATTACTCTGTCTTTTATAGCATCAATAGTATCTTCAACAAATCCGAATTCATTAAGTGTATCTGAGTGAAGTGCAACTTGGACATCATATTTATCTGCGCATTTTAAAGCATTATCAATAGCTGATCTTGTTGCTCCCCAGTCTTCATGAACTTTTAATCCTATTGCTCCTGCTTCTATCTGTTCTTCATTAGGTCCTTCTACAGCTCCGCTTCCTTTTCCAAAGAAACCAAAATTAATAGGAAATCCCTCTGCTGATTCAAGCATTCTATGAATATGCCAAGCTCCTGGAGTTGAAGTAACAGCTTTTGTTCCTTCAGCAGGTCCTGTTCCTCCTCCTATAAGAGTAGTAAGTCCTCCGCTTAAAGCAGTTTCAACTATTTCTGGTGTTATATAGTGAACGTGAGTATCAATTCCACCTGCTGTAACTATTGTTCCTTCTCCAGCAATAACTTCTGTACTTGCAGATACAATAAAATCTACATTATCCATCATATCTGGATTTCCACCTTTACCAATAAATTTTATTTTTCCATCTTTTATCCCAATATCAGCTTTATATACTCCTGTATAGTCAAGAATAACTGCATTTGTAATTATTGTATCAACAACTTTTTCATTGTCTCTCATTTCAACAGGATTAAGCCCCATTCCAGCTCTTAGAGATTTTCCACCTCCAAATTTACACTCCTCACCATAAGTAGTGTAATCTTTTTCTATTCTAATAAAAAGCTCTGTATCAGCAAGTCTTATACTGTCTCCAGTAGTTGGCCCATACATAGAAGCATATTGTTTTCTTCCTATTTCAAAGCTCATTTTTCCTCCTAGTCTAAAGCTCCGTTTACTTTATCATTTAATCCATATACTTTTCTATTTCCTGCTATATCAACAAGTCTTATCTCTTTCTCATCTCCTGGCTCAAATCTTACAGCAGTTCCAGCAGCGATGTCTAATCTTTTACCATATGCTTTTGCTCTCTCAAATTCAAGAATAGGATTTACTTCATAAAAGTGAAAGTGAGATCCTATTTGTATAGCTCTGTCTCCTCTATTTATAACTCTTAATGTAATAGCTTCTTTTCCAGCATTACATACTATTTTTTCTTTTCTTAAAATATATTCTCCAGGTCTCATTTTTCCTCCTATTCAATTGGATCTTTAACACTTACAAGTTTTGTTCCATCTGGAAAAGTTGCCTCAACTTGTACTGTTTCAATCATTTCTGGAACTCCCTCCATTACATCATCTCTAGTAAGAATAGTTCTTCCAAAACTCATTAATTCTTCAACACTTTTTCCTTCTCTTGCACCTTCCATTAATTCATCTGTAATAAGTGCAATTGCTTCTGGATAATTAAGTTTTAAGCCTTTATTTTTTCTTCTTCTAGCTACTTCAGCTGCTACAACTATAAGAAGTTTTTCTTTTTCTCTAAGAGTTAGTTTCAATTTTTTTCCTCCATTTTTTTAATTTTTTCTATTATATATTATATTATAAAATTTTTTTCTTGTATATATTTTTTGTCACTGAAAATATTTTCAAGTATCAATAAACTTCTATTTCAAAACTTCTATATCTAACATAAAAATAATTCATAATTTTTTTGATTATTAAAACTATATTTAAATAATCTTCATGCAAGTTTTTTTGCCTTTAATATTTTTATAAAATTCATCAATAGATTTGCATAACTCTTCTAATTCTTCATTTTCTATATATCCAACAGCTTTTTTATAGAAGTTCATTTCCTCTCTTAAAACATCAGAAACTATTAAATCAAAAGGGTCATTTTCCTCCTCCATTACTTCAATATTTTCAAAATATATATCTTGCAGTTCATCTAATTTCCCCTCAAAATAAACTTCGTCTTCATTAAGAATATCTATTATTTTTATCATTACATTCCTCCTATTTAAATATTTTCTAAATAATTATACTATAAAAATTTAATTTTTTTTATTATCTTTTCTGAATCATTTCTAAAAATTTTATATAATTTTTATTTCTTTTTTTATTTAAGATAAAGTATTTTACAAAATTTTAACAAAAAAGAAATATTTTATTAACAAGCAGCATTTATAATATAAAAAAATAAAATATTTGGAGGGATATATGTTATTAAAAAAAGTTTGTATCTTATCTGTATTAGTAAGTGCCTTAGCATTTGGAGAAAATGTTGCAGTTAATCATTCTGAAAAATTAATTGCTGATGGAAAATATATTTTAAAATCTGAAAAAAATCTTATTACAGCTATGCCTGCAAAAAATAAAGATGGAAGTATAAATATCTTAGTTGAAATTCCATCAGGAACAAATGGAAAGTGGGAAGTTAATAAAGAAACTGGAAACCTTGATTGGGAGTTTAAAAAAGGTGTTCCCCGTGTAGTTCAATATCTTCCATACCCTGCTAACTATGGTATGATTCCAAAAACTCTTTCACCTGAAGAAATTGGCGGAGATGGAGATCCACTTGATGTTTTACTTTTAGGAGAAGCTGTCCCTAGAGGGGCATATGTAAAAGGAAAACTTGTTGGAGTAATGTATATGAAAGATCACGGAGAAACAGATGATAAACTTATCGCTGTTCCTGAAGGATCACCATTTGAAAATATCAATACTATTTCTGAGCTTAAAGAGCAATTCCCTGGAACTTTAGAAATTCTTCAAACTTGGTTCGTAAATTATAAAGGTATTGGAGAAGATATGAAAGTTAACGGTTTTGCTGGAAAGAAAGAAGCTGATAAAGTTCTTAACGAGGCTGTAAAAGGGTATAACAAATATGGAAAATAGAGAAAAAGCTGGTTTTTAAGCCAGCTTTTCTAATTCTAAAATCATTTTAACATGAGGTATCCCATCTTCTAAAAACTCTTCTGAACACACTTTAAAACCTTCTTTTTCATAAAAACCTATTGCATAACATTGAGCTTCAAGATAAATTCTTTCTGAGTTCATCTGTTTTTTTATTAAAGAAACTGCTTCTTTTAAAATTTTTCCTCCAAATCCTTTTCCATGCTCTACTGTTAAAACTCTTCCTATTTGAATTACTCCTTTTTCTTTTTCAAATATTCTAAGATAAGCAGTTATACTATCATTAGATTTATAAAAAAGATGCAGGCTTCTATAATCAATGTCATCTATTTCCTGATAAGCACATTTTTGTTCAACCACAAATATTTTTACACGAGCTTTTAATATTTCATAAAGTTCAATTGTTGTTAATTCATTAAAAAATTTTGATACAAATTCCATATAATTATCTCCATCTTATTTATTTCTAAAAAATATTTTTTATATTATTTTAACATATAAAATTATCTAACTTTATAATATTCCATCTTCTTTCAAGAATAACTATAAATTATATAAACTTTATTTTCTTACTCAGCAGGTGTAAACATTTTCTTTACTTTCTCTATTAATTTTGAATAAATATTATCAACAAACCATTTCTCTGTTGACTTTACTGAAATATCCTCTACATCTATCCAATTCAAATCACTATTTTCATCAGGTTTTATCGAAAGTTTTAAATTTGTATCTGTCTCCAATAAAAATGTGAAATTTAAATGAAGATGAGATGACACATATTCTCTTTTCTTTATATGTCCATTTACAGTGAGTATCTCCAAAGAAAAAATGTCTTCTGATAGAAATTTAATGTCTGTAATTCCACTTTCTTCTTTTATTTCTTTTAAAACAACTCTTTTTAAATCGCTGTCCCCATCAACATGACCCCCAAGCCATGCCCAAGAATTATATAAATTATGATAACACATTAAAACTTTTTTCTTATCTGGACTTATTATCCAGGCTAATACAGTGAGATGACATTTTTTATTTTCTCTTGTTAAAATATCTTTTTCATTTCTAACAATTTTAAGAATAAGTTCTTTATCTTTTTCCTCTTGCTCATTAAAAGGTATATATTTTTCAATTTCTATTTTTATTTTTTCCATATATTTCTCCATAAATTTCATCATTTATTTTAATTTATATTTTATCATTTTTCTATTCAAAATAAAATTATATTACAAAAATTTTGGCACACAAAAAGAAAAATAGCTATACTTTGTTAAAATCTATATTGTTATTTACTTTATTTATAAATAAATATTTCATCATATTAATATGATGAAAAAAGCTATAGCTACAAAGTTAAAAATTCTAAAATTTTTATGAAAAACAATCAAATTTTTCCTACGTGTACTAACACAATTTTTGTTACAAAGATTGAATATTTTTTGTAATTTTGTAATAATAGGATTAACATCAGTACTGGTTAAAAAGCATCTAAATTATCAACTATCACATATAACAAAGGAGAGAGAAAATGTCTAGATACGAATTAAATAAAAATTTAGCACAAATGTTAAAAGGTGGAGTTATTATGGATGTAACTACTCCAGAGGAAGCTTTAATTGCAGAAAAAGCTGGAGCTTGTGCAGTAATGGCTTTGGAAAGAGTACCTGCAGATATTAGAAAAGCTGGTGGAGTTGCAAGAATGTCAGATCCTAAAATGATAAAAGAAATTCAAAAAGCTGTATCAATTCCAGTAATGGCAAAAGTAAGAATAGGACATTTTGTAGAAGCTCAGATACTAGAATCATTAGAAGTAGATTATATAGATGAAAGCGAAGTGTTAACTCCTGCAGATGATAGATTTCATATTGATAAAACAAAATTTCAAGTTCCTTTTGTATGTGGAGCTAAAAATCTTGGAGAAGCTCTTAGAAGAATTCAAGAAGGAGCAAGCATGATAAGAACAAAAGGAGAACCTGGAACAGGAGATATCATTGAAGCTGTAAAACACATGAGAAGAATGAATGAAGAAATAAGAAGAATAGCAGGAATTGATAAATCTGAATTATATAATTGTGCAAAAGAATTAGGTGTTCCTTATGAACTATTAAAATATGTACATGAAAATAAAAAACTTCCTGTTGTAAATTTTGCTGCAGGAGGAGTAGCAACACCTGCCGATGCAGCTTTAATGATGCAGTTAGGATGTGATGGAGTATTTGTTGGTTCAGGAATCTTTAAATCAGGAGATCCTGCAAAAAGAGCAGCAGCAATTGTTAAAGCTGTAACTAATTATAACAATCCAAAAATTCTTGCAGAAGTTTCAGAAGATTTGGGAGAAGCTATGGTAGGAATCAATGTATATAGCTTAAAAGAAGAAGAAAAAATGGCTGATAGAGGATATTAATATGAGAATAGGAATACTTGCTTTACAAGGTGCTTTTTTAGAACATAAAAATATATTAGATACTTTAGGAGTAGAAAATATTTATATAAAAACAAAACAAGATTTAGAAAATATAAATGGAATAATTCTTCCTGGTGGAGAAAGTACCGCTATAGGAAAATTATTAAGAGATTTTGATATTTTAAATATTTTGAAAGAGAAAATAGAAAAAGGACTTCCTGTTTTTGGTACCTGTTCTGGAATGATACTACTTGCAAAAGAACTTGTAAATGATGAAACAAAGCATTTATCCACAATGAATATTTCAGTAAAAAGAAATGCTTATGGACGTCAGCTTGGAAGCTTTAAAACATACGAACATTTTAAAGGAATTGATGAAAAAGTAGAAATGACATTTATACGAGCTCCTTATGTTGAAAAAGTAAAAGAAGGAGTAGAAGTTTTAGCAAGGGTTGACGATAAAATAGTTGCTGTAAGAGAAAAAAATATGCTTGCAATTTCATTTCACCCAGAATTAACGAAAGATTTCTCTGTTCATAAATATTTTTTAGAAATAGTTAAATCTTTTTCACAAGAAAATAATGTTTTATAAAATTATTTTAGAATACGAAGAAAGAGAGACAAAAATTTTTTATCTCTCTTTTTTCATCTATATTTAATTTTTATATAAAATTTTTATCTTAATTTTTTAATCAGCTCTTTTATTTTTAAATCTACAATCTTTATAACTTTTATAAACTCTTCGTCAGATTTTCCGCTTGGATCATCTAAGCCCCAATCTTCTCTATATTCACAAGGAAGAAAAGGACAATTTACTTTGCATCCCATTGTTATAACTATATCTACATTAGGAATATTTTCTAAAAGTTTAGATTTTTGAGTTTTTTCCATATCTATTCCATAGATTTTTTTCATAAGTCTTACCGCATCTTGATTTATTTGTGGTTTTGTTTCCGTTCCTGCACTATAACTTTCAAAAACGTCAGCTCCATAAAATTTTCCCAGAGCTTCCGCTATTTGGCTTCTGCAAGAATTATGTACACATATAAAAGCTACTTTTTTCAATTTTCTCTCCTTTTATAAATTATTTTATCTATTTCCATTAACACTTAAATAAAAATAATATCCTTTAAATTTTAGAAATTCTTTCCATTTTTTGTATTTTTAAATAAAATCTTTTAATTAATAAGATATAATAACTTATTCTTTTTTATTTTATCATTACTTTTAAAAAATATAAATGATAAATAAAAGTAAAACCCACAAAATTTTGCGGGTTTTTTTCTTTACAAACTTATTAAATTTTAAAAATATTTTACTTAGTTATTGCGAATATATAAGCATTGTATATGTTGATAAGTATAATCACTCCCATTAATCCTAAGAATAGTTTATCTACTTTCTCTTCAGAAATTTTTTTATTTACTATTCCTCCTGCCATTCCTCCTAATACTCCACCTAATACCATAATAACTAAAAACATTAATTCAACATCTGGTATTGTTTGTTTTATAATACTTTGTACTAAGCTTGCTATTTGAGAGAAAAGAATTATATAAATTGAATTTATTGCAGCCTCTTTTGTTCCCATTGAAAAGAAATAAATTAAAATTACTAAGTTAATAGGCCCTCCACCTATACCTAAAAATGAAGAACAAACTCCTAAAATTACTCCTATTACAAAACATAGAATTTTATTTTCATATTTATGTGTTTCAATTTGACTTTTCTTTAAAGTATAAATAAATGTTCCTACAGTCATTATTATTAATAATATTGACTGTATCATTCCTAGTACACTTTCATTAGCAAATGCCATTTTAATATATTGAAATAATACTTTTCCTATTACTCCACCAAAAACACTTCCTAATGCTAACCATGTTGTAAGTTTGGTATTTATTTTAGCAGTCCCGCCTCTCAAAGCTTTAAAAACTGATATTATAGACATTGAAAGTACTGTACAACCAGATAAAAAACTAACTGCTGATACACTCATTACTCCAACAGCATCTAAAACAGGCTTAATAATTACTCCTCCGCCTATACCACAAATTGACCCTATAAGTGATGAAAAAAAACTAATCACAAAAAAAATAATTGGCATAATTTCTACCCTCCAAAATATATTATAACCTTTATATTATATTCATTTTTTTCCTAAAAATCAATTTAATATTAATTTTTTGAATTTTCCCTTAAAAAATAAATACCACATACATTATTTCACTATTAACTGCTCCCTACTTTTTAAATTTAAACTCTATCTCTCTTTTTAGCCACAAAACTTAAGTTTACTTTTCTATTACAACATTTAGTAAATTTTTAAACCTATTATTTATTCCTTTATTTCTTATACTTAGCAAGTAGTTTTCCTAGAAAGATTTCAGAAGAAAAAATAATCTATAATCTCTTAATTTTTTATTAAAACTATGAGAAAGTTTTTTATACATTTATTTTGACATTTAGCAGAAAGTTATTTTTTATAAGCTTTAAAATTTATGCTATAATTAAAATATAAATAATATTCTTTTATAAAAAACATTTTTTTACTTTTCATGGCACAAAGGAGGTTTCAAATGAAACTAGCAGAAGCATTAAATATTAGAGCTGATTTAAAGAAAAAAATACTTCAATTAAAAGAAAGACTTTTAAGAAATTCTAAAGTACAAGAAGGAGAAGAACCTTCTGAAAATCCTGAAAATCTACTATTAGAACTAAATTCTAACTTATCGGAGCTTGAAATTCTTATAAAAAAAATAAACAAAACAAACTGTAAAACTTTTTATGGAGATAAAACTATTACAGACTTAATCGCAGAAAGAGATGTCTTAGCATTAAATCTTTCTGTAAAGAGAGAATTTTTAAAAGAAGCTAGTGAAAAAATAGATAGATATTCAAATACTGAAGTAAAAATTTTGAGCACAGTAAATATAAGTGAAAAACAAAAGGAAATAGATAAACTTTCAAAAATTTTAAGGGAAACTGATATGAAAATTCAAGAATTAAACTGGATAACAGAATTAGAAAATTAATAAAAAAGGTATTTATCAGAGTGAATGTTATCTCTAGTCAATGGAGAATGGAATTGACAAAATACATTTAATAAAAGTGTTTAACGGAGTAGAACAATAATTTAAAGATATACTCAGTATTGTTACAAGAGTATAATTTATTTTTTATAATTTTTTACCAGACATTAACTGATAAATGGGTGGGATAGGGGAATTTATATACTATTATATTTTCTATAAAAAAGATTATAAGTATTAAAATAACAAAGTGCAGCTCCTTATTCAGAAACTGCACTTTCTTCATATTCTTTAACTCTATAACAGAAATAATTTCATATCTTCAGAAAACTAAAATTTTTCCCTTTTTACTTAAAAATACTTTAAGTATAAAATTAGTCTAAGATGTCATTACATCTCTTCATTGGACATAAATCTCCACACATTGTACAAACTTTTTCTTCTACAAGTGGCATTGAAGATGCTCTGTACTCTTTTGCCTTTTCTGGATCAATACATTCTTTAAATTGCCCTTCCCAGTTAAGCTCTCCTCTATATTTACTCATTCTATTATCCCAATCTCTTGCACCTTTTAAACCTTTTGCTATATCAGCTGCATGTCCAGCTATTCTTGATGCCATTATTCCATCTTTCATATCTTGTAAAGTTGGAAGTCTTAAATGTTCTGCAGGAGTTACATAACAAAGGAAATCTGCTCCAGATGAAGCAGCAATAGCTCCTCCAATTGCAGCTGTAATATGGTCATATCCTGGAGCTATATCAGTGACTAAAGGCCCTAATACATAAAATGGAGCATTATGACATAATTTTTTTTCTAATTGCATATTTGTAACAATCTCATGCATTGGAACATGTCCAGGCCCTTCAATCATAACCTGTACATCTTTTTCCCAGGCTCTTTTTGTAAGCTCTCCTAAAATTATTAATTCCTGAATTTGCGGACCATCTGTTGAATCTTTTATACTTCCAGGTCTTAATCCATCTCCTAAGCTTAAAGTTACATCATATTTTCTACAAATTTCTAAAAGTCTGTCGTAGTGTTCATAGAAAGGATTTTCTTTGTCATTTAATATCATCCATTGGAAAAGTATAGAACCTCCACGGCTGACTATTTTTGTAAGTCTTTTTGTATTTCTAAGTCTATCTACACAAGTTCTGTTAAGACCTGCATGAATTGTTAAAAAATCTATTCCATCTTCACAATGTTCTTCAACTACTTTGAATAAGTCTTCAACAGTCATATCTTTTATATTTTTTCCAAGTTTTGCAACAGCATCATACATAGGTACTGTCCCTAACATAACTGAAGATTTTTCAACTAATTCTTTTCTAAATTTTTTAGTATCTCCAAATGTACTTAAATCCATTATAGCATCTGTACCATATTCTATAGCTTTTTGAACTTTTACCATCTCTCCACAATAATCACAGCAGTCTTCTGAAACTCCAAGATTTACATTTACTTTTGTTCTTGTTCCTTCTCCTACTGCTCTTGGATAAATATTTTTATGATTTTTATTAGCTGGAATTACTATTGAACCTTTAGCTAATTTTTCCATAAGCTCTTCTTTTGACATTTGCTCATCTCTTGCTACAATCTCCATTTCCTTTGTAAAAATACCTTTTTTTGCAGCTTCCATTTGTGTTGAATACATAACTTCCTCCTTGAATTTTATAATAAAAAAAGCCCTGTACCAAAGTACAGAGCCAAATATTTTTTCTTATTATGATTATATCAATTAAACTTAATAAGAATTAAAATTTTGCTTCCCTACGCTGGTATTAACCATATCAGGTTCCAAGGGTCAAGATATAATTCTTTCTCAGCCTTTCGGCTCCCCTAGCAATCTTTTTTTATTGAATTGTGTTTTCATTATATATTATACATACTCAGCTGTCAATAATTTTCTATATCAATAAAGCCGTTAACTTAAGATAATATTTTTGTATTTATTAATTTTTATTTTTTTAGTTAATTAATTTAATTTTTTATAAAACTCTATAATCTTATTTTCCAATGTTAAATAATTTTTTTACTCTATTTTTTATTATAAATTTATTATTTTTATTTTTTATCATTAAACAAAATTATCTTTCAAAAATTTTGGTATACAAAAAGAGAGGAATAATCCTCTCTTTTTAAAACTTATATTTTTATTTAGTTTCTTTATAGATACATCTTCCGTCAGCCTGATGGCAAGGAGTCATAGTAATTTCAGTTAATTGAACATTATGAGGAATATTTGCTGCATAAACAATAGTGTCTGCAACGTCGTCTGGAGTAAGAGATTCTATTCCTCTATAAACTGCCGCTGCTCTTTCAGCATCTCCTTTAAATCTTACAAGACTGAATCCTGTTTCAACAACACCTGGTTGAATATTAGTAACTTTTATTGGTGTATCAACAAGATCTATTCTTAGTCCGTCACTTAAAAGTTTTATAGCCGCTTTAGTTGCACAGTAAATAGCTCCTCCTGGATAAGCTGAAACAGCTGCTATTGATCCAAGATTGATTACATGACCTTCCATTTTGTATTCAAGCATTAAAGGTACAACAACTCTAGTTACATAAAGCATTCCTTTAATGTTAGTATCAATAACTGTATCAATATCATCAATTTCTGCTGTGTAAACTTTATCAAGACCAAAAGCAAGACCTGCATTATTTACAAGAATGCTTATTTTTTTCCATTCTTCAGGAAGACCTAAAATAGCCGCTTCAATTCCTTTAGCATCTCTTACGTCAACTATTAAAAGTTTAATTTCAACGTCATATTTTGCTTGGATTTCTTTTTTAAGTGCTTCACCTTTTTCTGCATTTCTTACAAGAAGAACAAGTTTACAACCCATTTTAGCAAAACCAAAAGCTGTACTTCTTCCTATCCCTGCTGTTGCTCCTGTGATTAATACTACTTTTCCTGTTAATCTGCTTTCCATAGAAACTTCCTCCTTAATTTAACTTAATATATATTTCTGTTTTATCTTGTCAACTGTATCATACATATTAGTATCTGCATCTATGTCAACAATGAAGTCACATGAAATTTCATAAAGTATCCTACGTTTTTCATAAAGATCCACTATTGTTTCATAAAGATTATCTACATTAAGCAAAGGTCTGTGCGTTTTATCTTTCACACGTTCATATATACAACCTATACTACAATTTAAGTATACCACAAAAGACGTTTCTTTTAAACTCTTTATATTTTTATTATCTATTATAGAGTCGCCGCCCGTTGAAATTACTATGTTATTTTCCAAAGATTCTTCTGCAATTATTTTTCTTTCTAAATCTTTAAAATAATCTTCACCCTTTTCTTTATAAATTTCTGTGACAGGACGTTTCTCGATTCTTTCAATCTCCCTGTCTATATCAATGTATTTCATATCAAGAGCTTTCGCCAGAAGCCTTCCTATTGTTGTTTTTCCACTGCCCATAAATCCAATCAGAGCAATATTATCTTTCATATTTTCACCTCTCATTTTAGAGTATATCATACCTTCTGCTTTATTCATAACAATATTTTTACTCTTATTAAAAATATATAATTTATTTTTAATTTCATAAAATTTATATTATAATATAGTATCTTTTTATTGCAAAAAATTTTTTAATGGAGATGATTAAAATAGAAGATAAAATTTTAATTATAAATACAGGTGGAACTATTTGTATGGTTCACCAAGAAAAAAATAATCCATACAGTCCGTTAAGACCTGCAAACCGCTGGGAAGAAGTTTCAAAAGATTTTCCTGTTTTAAATAAATTTCCTATAGATTATTGTCAGTTAAATCCTCTTATAGATTCATCAAATATGTCACCGGAAGCATGGATAAAAATTTCAAATATAATTTTTGAAAATTATAATAAATATAGAGGTTTTGTCATTCTTCATGGAACTGATACAATGGCATACACTGCATCTGCTCTTTCTTTTGCTCTTAGAAATCTTTCAAAACCTGTTATACTTACAGGCTCACAAAAACCGCTGCAGTCTGTAAGAAGTGATGCTCTTCAAAATCTTATCACATCTATTGAAATTGCAGGACATTCTCTTTATGATATTCCTCTTGTTCCTGAGGTTGCAATATTTTTTAGAGATTCTTTAATAAGAGGAAACAGAGCAAGAAAAAATGATGCAACAAATTATTTTGGCTTTTCATCACCAAATTTCCAGCCTCTTGGAGAAGTTGGGGCAGAGATAAAAATTTCAAGAAATATTTCACCTGTTCCAAAGAAACCTTTTTTCATAGAACCTTATTTTGATAATAACGTTCTTATTCTTGAACTTTTTCCTGGAATAAAACCGTCATTTTTAAAAAATCTTTTTGAAAATATAAAGGAACTTAAAGGGGTGGTTCTTAAAACTTATGGAAATGGAAATGCTCCTACATCTGATGAATTTATAGAAGTTATTGAATATTTAAATTCAAAAGGAATTATTGTTGTAAATATTTCACAATGCACAACAGGAATGGTAAAAATGGGGCTTTACGAAGCTAGTAGCCGTCTTATAAAAGCTGGAGTTATAAGCGGAAGCGACCTTACACCAGAAGCAGCTGTTACAAAACTTATGTATCTTTTAGGAAAAAATATTTTACCTGAAGAAATTAAAAATAAAATGATGATGAGTCTTGCAGGAGAGCAATCTATAAGCCAGAGCAATTATAATTTTAAAAATAAAGATTTTTCAAACAGGTTTTCTTATGAAATCACTCTGCCAAAAAAAGTTTCTGCTGATGACCTTGTAAAAATTGATATAGATATAAATGATATTTCTTTAAAAGAGATAAACGAAAAAACTACTGAATTTAAATTAGATATATACAATAGTTCTGAAGACAGTCAAAATAGAACTTATATAATAGAAAAAGATTTAGAAAATAATAATTCAATTTTTACAACAATATCTTACACTTCAAAAAATTATATTTTCACAGATGATAAACTTATAATAAGCATTGAATCTGATAAAATTTTCTCTTTTGAAGATTTTAATATTGATATATTTTATGAAAAAATTTAAAACGTGAGAGGGAAAAGAAATCGGGGGAAATTTCCCCCGATGCCCTCTTTTTTATTTTATCTTTCTTGGTTTTATCCACTCAGAACTATTTCCCATTTTATAATTTCTTATAAATTCTTCTTTAAATTCTGGGAATCTATCTTCTAAGATTGCCTTTCTTGCATTTTTCATAAGATGAACTAGGAAATAAAGGTTATGATATGTTGTAAGTCTCTGACCTAAAATTTCCCCGGCTTTTAAAAGATGTCTTATATATCCTCTTGAATAATTTCTGCATACATAACAATCACAACCTTCATCAAGAGGTCTGTCATCTTCTGCATAACTTGCATTTTTTATAACAAGTCTTCCATATTTTGTAAATACAGTTCCATGTCTTCCAATTCTTGTAGGCTGAACACAGTCCATCATATCGATTCCAGATTCAACAGCTTCAAGCATATCAAGTGGTTCTCCAACACCCATTAAATATCTTGGCTTATTTTCTGGAAATTTTGGAGTTACATTTTCTAAAATTCTATACATATCTTCTCTTGGTTCTCCAACAGCAAGACCACCCATAGCATAACCAGAAAATGCTTCATCCATTTCCATTAAACTTTCAAGACTTTTTTCTCTTAATTCTTCATATATTCCACCTTGAACTATTGCAAAAAGTCCCTGTTCATCAGGTCTTTTATGAGCATCAATACATCTTTTAGCCCATCTTGCAGTTCTTTCAATTGATGGAATTAAATATTCTTTTGATGACATTCCCGGAGGACATTCATCAAAAAGCATAACTATATCAGAGCCAAGATTATTTTGAATTTCTATTGATTTTTCAGGAGAAAGAAAACGTTTTGAACCATCCAGATGTGAACTGAATGCAACTCCCTCTTCTGTTATTTTTCTTAAATGACCAAGACTGAAAACTTGAAATCCTCCGCTATCTGTAAGAATTGGTTTTTCCCAAGCTGAAAATTTATGAAGCCCTCCAAATCTTGCCACTAAATCATCTCCCGGTCTTAAATGAAGATGATAAGTATTTCCTAAAATTATTTCAGAACCAAGTTCAACAAGTTCTTCTTTTGTCATTCCTTTTACTGTTCCCTGTGTCCCAACAGGCATAAACACAGGTGTTTCTATTTTTCCATGAGGAGTTGTTATAACTCCTGCTCTGGCATTTCCTGTTTTTTTTACTAATTCATATGTTACAGGTAATTTCTGCATTTGTTCTCCTATTCTATCTTTCTACTGCTACAACATCTTTTATCTTCTTAATATTTTCAAGAAGTAAACTGTAGTCTTTTTTGTTGCTTATTTCAACAACAACTTTTATCTTATTAAAATCTTTATTATTTCTTTTTATTGTGCTTGAGTTAATATCAGTTAAAAGTATCTTATGATTTGATATAAGATTTATAACTTCCATAACAATATTTTTATTGCTGTTTGTTATTACAGAGAATTTAAACTGATATTTATTTACTTTCTTATTTACAACCTCTTCATCCCATTCAACATGAATTACTCTGTCTGGGTCGTGCTGAACCATATTTTCAAAGTTCTTACAGTCTTTTCTATGAATTGCAATTCCTGTAAGTTTTGTTACATATCCTCCAATTTCATCTCCTGGAAGAGGGGTACAGCATTTTGCAAATCTTATAAGAGTATTGTCAACACCGTCAACTATTATTCCATAATCATTTTTCTTTCCAGATTTACTTTTTTGAGGAACAGGAGCTTTCAACATTTCACCAGGTTCAACTGGTCTATGAGCTTCAATATCTCCTCTTAACTTATCAACAATTACGTCTACTTTGCTTCTCTTTTCTCCCATTACAAAATATAAATCATCATATGTAGGAACATTATGTTTTTCCATATGTTTTTTAACAACAGGAGATTCTTCAAAATCTTTAAGAGTCATAGGAACAGGCAGTTTCGCAATTTCTTTTTCAATTACATCTTTACCTGTTTTTATTGTCTCTTCCCATTTTTTATCTTTAAGCCATTTTCTTATTTTATTTTTTGCTCCCTGAGTGACAACTATATCAAGCCAGTCATTTCCAGGACCTTTTGCACTTTTAGAAGTTATTATTTCTACTCTGTCTCCGCTTTTAAGTTTATAATCAAGAGGGACTATTTCTCCATTTACTTTTGCTCCAATACATTTACATCCAACCTGAGTATGTATTGCAAAAGCAAAATCTATTGGAGTAGAACCTTTTTTAAGTTCTGAAATATCTCCTTTAGGAGAGAATACAAATATTGTATCTTCAATAATATCTCCTGTAATTGTGCTTACAAAATCTTTAGCATTATCAGCTTCTTTATTTACTTCGATAATATCTCTAAGCCAGCTGTAAACTTTATCTTTTTTAGTTACCTTTGACTTTTCTTTATAACTCCAGTGAGCTGCAACCCCTTCTTCAGCTATTCTGTCCATTTCCTCTGTTCTTATCTGTATCTCAACAAATTTACCTTCAGGCCCCACTATTGTAGTGTGAATAGACTGATAGTTATTTGATTTAGGCACAGCAATGTAATCTTTAAATCTTCCTGGTACAGGACTGAAATGCTCATGAATAACACCAAGAGTATGATAGCATGTTACAACACTGTCAACTATAATTCTTATTCCTGCAAGGTCATATATATCATCAAAGTTTCTGTGCTTTTCGTATATTTTTTTATAAATACTATAAAAATGTTTAAATCTTCCTTTTACATCACATTTAATTTCTGCTTCAGCAAGTATTTTCTTTATCACTTCAACAACTGAATCTATATATTCGCTTCTTTCACCTCTTGTTTCATCTACAAGAGATTTAATTTCAAGATAAATTTCAGGCATTATATAGTGAAATGCTCTGTCTTCAAGTTCAGATTTGATTTTTGCCATACCAAGTCTGTGAGCCAGCGGTGCATAAATAGCCAGTGTCTCTTTAGAAATTCTCACCTGTTTTTCAGGAGGAACAAATTTAAGAGTTCTCATATTATGAAGTCTGTCTGCAAGTTTTATAATTATAACTCTTAAATCCTTAGACATAGCAAGCATCATTTTTCTTATGCTTTCATCCTGCTGTTTTGTCCCATTTGGAAGATTTTTTAATTTTGTTACTCCATCAACAAGATGTGCAGCACTTTCACCAAAATTATACTCAATATCTGCAAGGGTTATAAAAGTATCTTCGACAATATCATGAAGGATTCCTGCAACAATAGAATCTGTATCCATTTTCATATCTATTAAGATTTTTGCAACTTCAGTTGGGTGAAGAATATATTTATCACCTGATTGTCTGAACTGCCCCTGATGAGATTCTTCAGCAAAAGAATATGCCAGCTTAATCTTCTCAACATCAACATTTAAATTATTTTTATTTATACTATCCAATATCTCTTGCCAATATTCCATAAGCTACCCTTTCTTTAATTAAGTCCCGACGACTTCGATTTAATATTTTATAAGAGACAGAATAGGATAATTTTTTAGTTTTCCTCTTCCGTCAAATTCATCTGCAAGTTCAATTAAGAAAGCTATACCAACAACTTCTCCCCCAAGACTTTCAATAAGTTTTACTGCAGCCTCAGTAGTTCCTCCTGTTGCTAAAAGGTCATCTACTATTACAACTTTCTGTCCTTTTTGTATAGCATCTTTATGTATTTCTATTGTGTTAGTTCCATATTCAAGTTCATAGCTGCAAGAAACCACTTCTCTTGGAAGTTTTCCTGGTTTTCTTACAGGAACAAATCCTATTCCAAGTTCGCATGCAACGGGAGCACCAAATATAAATCCTCTTGATTCAGGCCCAACAATTACTTCTGCACCTTTTTCTTTTGCAAATTCAGAAAATTCTTTTATAGATGCTCTGAATGCTTCCCCGTGTCCTATAAATGTTGTAATATCTCTAAATGTTATTCCCTCTTTTGGAAATCCTTCTATTGAAGTTATATAATCTTTATAATTCATATCTTTTCCTTTAACCTCTCTTTTAATTCCATATATTCTTTATTATATCTTTCTCTGTATGACACAAGTTTAAGAGCTGACTCAGCCTGTGCATATTCCTTTTGATTGTATATCATATAAGCAAGTGTCATATAAAGAGAATCATTTCCACCGTAAGCAACGATATATCTTTTTATTTCTTTTTCACCCAAATCATATTCACCAAAATACTCTCCTGCTGCATATGAGTAAAAAATTATAAAATCTCTTTGAGAGCCGTATTTTTCTTTTCCTTTTTCTAAGAAAATTCTAAGCTCTTCCTTTTTTCCCATATCATTTAAAAGTTCAGCAAATATTTTGTAATAAATAAGATCCATTTCTTTTTCTTGATTTAAAACATATTTAAAATTTTTATAAGCCATTTTAAAATTCTTTTCTTCATAAAGAAGATAAGATTTTAATTTTAATGTTTCAAAATTTGTTCCATCTAAAGAAAGCCTGCTTAAATATGAAAGAGCTTTTTTATTATCGCCTTTTAAAAAATAAGCATACCCTATATTTCTTAAACTCTCTTGATCTTTTTCATCAATTTTCAATGCCCTTGAATAATAATAAATTCCACTTTCGTAATCTCCAAGTTTTATGTATGTTCTGGCTATTTCTTTAAGAGTTATTATGTTATTTTCATTTTTCTGATAAGCCTTTTCATACTCTTTAAGACCTTTAGTATAATTTCCTTCTCTCACATAATTTATTCCTTTAAGAATATAATATTCTTCTTTTGTTTCAGCAACATCAGATTTTTTTACCTGAGAAGATGAACAACCTGTTAATATTAAAATAATTATCAGAAAGATTATACTATTTTTCTTCACCGTCTTCTTCCTTCTCCATTCCTGGAACAATTACTCCACCTGAAATTATAAGTTTCACAGCATCATCAATTTTCATATCAAGGAAAATAATATCTTCTTTAGGAACACAAATAAACATTCCTGATGTGGGATTTGGAGATGTTGGAATAAATACATTGCAAAGCTCCTTTCCCGTTAATTTTGAAAGTGCCTCATTTTCTTCGGATGTAAGAAAACCTATACTATAAATTCCTTTTCTTGGATATTCTACGGCTATAGCTTTTTTATATGTGTTTCCTTTTTCTGATGACACAAGGCTTACAATCTGGCTTATAGTTGTGTAAATATGTTTTACTATAGGAAGTCTTCCTATTATTTTATTTATAGATCTTGTTATCTTTTTTCCTACAATATTTTTTGCAACATATCCTATAAGAGTTATAAAAAGTAAAATACCTAAAAGACAAAGTCCATAAGCTATTGTAACCAAATGTATGTTGTCTTCTATTCCTAAAAATACAATAGTTCTGTTAATAAGAGAAGTAAAAATTGATTCCCTTGTAACAGCAACAATAAAATTTACCATCCAGTTAATGATAAATATAGTAAGAAATAAGGGTAAGATAACAATAAGACCTGCATAAAAATGCCCTCTTATTCCTCTGTGCATATTTTTCCTTCACTTTCCTTTTTTATTTGTACTTTTGATATTCTCATTTTCTGAATTTCTAAAACTTTAAGCTCCACTCCGCTTATTTTTACTATATCCCCTGCTTTTGCAATCTCCCCAAGCTCATTCATTATAAGCCCTCCTAGACTTTCATAATCTTCTGACTCAGGAAGCTCTATATCAAGTTCTTTGTTTATAGTTTCAATATCAAGCATTGCATCTACTTCATAAGTGTTTGGATCTTTTTCTTTTATTGCTTCTTCTTCCTCTTTATCGTATTCGTCTCTTATTTCTCCAAAGATTTCTTCAATAAGATCTTCTATTGTAACAACACCGACTGTCCCCCCATACTCATCTATGACTATTGCCATATGTACTTTCTGAGTTTTAAAATCTTCAAGAATTTTTATTATTGATTTTGTTTCAGGAACGAAATAAGCCTTTCTCATAAACTCTTTTACAGGCATATCACATTTTCCCTCTTTTACAGCATTCAGTAAATCTTTTATATAAAGAATTCCTATTATTTCATCCATTCCATCTTTATATACAGGAATTCTTGAATATCCAAGCTCTACTATATCTTTCCACACATCATTTATAGATTTGTTTCCCTCTATAGCAAAAACTGATGTTCTTGGAGTCATAACCTCTCTTGCACAAGTTTCACCAAAAGTTACCATAGATTCTATCATATCTTTTTCTTCAGCTTCGATAACCCCCTCTGCTTCTCCTACATTTACATAAGAAAGTATATCCTGCTCTGTTATCATTATTGCCTCATCTTTTATATCAACACCTATAATTCTTCCTATAAATTTTGAAATTAAAGTAAGAATCCAGATTATAGGAGTTGTTAGTTTTGTAAGACAGTATATTGGAATTATCACTGACTTTGAAATTTCTGTAGAATTATTTTTTGCTATTACCTTTGGAGTAATTTCACCAAAAATTAAAATCACAACAGTCATCACAATAGTTGAAATAAAGACAGACATATTTTGAGAATTTCCCATTCCTCTGTCATTAAGCCAGCTTGTAATAAAAGCTGTAGCAAGTGATGTTGCTAGAATATTTACTATATTGTTTCCTAAAAGAAGTGCTGTAAGCATTTCATTTGGTCTTTTAAGCCAATATTTTAAAAGATCTCCTTTCTTGGGATTTTTTTCACTTATTTCCTCAAGATGAATACTTCTGAATGCAGTAAGAGCTGTTTCAGATGCCGAAAACAAACCAGATAATAAAATTAATATAACCAATAAAAACAAATAATGATACGTGTCCAATTGACAAATGCACCTTCCTTAAAAAATTTAAAAAATTAAAAATGTTTTATTAAATCGCTCTTTGTTACTATTCCCACAAGTTTTTCATTTTCAAGTACCAGAGTATAACTTATTTTTTTATTTAACATCTCTGTTACTACATCTTCAAGATTATCTTCCAATGAAGAATACATTTTCACTTTTGACATTATATCCTCCACTTTATAAGAAGAAAATTTATTTAATTTTTCCTGATATTCTTTATTTCCAGGAAGAGTTATCATAACTTCCCAAAATGCAATAGCAGGAGGAAGAGGAAATTTTCCTTCTTTTACAAGAATATCATCTCTTGTAATTATTCCTACTACCTTTTCATTCTCAAGCACAGGAACTTTTCCCACACCTTTTTTCATAATATTAATTACTTCCTCGAAACTGCTGCTTGGACTAACTGTTATTAAGTTTCTGTTAACAACATCTTTTACTTTTTTCATAACATACCTCCAAATCTGCTGCCCTTTTTATTTTAGTTTATTCTATTATGAATAATTTATCTCCTTTTTGAACTACTGCACCATCTTCAACTAAAATTCTTACAACTTTACCTGAAAATTGTGAGCTTACTTCATTCATCATTTTCATTGCTTCAATGATACATACAGGATCTCCTGCATTTATATTTTGTCCTTCTTGAACAAAAACTTCTGCTCCCGGAGCTGGTGAACGATAGAATGTTCCAACCATAGGAGATGTTATTACATTTCCGCTTACTCCTTCTGATATTTTTTCTTTTTTCTCAACTTTTTCAACAGGTTTTGCTGCTGCAACTGTTCTTTGAGGAGCCGCTGCTACAACTGTTTCAACTGTTTTCTTTTCTTTTTTAAGAACTAATTTCTGTTCTCCCACTTCAAGAGATATTTCATTTAAAGAGTGTTCATTCATATTTTCTGCTAATTTTTCTATTAATTCTAAATCAATATTTTTCATTATTATTCTCCCGTTTTATTTACAAAAATTTTAGTTGCTTCCGATAATTCTAAGTTCTTTTACTCCCTCAATTTCACTTATTATCTCAAGCATTCCTTCTATTTTTCTTAAAATATTTTCTGTTGTCTGAACAGAAATTGTTGCTCTGCCTATCCCGTCTATTGCTATATTTTGAATTATTGTAAGAATATTCATATCATGTGAAGCTATTACATCAAGTATTCTTGCAAGTATTCCAGGTTCATCAACCAGAGCCAGATGTATACTGAATACTTTTTCTTTTCCGCTTTCAAAGAATGGTTTTATATAATCTTTATATTTATAATATGTACTTCTGCTTAATCCCACTCTTTTTATAGCTTCATATTTAGATATTTTTTCCTGCTGAATAAGATCATTTACCTTAATTACATTTTGAATTGAAGTAGGTAAAATTCTTCTATCCACTATAAAATACTCTCTTTTTTCTTCAGACTCTGCTCTTTTTCTCTTTCTAGTTGCCATTTACTAACTCCTCCTTACAAAAAGCTTTTACAGTATTTTTTAACAACATAGCTATCGTCATAGGACCTACTCCCCCTGGAACAGGAGTTATGTGAGAAACAATATCCTTTACATTTTCATAATCTACATCGCCGCAGATTTTTCCATCAACTCTGTTTATTCCCACATCAATAACAACAGCCCCTTCTTTTACCATATCTTTTGTTAAAAATTTGGCTTTCCCTATTGCAATAACAATTATGTCCGCTTTTCTTAAAATTCCAGCCAAATCTTTTGTTTTACTGTTGCATACAGTTGTTGTTGCTCCTTTGTTTATAAGAAGAGAAGCTACAGGTTTTCCAACTATATTACTTCTTCCCACAACTACAACATTTTTTCCGTGTAAATCCATATTAAGCTGATCTATTAGATAAATTATTCCCTGAGGTGTGCATGAAATAAATCCATCATCATCACCAAGCATAATTTTTCCTAAATTTTCAGCTTTAAATCCATCAACATCTTTTTTTACACTTATAGCTTCACATATTTTTTTCTCATTTATATGAGGTGGAAGAGGAAGCTGTACAAGTATTCCGTTTATATTTTTGTCATTATTTAATTTTTCTATTTCATTTATAAGCTCTTCTTCAGAAATATTTTCGTCTAAAATTATTTCCCTGCTTAATATTCCTGTTTTTTCACAAGCTCTTATTTTTGATTTTACATAAATTTTTGAAGCAGCATTATTTCCTAAAATAATTACTGCAAGCCCCGGCACTTTCCCTGTTTTTTCTTTATATTCTGAAATATCTCTTCTTAAATTTTCAAGGATTTCTTCAGAATATTTTTTCCCGTCAATTATCATTAATTTGTTCTCCTCTCAAGTATCCCTTATAATAATTTTTCTCCGACTTTTATAACATTTCCGTTTAAAAGGTCTGCACCAGATAAAACTTTTTTACTTTCAGGTTTTGCAAGAGTAAGTATTAAAGAACCATCACCAACTTTTACAACAGGCCCTTTTCCTTTTACTTTATCTACGACTTCTCCATTTTCTCCATTTTCATATACTTTTCTATTTTTCTTAACTTCATAAACTTTAAGCATTTTTCCATTATGAGTTGTAAATGCACAAGGGAATGGATTTATTCCTCTTACAAAGTTATAAATTTCTTTTTCACTTTTGTTCCAGTCGATTTTTAAGTCTTCTTTTTTGAATGGTTTTACAAAAGTTGCCTCACTGTGATTTTGAACAATTCTTGGATTTGTTCCTTCAAAAATCATTCTCACCGCTTCAGTAAGAGCTTCTGCTCCAATATCTTTTAATTTATCATGAAGAGTAAGGAATGTTTCTTCTTCAGTTATTTCAGTTTCTTTTGTAAGAATAATATCTCCTGCATCAAGTTCTTCTGCAATATACATTATTGTTACTCCTGTTTTGTCATCTCCATTTATTAAAGCTGCATTTATTGGAGCTGCACCTCTGTATTTTGGAAGAAGAGATGAGTGAACATTTATAATTCCGTATTTTGGTATATCAATTATGCTTTGTGGAATTATTTTTCCATATGCTACAACGACTATAAGGTCTGGATTCATCTCTTTTATTTCTTTTTCAACTGTTCCGTCTTTTAAAGTTGTTGGCTGATATATTGGAATATTATGATCAAGACCATATTGTTTTACTGGAAGATAAGTTATTTTTCCCCCTCTTTTATTTACTTTATCAACCTTTGTATATATTCCGATAACTTCATGTTCTTTGTTCATTGCATCTAAACAAGGAACAGCAAATTCCGGAGTTCCCATAAATAATATTCTCATCAAATTCTGTTCTCCTATTCTGCCTGATTTTTATTTTTTATCTTTTTCTATATTTTCTACAATCTCTATAAAAGATTTTATATCGTTAAATTCCATATACACTGAAGCAAATCTTACATAAGCCACTTCATCAAGCTCTTTTAGTTTTTTCATAACTATTTCCCCAAGATCTTTTGTGCTTATTTCACTATCCAAAGAATTTTGAAGTCCTCTTTCTATTTCAAGAACAAATTCTTCAAGTGTGTCTCTGCTTATATTTCTTTTTATTGTTGCAATCGAAAGTCCTCTCATCAGCTTTTCTTTATCAAATTTTTCTCTGCTCTGATCTTTTTTTACAACATACACTGCCCTCTCCTCAACTTTTTCATATGTTGTAAATCTTTTTTTGCAGGCTGTACATTCACGTCTTCTCTTTATTGAATTTCCGTTAATAAATAATCTGCTGTCTATAACTCTCGTATCACTGTTGTTGCAAAATGGGCAATTCATATTGTTTCCTCCCGCCTTAAACGGCTTCTTCTTCGTCTATATATTTAATTACTTCCTCTGGAGTATGACAATTTAAAAGTTTATTTCTAAATCCTTCATTTCTTATAAGTCTTGATATTCTTGCAAGGACTTTTAAGTAAATCTGACTGTCTTCAATAGGAGATGCAAATACAAAAAATATATTTACTCCCTCTTTATCCAAAGAATCAAAATCTATTTTCTCTCTGCTTATTCCAAAAGCCACTGTAAGTTTTTTTGCTGCATCTGTTTTAGCATGCGGAATAGCTATTCCTTTTCCTATTCCTGTACTTCCAAGTTCTTCTCTTTCCATAAGAGCTTTTTTTATAATATTTTTATCCTGTATGTTTTCTGATTTCGACATTAATACTGAAAGTTCTTCAAGAACAGCTTCTTTGTTTCTGCTCTTTAAATCTAGTGCTATTAAATCTTTTGACATATAATCAGTAATTTTAACTATATTCAACATTATTATGCCTCCAAAATATAATTTTTTAAATCTAGGTATATTTCCATATGATAATTTAGGTATTTTTCATAAACACCCAAAACCGAATATAAACTCTGAATTTTTATTTTTTCCTTTAAAAGTTCTTTCACTCTGTTAAAATATATCATTTCGATTATTTTATACTCTTCTTCATTTAACTTTATACTATCTCCTGTAAAATCTTCTTTAATTTCAGAAGACTTTATAGAAAAATTCCGCCCGCCTTTTATCATGTATTTAAGCCCCTCTTCAATAATTATTTTATGAAGATAGTAGACAAGAAGTATTGTATAATTTATATTATTCTCTTCTTTTTCTATATAACCAAGACTTTTTAAAGTTAAATCGTAAAGAAAACTTTTTCTTTCGTTCTCTGTAAGAATGTTATTAAGAATATGAAATATATAAAGGACAACTCCTATTTTTTTCATATCAGTCCTTATATTTTCATAACTTTTTATGCATTCAACTGTGCTTCCCACATAACTGTTTTCTTTTTTATAAACAACCATTCTTGAAAGTGAAAGGATATCTGCTCCTATTTTATCTCTTTTTCTGCTTTTTCTTATCCCTTTCAAAAGAACATCTATTTTTCCAAAACTTCCTGTAAAAACAGTAACAATTTTGTCAAAATCATTTATGTCTCTCTTGTTTATTATAATACCCTCTATTTTTATAAGATTTGTCATTATAATTCAAACTCTTTCTTTGAAATTTCTCTGTTTATTTTTACATTTTCTATTTTAAGTTCTGCAACAAGAGCATCATCATCAAAAATTTTAATAAAAACAGGTATGTAATAATTTTCTATAAGTTCCATTTTTTGAGGTTCTATTCTTACATTATCATTTCTTATCCGTACCAGCTTCCCGCTGTTGTACAGTTTCCTAAATTTTTCATCTTTTCTGTCTTTATTCTGTAAAAGCACAATAGTATCAATTATTAAATTTTCTTCCGGCTGTGCTTTATCTTCATGCACTTCATCAAATACAGGAAGATAAGTTTTTTTAGTGTCGTCTGCATAAACAAAAATTTCTCCCTGATGAGATTTTGGCTCAAGCACTTCTTTTCTCATAAGATTTGGAACGACATATTTTATACTGTAAACTTTTTCCTCGCTTTTTTTATTTAAAAAAGTTTTTTCTCTTACAATCAAGTCTAAAGTTTTTATATCACTTATATTTTTTACTTCAGCAAATCCAAAAGAAAAAATCATAAAAAATACAGCAAGTATCAATTTCTTCATAATTACACATCTCCCATCAGCACAATAGCTTCCTGAAAATCATAAATATTTGTATCTATTTTTACTCTATATCTTTTTTCTAAATTGTCTCCCTCATCAATTATTTCTGAAATTTTTCCAACATACAAGCTTTTTGGATAAACATCACTTATTCCTGAAGTATAAAGTTCATCACCTATTTTTATTTCTTCTTCAAGAGATGAAGTCGGTCTGAAATAAATATCTTTTTCTCTCTGACCACGTACTATTCCAAGTATATCTTTACATAAGACACTTACATAGCTGTTTTCTCCTGTTATCATTTTTACAACAGAATAATTTTCATAAACATCTGTTATTTTTCCAATAAGCTGTCTTCCAGAAAGAACAGGCATATTAACTTCCATTCCGTCAGCAGAACCTGCTTTTATTACAAAACCGTCATAAGTATCCTGTACATGCTGGAAACTCACTTTTACAACTTTTGTTTTATACTGCATTTCTCCTTTTAAATCAAGAAGTTTTCTAAGCCTTATATTTTCTGCTGTAAGATCTGCAATAAGTTCGTCTTTATATTCCTGTGAAGTAATTTTGGATTTCAGTTCTCTGTTTTCGTAAAAGAAATCTTTGTATTTTAAAATAGTATTAAAATTTTCTCTTATTCCCTGTGTCGTAGTATAAATTTTACTTTGGACAGGAAGAATTAAAATATTTAATTTTTTCATTCCAAAAAGCAGTAATCCTTTCATAAGAAAAATAACTGCTGCTGTAACTACGATTATATATACCCACCCTATAAGTGTTCTTTTTCTTTTTTTTAATTTCATTTTCTTTCCTTTTATCAGGTCAATTTTTTTAATACTCTTTTCAATAATTATATTATATTAACCGTCATTTGTAAAGAATATTACACAATTTTTACTATTTTGTTCTCTACAGACGAACAATTTTACTTTTCTTTAAAAACGTAATAAAGTTTTACAGCTACAGCTATAACTATTGTTCCTCCAATCACTGTAAGAATATCTGGAATTTCTCCGAAGAAAACAAATCCTAAAATTACAGTAAAAATTATACTTGAATATGTATAAATTGAAACTTCTGATGCTTTTGAATATTTGTAAGCATATGTTAATCCAAACTGACCAAAAGTTGCAAATACACCTATGCTCAAAAGAATTAGAAATTCTTTAAATGTAGGTACTACAAAATCTGCCATCATAAAAGGAAAAATTCCTAAAACAGAAATAAGTGAAAATACAAAAACTATTGTGCTTGGATTTTCTTTTCTATTTCCTAAAGCTCTTACAAATGTATAAGCTGCTCCTGCACACACAGCTGAAGCAAGTGCCGAAAGACTTGGTAAAATATCAAAATCCAGTGTAGGTTTTATTATAAGCATAACTCCGAAAAAGCTTATAAAAAATCCTGCTATTTGTATCTTTCTAAGTTTTTCTTTTAAAAAATATGCTGATAGAAAAAGCACCACAAATGGTGAAAGTTTATTTAAAATATTTGCATTAGCAAGAGGAAGATGTGCTATTGCATAAAAATTTGTAACCACTCCTAAAAGTCCTGCAACTGATCTTCCTATAAGATATCTTCTGTTGCCTTTCTGACCTAAAAGTACACCAAAACTTTTCATATGTCTTAAGCCCCAAAGTGCTACAAAAAGACTTACCAAGTTTCTAAAAAATATTTTTTCAAAAAGAGGAATGTCACTTACATATTTTATACTCACCGCCATAAAACTAAATCCCAGCGAAGAGATAAGCATAAACAGTATCCCCTTTGTTTTGTTGTCTAACATTATTTTGTTTCCTCCGTTCTTTCTCTTAAATGTTAAATAAATTTTTAATATTCCTTTGTATATTTTACCAAAAAATTAGGAAACTATCTATTTTTATTTATTTTTACTGTATAATTTTAAAAATATGTTTGGTTTTCGAATTTTAATAAAACAAAAACAGGAAACGAAACTTTTTTAAAAAATTTCATTTCCTGTCTGATTTTTAAATTTTATTTAATTTTACATTTCTTTATAAAGATTTATAAACATTTCATTTGCATCTATTTTTTTATTTATAATTTTATGGTCGTAAAGCCAGTCTATATTTTCCTGCCAAACTTTAGCATCTTGATGTAAGAAAGGAACTCCCTCTTCTTTCATAATCGGAAGAAGAATGTTCATGCTTTGAGTTTCAACATTTTTGCTAAGCGGGAATTGATCTGCTTCTTGTTTAGAAAGTAAAAGATCAAGTGATTCTTCAGGTTTATTCATCATATCTTCAAAACCTTTATTCGCAGCTCTTAAGAATCTTACATAAACATCTTTTCTTTCTTTTATTAAATCATCATTTGCAACAAAAAGTTCTTCATAATAATTAGGCATTCCGTATTCTGTACAGTAGAAATAATCAACTGGAAGCCCTTTTTCTTCCATAACTGGAACTTCATGGTTTACAAGTCCTCCTATTGTTGCATCAACTTGTTTTGTTATCATTGAAGTTAAAAGTTCAAATCCAACGTCCATTACTTCAACTTTTGATGGGTCTCCGCCATCAAATTCAACCATAGCTTTAAGACTTTCTTCTGTAAGAGGTCCTCCAGAATATCCTATTGTTTTTCCTTCTAAATCTTTTGCTCTTTTAATGTTATTTTCTTTTAAAGCAATAATAACATTTAAAGGTTTTTGAGTTATTGCACCTATTGAAGTAATAGGAATATTTTCATTTGCTCTTGCCATTACAAGATGATGAAGATAATAAATTCCTATATCAGCTTTTTTTGCTGCTGGAAGTGCCATAGGGTCTGAAGCATTTGATGGGAAGTGAATATTTACTTTTATTCCTTCTTCTTCAAAATATCCTTTTTCAATAGCATTATAAAGGAAACAGTGAATTGCATTTGGATACCAGTCAAGAACTACATCAACTGTATCAAGTTTTTTTTCTGCAGGTTTTTCTTCTTTTCCCCCACAACCTACAACAAGTAACATTAAAAGCATAAGAACTGCATATTTTATTTTTTTTAACATTTAATTATCCTCCACTTTTTAATTGATACAGAGGATTTTTATATATTTTATTTTTCTTCTTCATAAAGATTTACAAACATCTCTTCTGCATCAATTTTTCTATTAATTATTTTTTGCTCATATAGCCAGTCTATATTTTCCTGCCAGACTTTTTTATCTTGATGTAAGAATGGAGTATCTCCGTCAAACATGAAAGATAAAAGTATATCTGTACTTTGTTTTTCAACATTTCTGCTAAGAGGAAACTGTTCAGCTTCTTGTTTTGAAAGAAGTATGTCAATTGAACTTTCAGGATCAGATTTCATATCTTTTGCCCCTCTTACACAAGCTTTTAAAAATCTTGTATAAACATCTTTTCTCTCTTCAATTAATTCTTCATTAGCAACTAAAAGATTTTCATAATAATTAGGTACACCATATTCACTTGGATAGAAATAATTTATTTCAAATCCTTTTTCAAGCATTACAGGGACTTCGTGATTGATTAGTCCTCCTATTGTCGCATCAACTTTCTTTGTAATCATTCCTGTTAAAAGTTCAAATCCTATATCTAAAACTTCAACTTTTTCTGGGTCTCCGCCGTCTTTTAACATCATTGTTCCAAGAGTTCCTTCTGTTAAAGGTCCTCCAGAATAACCTACAAGTTTTCCTTCTAAATCTTTAGGTCTTGTAATACCATTTTCTTTAAGTGACATTACTACTGTTAAAGGTTTCTGCACAACGACACCAATAGATTTTACAGGAATATTTTCATTTGCTCTTGCCATTACAAGATGATGTAAGAAATAAAATCCAATATCAGCTTTTTTTGCTGCTGTAAGAGCAAGTGGATCCGAAGCATTAGCAGGGAAATGAATATTTACTTTTATTCCCTCTTCTTCAAAATATCCTTTTTCCATAGCAACATAAATAAAGCTGTATAAAGCATTTGGATACCAGTCAAGAATAACATCTACAGTCTCAAGCGGCTTATTCTCAACAGGCTTTTCCTTTTCTGCTCCGCAGCCAACAAATAAAACCAAAGATAAAATTAATACCAATAAACCTTTCAATCCCGCAAGTCTTTTCATAAATTATTTCTCCCTCCATACAAGTATTTTCTTTTCTATGATAGTTATCAGCTGAACAAAAATAATGGCAATGACAGAGATAAGAACAATCGGTGCAAATACACCTGCTCCATCAAGCTGTGTCATCATTCTTTTGCTGAAATATCCAAGTCCTGCATTTGCTCCAAGCCATTCACCAATAGCAGCTCCGATTAATACAAGAGGAATTGCTATTTTTAACGAAGAAAAGAAATAAGGTATGACTGAAGGAACTTTAAGTTTCATAAAAATATCCCAATCTGATGCATTCATACTTTTAAAAAGTTCAATGTAATCCTGTTTTGTAGCTTTAAGCCCGTCATGAAGTGTAATAGTTATTGGGAAAAAAGCTATAATAACCGAAACTAAAATTTTACTCCAAATAGTGTAACCAAACCAAAGAATAAATATAGGTGCAAGAGCTGTTATCGGTATAGTCTGAGTTGTAACTATAATTGGATAAATGCTCTTCTCTATATATTCGCTTCTGTCCATAAGAATTGCCAGAAACATTCCTAAGAAAAGTGAAAGCAGAATTGAAACCACTGCTATCTCTAATGTTGCCGGCAAATGATATTTAAAAAGAGGTTCTCTCAAATCCCAAGTCTTTTTTAAAATTGCTGTGGGCCACGGAAGAATGAAAAGAAGTCCCAAGTATCTTGCTCCCATTTCCCAAATCAGAAAAAATATAATTGTTGACGTAAAAGCTGGGGAAGGTCTTTTCATTAGTTGTCACCTCTTATTATATGTAGAATTTCTTTTTTCATTTCTAAAATCTTGTCAACATTTTCTTCTTTATCTTTTGGAACAATAAATTCAGCAAAAGAATCAAGAGGTTTATCTTTGCAGACAAGAATTCTGTCAGAAAGAAAAAGCGCCTCATTTATATCATGAGTTATAAATATTATACTTTTATCAAATTCCTTAAGTGTATCAAGAAGCCATTTTTGAAGATACTCTTTTGTTATTGCATCAAGAGCTGAAAAGGGCTCATCAAGAAGAAGAATATCCGCTTCTGTAAGAAGAGTTCTTAAAAAAGAAACCCTTTGTCTCATTCCCCCTGAAAGTTCATGGGGAAGTTTATCTTTATATTCAGCAAGATGAAGTTTTTCAAGATAAGCAATAGCTTTCTTTTTTCCTTCTTCTTTATCTTTTTTCTTAAGTTCAACAGGAAGCATAATATTTTCAAGAACTGTTCTCCATGGAAGAAGCAGGTCTCTCTGAGGCATATATCCTGTTGTAAGTCCTTTTATTTTCCCTTTATCTGCCTTTTCTATCCCTGCTATAAGTTTTATGATTGTTGATTTCCCACAGCCGCTGCTTCCGACTATTGAAAGAAATTCATTTTTCTCCAATGAGAAAGATATATCTTTTAAAAGAGGAATCCCTCCGTCATATGAAAAAGATATATTTTCCAGTTCCAAAACTTTCATCTACATTTCTCCTTTGTAAGACATATCCCAGAACAATCCTTCATATCTGCTTGTTTTTACAAAAATTTCTATAAGTTTTTCTTTCTGTTTTTCAGATATATTTTCTGAATATTTATTTACAAGATTAAGAAGCCATTCATTCAGCTTGTGATAATCATCAGAAATGTATCCTTTTATCCAGTCAGCGTAGAAATTGTCCTGTATTCCATATTTATTATAAAGATGTTTTCCTATAAATTCGTAGCTCCATAAACATGAAAGAAGAGAAACTGCAATTTCTGGAATTCCTCCTGCATATGATACTGCAAGCATATAATGAGTGTATGAAGCATTGTGTAAAGACATTTTTGTATTTTCTACTTCTTCATTTGTTATTCCCAGTTTTTTCATATAGTTTCTGTGAATAGACATTTCTGTATTCAAGATTCCGTCAGCAAGGCTTGAAAATTTAGCCATTGTTTCTTCATCTTCACTTTTTACAACACCAAGAGAAAAAACCTTAGCATAATCTAAAAGATAAAGATAATCTTGAATCATGTAAAACTTAAATTTTTCCTTGTCAAGTTTTCCGCTTCCTATTCCGTCAACAAACGGATGAGAATAAAAACTTGTCCAAAGATCCTTTACATTTTCGTAAAGTACGTCTGTAAACAGCATATATTCCTCCTTAATGTCTGCCAAAAATTATATAATACTGTTTATCTTTTGTTGTGAAAGTTCATCTCTTTTACATTTTGAGTATACTATACTGATGATTTTTTTCAAAACAATTTAAAGATAATTGTACTAATACAATTTGGCATAAAATAAAAAAAAGTCATTTTCAAAATGAAAATGACATAAAATAAACAAACTTTTTGCCACTTCCCTTCGCTGGAATTATCCAGAAGCAGGTTCTAAGGGTAAAATCTCAGCAAAAAGCACCCCTAGCAGCCAAACAATATATATTTGTATTATAAATATAACATAATTACTTTTTTTTATCAATAAATTTATTCATTTTTTAATTTTACTTCTATTTTTGATTTAATTTTTTGAAACATGATATAATAATTCTAAGAATTTATAAACAAGGAGAACTTTATGAAAATACTTCATACTTCAGACTGGCACTTAGGAAAAAAACTTGACGGCTGTGAAAGAATAAATGAACAGAAAAAATTTCTTTCAGATTTATTAAATATTATAGAAAATAATGATATAGATATTTTAATCGCAGCGGGAGATATTTATGACAGCCCAAATCCTCCCATTGAAGCTGAAAGGATTTACTATGATTTTGTAAAAAAAATAGGAGATTTAAAAAAATGCTGTGTAATTATGATTGCAGGAAATCACGACAGTGGGAAAAGGCTTACAGTTACAAGAAATATTGAAAAAGATTACGGCATTATTCTTCTTGAAAATCCTATGGAAATTTTGGAAGAGGGAGACTACGGAATTTCTAAAATTTCAAATTCTCATGAAGGATGTTTTGAAATCGAGATAAGAGGAAAAAAATCTTTTATATCTTTTCTGCCATATATAAGTGATATCGAGGGAGAAACAATTTTAAAAAGCTTTATTGAAAATGATGAAAAAGATATTTCTTCCATATCATACAGTGAAAAAATAAAAAATATTTTTAAAATAAAAGAAAAACACAGAAATGAAAATATTCCATATATTGCTGTAGGACATATTTTTGTTTCAAATACAGAGGGAGAAGAAAGCGAATCATCTCTTGATTTTGGAGGAGCTTATACAGTAAAACTTTCTGACCTGCCAAAAGCTGATTACACTGCACTGGGGCATATTCATAAACCAATGAAATTTTTAAAATATAATGCTTTTTATAGCGGTTCTCCCATAGAATATCGTGTTTCTGAAAACAGATACGGAAAAAAAATATTTATTGCTGATGTAGAAAAAGATAACTTAAAAATTGATGAAATTGATATTACAAATTATAAACCCATAAATAAATATTTTTGCGAAAATATTGAGAAAGCTATTATTCTTTCAGAAGAAAAAATGGAAAGCAGTGAGTGGATATACCTTGAAATTTCATCAGAAAGAACTTTAGTTGCAAGCGAAGTGAAAAAAATAAAAGAAAATAAAAATGTCATAGATATTTATTTAAAACTTAAAGGAAATACTTACGAGAGTGAAGAAATTTTAGACGACTCCATGGAAAAAAATATAAAAGAAGCCTTTGTTAAATATTATAAATTTACAAATAATAATATTGATACAGAGCCTAGCAGCGAACTTTTAAATCTTTTTGACACACTTATTTCAGAAGAAAGCAGGGAGGAAGATATATAATGAAACCTTTATTTTTAAGTATAGAGGGACTGCAGAGTTTCCAGGAAAAACAGGAAATAGATTTTGAAAAAATCGGACGTGACGGCCTTTTTGGAATATTCGGCCCTACAGGAAGCGGAAAATCTACAATAATTGACGGAATGACCCTCGCTCTTTATGGAAATATAATAAGATTTAAAAATAACAGTTCAAGTGAATCAAAAGATTATTTTGATATCGAGGCAATTAATAAAAATTCTCAGGAAGCAAAAGTTAATTTTAAATTTAAAGTGGGAGAAAATATCTATAGAGTTGAAAGAAACTATAAAATTGGAAAGAAAAGCGGAAAACTTACAAAAACTGCTGTTCTTTTTAAAAATGAAAACAATGAAGAAATAAAAATTGCTGAAAATTATAAAGAGATTTATAAAGAAGTAAAAGAAAATATTTTAGGTCTTACTTTGGAAGATTTCACAAGGTCCGTTGTACTTCCGCAGGGAAACTTCAGCCAGTTTTTAAAACTTACAGGAACTGAAAAAAGAGATATGCTTGAAAGAATTTTTAATCTTGAAAAATATGGTGATATTCTTTCTAAAAAAGCAAATTCCCATAAATACAATCTTGAAAATTCTCTTAAAAGCCTTGATATAGAACTTTCAGCAATAGGTTTTAATGAAGAAGAACTTAATAAACAAACAGAGAAATTTGAAATTTTAGAAAAAGAAACAGAAAATCTAAAAAAAGAGGAAAAAGAACTGAAAGCAGAAATTCAAGAGATGGAAGAAATACGTACTCTTGAAGAAAATATTTCTAAATTTCAAAAACAGAAAGATGAGCTTGATAAAAATTCAGAATATATTGCAGAGCTTGAAACTAAAAAAAATATGGCTGAGAAATTTATCCCTGTCATAGAAAAAATCCACAAGAAAAATGATTATGAAGACAGAATAAATCTTCTTAATGACGAAATAAAAATAGATAAAGAAAAATTAGAGCAGGCTGTAAAACAGCTTGAAGCTAAAAAAGAAGTTTATAAAAACCTAGAAGAAAAAGAAATTTCTCTTGAAAAAGAGAAAGAAAAAAATTATGTTCCGCAAGATGAATTTTTAAAAGCCTCTGAAGATTATAAAAGCAGTATTGAAAAAGAAAGCCTTATAGAAAAAGAAGAAAACTTAAAAAAAGAAATTCAAAATCTTGAAGTTCAAAAAGAAAAACTTTCTGATGATATTAAAAACTTTACTGATACATTAAATGATTTAGAAAAAGAAAAATCTGAAATAAAAGATGTATCTCAAGATGAAATTTTAAATCTTGAAAAAGAAATTTTACAGAAAAAATCTTTATATGAAAATCTTGAAAAAAGAGAAAAAGAACTTGAAAAAATTATTTTTAATGCAGAGTGTCTTGAAGACAAAATAAAAAATAATAACATCGAACTTTCTGAACTTGAGGAAACTGAAAGCCTTTATCTTGTTAATAGAAAAAATTATTTTATTTATGAAATTGAAAAAGAACTTCATGATGGGGACATCTGCCCTGTCTGTCATGGTGTGTATCATAAATATTCTGAAATTGAAAAAGAAAATTCTTTTAATGAAGAGGCTTTTGAAAAAATACAGCAGGATATAAGAAAAATTAAAAGTTATATTCAAATAGACTGTGACAAATTAAAAGAATATAATGAAAAAATTATTGAAATAAAAAATGAAATTAAAATTTTTCCTAGCATTAAAGATGATATTGAAAATTTAGAAAATCAAAAAGAAGCTCTTAATAAAAAATTAAAAGAGATAGTAGACAAGAAAAATCTTATTGAAGAAAATATAAAAGAAAAAACTGACATCCTAAATAAAAATAAAATTCTTTCTGCATCAGCTGAAAGCGAATTGAATTCAAAAATAAATTCTTTAAATGATATTGAAAACAGATTAAAAGAAATTCCAGAATTTTTATTTTCAACAGATGAACTTAAAGAGAATTTAGAAAATATTAAAAAGAAAAACGATATTTTTAAAAACACTGACTCACAATTAAATGAATTAAGAAAAGAGAAAAAAGATATCTGGGATACAAAAATAACTGTATGGACAGATAAAATAAAAAATTTTGAAACACAGCTTATTCAAAAAGAAGAAAATCATAAAAATATAAAAACTGAATACCTTGCTCTTTCTGAAGAAATAAACAAAGTTCTTCTTGAAAATAAAATTTCAGATTTAAAATACATAAATGAAATTGAAAAATCTATTGATAAAATTTCTTATATGAAAGAGGAGATTGAAAAGCACAAAAATGACACTGTTTACGTCTTAAAAATGATTTTAGATTATAAAGAACAGCTTAAAAATAGAAACTTTTCTAAAGAAAAGTTTGAAAATTTAGCAGAACGTGATAAAATAGTAAATATGTGTTTGGAAAAAAACATTCGTCTTTTAGGAGAAATAACAAAGAGTATTGAAATTTTCAACATTAACAAAAAAAGAGCTGAAGAAATTTTAATAGAAAAAGAAAAGATTGAAAAAAAATTAAATCCTGCCAAAGAAATGACAGAACTTTTAAAGGGACGTAAATTTTTGGATTTTCTTTCTGCAGGAAAGCTTCAAAGTATTACAAGGATTGCTTCAGAAACTCTTCAGAGAATTACAAACGGCCGTTACAGAATAAATGTTGATGAAAAGTCAGATTTTTCAATTATGGATAACTTTAACAGTGCTGTGAGAAAACCTCAGTCACTTTCAGGAGGAGAAACATTTATGGTTTCACTGTGTCTTGCTCTTGCACTTGCTAATCAAATCCAGCTGAAAGGAAAATCAAAATTAGAATTTTTCTTTTTAGATGAAGGTTTTGGAACTCTTGACTCTGAACTTTTGGAAATAGTTTTTTCTGTCCTTGAAAATTTAAAAGCAGAAGGAATGACTGTGGGAATTATTACACACGTTGAAGAAATTAAAAACAGAGTTGCAAGAAAACTTATGGTATATCCTGCTCAAGTTGGAATATCAGGAACTATTGTAAAAGAAATATAATTTTAGAAAATTTTAGGGGTGAGGTAAAAATTGGGAAGCAGGATAATGCTTATTTGGATTTGTATCCTTTCGTTTATTGGAGGTTATGTTGATGTCTACGGACTTCTTACTGTAGCATTTCCTTTGACACATTTTACAGGAAGTGTGGCAAAACTTGCATTGGAAGGATTTGAAATAAGAGTTGATAAAGAGGTTTTTCAATTAGCTGTAGCCCTTTTCTTCTTTATATTAGGAAATATAATTGCCGGACTTTTAATCGGTGAAAGACATTTTTCTTTCAGAAAAAGATACGGAATAGTTTTTATGGTTATGGGAGTTTTAGTTTTTATTCTGTTTAATCTTTTTGACGGAGATAAATCTTTTGCTTATCTTCTTTCAATAGGAATAGGAGTGCAGAACGGACTTTTCATAACATATAAAGGAATTCTTGTAAGAACTTCGCACCTTACAGGAGCGATAAGTGACTTAGGTGTTTATATCGGATATCTTTTAAGGGGAAAATCTTTTGACACCTGGAAAATATTTTATTATACAGTGAGTTTGTTCTCTTTCTTTTTTGGAGGAGTTACAAGCAAGATGATGTATGATATATATGGAAAACAATCTGTTTATGCTGTATCTCTGGGATATATTCTTATTGGAGCTTCATATTTAATTCTTAGAAAAAAACTAGAAAGAAATCTTGAGTACGAAGAAGTTATGAAACAGAGAAAAGAAAGACACAGAAAAACAAAAAAATAAACATAGAAAAAACTCTGCCTTGAAAAATAGTTTGTGATTAATGAAGTGAACAAAACGTAAAAATTCATATGTCTGAACGATGTGAGTTTATGAATTTTAGTTTTGAGAACAAAATTAATAAAACTATTTTTCACTAGCAGAGCAGGTTTCTTTTGGTTCATTTTCTTTGACTGCCCAAAGAAAATGAACATTAAATTATTCTACTGTAACTGATTTTGCAAGATTTCTCGGCTTATCAACATCAATTCCTTTTGCATCAGATGTATAATAAGCAAGAAGCTGTAAAGGAACTATTGATAAAAATCCTGAAAACATATCATTGCATTCTGGTATTCCTATAAAATTATCAGAAACATTTTTTAAATTTTCTTCATCATCAAATCCAACTGTAATTATATAAGCTCCTCTGGCTTTTACCTCTTTTATATTTGAAACTGATTTATCTATAAGATTTTTTTGAGTGGCAATAACTACAACAGGAGTCCCCTCTTCTATAAGGGCAATTGTTCCATGTTTTAATTCTCCAGAAGCAAAAGCCTCTGTATGAACGTATGAAACTTCTTTTATTTTTAAAGAAGCTTCAACAGCAACTTTATAATCAAGCCCTCTTCCAATAAAAAATCCATTTGTTCTATCTTTAAAATATTCTGCTGCTGTTTTTATTTCTTCACAGTTATCTAAAATATTTTGAATTTTTTCTGGCATATTTTTTATTTCAGAAAGATATTCTTCATATTTTTCTTTTGAAATTACTTTTCTAAGCTCTGCCATATAAAGAGCAAAAAGATAAAATATTGTCACTTGAGTTGTGTAGGCTTTTGTAGAAGCAACTGCTATTTCAGGACCTGCCATTGTATAAATTGTTTTGTGTGCTTCCCTTGAAATTGTAGAACCTACAACATTAGTAACAGCTATCGTTAAAGCCCCTTTTGATTTTGCTTCTTTAAGAGCAGCAAGAGTATCTGAAGTTTCACCTGACTGACTTACAAATATTACCATTGTTTTTTCATCAATGAAAGGGTCGTTGTAACGAAATTCTGAAGCAATATCTGCTATTGAATCAAGTTTTGCTATTTTCTGAAGAGCAAACTGTCCTTGAAGTCCTGCATGATAAGCTGTTCCACAGGCAACTATATAAATCTTATTTATATTTTTTATATCTTCATAATTTAAAACATCTGAAAAATCAACTCTGCCATTGTGAACTCTTTTTTCAAAAGTTTCTTTTACAGCTTGAGGCTGTTCAAATATTTCTTTCAGCATAAAATGAGGATATCCGCATTTTGTTGCCTGTTCTAAATTCCATTCTATATATTTTTTCTCTCTTGTAACAGGTTTTTCATCTCTGTCAAAAATTTCAATGCTTCCTGCTTTTAAAACTGCAATATCTCCATCTTCAAGATAATAAACATCTTTTGTATATTTTAAAAGAGCTGAAATATCAGAAGCTATAAAATTTTCTTTTTCACCTATTCCAATAACTAAAGGGCTGTGTTCTCTTGCACAGATAAGTTCATCTGGGTGATTTTTATGAAGGACTCCCACTGCATAACTTCCCTCTAATTTTTTTACAACTTTTGAAACTGTATCCAAAATATTTCCATTATACATATCTTGAATTAATTGAGAAATTACTTCTGTATCTGTGTCTGAAGAAAAAATATAACCTTTTTCTTCCAATTCTTTTCTTAAAACTTGATAATTTTCTATTATTCCATTATGAACAACAGCAACAGACTTGTCCATGCTATAATGAGGATGAGAATTTCTGTCTGAAGGAACTCCATGAGTTGCCCATCTTGTATGACCAATTCCTATTTCAGAAGAAAAATTCTTTCCTTTCATGCTCTCTTCAAGATTTTCAATTCTTCCAGCTTTTTTTTCTACAAGAATTTCTCCATCTGACATAAGAGCTATTCCAGAAGAATCATACCCCCTGTACTCCAAAGTTTTTAGTCCGTGCAGGATAATTTCTTTTGTATCCCCGTGACCTACATAACCTACAATTCCACACATAATAAACCTCCTGTAATTTTTAAATTGTCCGTGTGTTTACTATGAGAATTGCCGCTTAAACTCTTTTGTTCCACAAATCACTTTATGGGTTTGTAAAGTTTCTCAGGGTGCAGCTCCCTCTGAAGTACCCGCCGAATTTTCGAATGTCTTCAGTCCTCGTCAACTTAAATTTTTTAATTTAAGTTCTGGCGCTTTCTTTTTTTCTAAAACTCATAGTTACCCAAGAAAGATATCATATTTTTTTTAGTTTATCAATATTTTTTTATGACTTTTTAATACAGAAACAAACGCACTTTACACAGTTTTTTTTAATTTAAAAAAATTATTTATTGTAAAATGAATTTTTAATTAATCAGCTTTTTTATTTTTTTAATAATTTTCTGAATAATATAAAAGGGGTGCAGCAAGGCACCCCTCAATATTTTATTTTATAAATCCGCTTCCTATAACTTCATAATTTTCATCATAAAGAACTACACCCTGACCTGGTGTTACAGCTCTTACTTTATCCTGTGTAAATAAAACTTTTATTTCATCATCTGAAATTACAGAAATTCTACATGAATGAAATTTATCTCTCGATCTTGTTTTTGCAAAGCACTCCATTCCCTCAAGCTCTTCTATCTTAGAAACCTTTAAAAGATTTATTTTCTCAGCAGTCAAATATTCTTTAAAAAGTTCTTCGTTGCTTCCCATTATTATTGAATTTGTTTTTTCATCAAGTTTTAAAACATAGATAGGTTTTTCAGAAGAAATTCCAAGCCCTTTTCTCTGCCCTATTGTGTAAAAAGCAAGTCCCATATGTTTTCCTAAAACTTTGCCGTCTGTATCAACAATATTTCCTTCTTTTGCAATTTTTCCATTTGTTTTTTCAATAAGAAATTCTTTTAGTTTTCCATCTTCAACAAAGCATATTTCCTGAGAATCTTTTTTAGCATAAACTCTTACACCAAGATATTTTCCAATTTCTCTTACATCTGTTTTCTCTACTTTTCCAAGAGGGAAAACAATATATTTTAATTTTTCTTTATTTACCTGAGAAAGAAAATATGCCTGATCCTTGTTTAAATCATTTCCAACTTTTAAAACTCCATTTTCAATATTACTGTAATGACCTGTTGCAATAAAGTCAGCACCTTTTTCAAGAGCAAAATCTATCAATGCTCCCATTTTTATATGTCTGTTGCACACCATACATGGATTTGGAGTTCTTCCATGCTTATATTCTTCAACAAAATAATTTACAACTTTCTCATCAAAAGATTTTGTAAGATCTAAAACATAGTGGTCTATTCCTAAATCATCGCAAACTTGTTTTGCATCAGCATCAACACCAGCTTCACAAGTTATCATTGTAACACCGAAAACCTTATATCCCTGTTTTTTTAAAATATATGCTGTTACTGAGCTGTCAACTCCCCCGCTCATTGCAACTGCTATTGTTGTATTTTCATTTTCTTTTTTATATTCAAGCAATTTTTCAAATTTTTTTATATCAAACATTCATACTCCTTAAATCAAACTTACAATAATATATCCAAGTGCTGCTATTCCAAAAGTCAGAATTATAAAACTTGAAATTTTTGAAAGCTTTATAAGAAGATTATCTGTTATAAATCTTTTGAAATATGTAAGTACCTGCACATTTATAAACCACGAAACAACTCCTGCTGTTCCAATTCCTCCTGCAAGCAGAAGATAATTGTCCGCATCTCCGACTACACTAAGAAGAGTGTAAATAAAAATTATTGTTACTATTCCTGTAACATTTATCACTGAAAGAAAAAATCCTGAAAAATAATTTTGAATATTATATTTATTTATTTTTGTAGGTTTTTTTATTACCACTGGGGCTCTCAGTTTTTTTATTCCTAAAATTACCAGACAAAGTCCAACTAATCCTTTAAAAAAAAGTTCATATCTTAATATAAATTCTTCAGCCTGATTAATAAAGAAAAAAGCAATAAGACCATAAACTACATCAGAAGTGACCATACCAAGTGCCGTTGAAAACCCATCTTTTTTTCCCTCTGTCAAAGTCTTTTCCATGCAATAAAGTCCAACAGGACCAAACGGAAGAGACAAAATAATACCTGTTGCAATCCCCTTAAAAAAAGTAATATTCAAGTAACCACATCCTTAAACTTATTTTTTATTTGGGAGAATATGACTTCATACTCCTGCCCTTTATTAATTATCCCTATTAATAATTTTATCACAAAGAAAGAGAAATATAAAATAAAATTTTAGTGTTCTGTTCATTTTCTTTGTACAGACAAAGAAAACGAACCAAAAGAAAACTGCCCTGTTGGTGAAAAATATTTTCAATGCAGGGAAAAATTAAAAATATTATATAATATAAACTTTATTTATACTGATTTATATTGGTTACAAAATTATTTAATGTAGAAAAAACAAAAAAGGACTGTACAAATTTATTTGTAACAATCCTTTTTATATAAAAATTTATTAAATTTTTAATTTGCTCATCATTTTTGTCTGCACAAAGAAAATGAACAAATACTAATTATCATTTAATTTTAACACAGATACAAATGCCTCTTGAGGTATCTCTACATTTCCTATCTGTTTCATTCTTTTCTTACCAGCTTTTTGTTTTTCAAGAAGTTTTTTCTTTCTTGTTATGTCTCCACCATAACATTTTGCAATAACGTTCTTTCTATATGCTTTTATTGTTTCTCTGGCAATTATTTTTGCTCCAAGAGCTGCTTGAATTGGAATTTCAAACTGCTGTCTAGGAATAACTTCTTTTAATTTTTCACAGATTGCTCTTCCTTTTGAAACTGCATTATCTTTGTGAGAAATAAATGAGAATGCGTCAACAACTGTTCCAGAAACTAGAATATCAACTTTTATAAGTTCTCCAGGTCTGTAATCAATAAGTTCATATTCAAATGAAGCATAACCTCTTGTTCTTGATTTTAATTTATCATAGAAATCTAAAACTATTTCTGCAAGAGGAAGTTCATAAGTAAGCATAGTTCTGTTGTCATCAATATAGTTCATTCCAATATATGTTCCACGTTTTTCCTGGCAAAGCTCCATTACTCCACCTACATAATCTTTTGGAACAATGATATTTCCTTTTATGTAAGGTTCTTCAATTATGAATTTAGCTTTTCCTGCTTCTGGGAAATCACATGGATTGTCTATAACATAAGTTGGTTTTCCTTCCATTGTAATTCTATACTCAACTGAAGGAGCTGTTGAAAGAAGATCTATATTATATTCTCTTCTTAATCTTTCAACAATGATTTCCATATGTAAAAGTCCTAAGAATCCACATCTGAAACCAAATCCAAGCGCAAGAGATGTTTCAGGAACAAAGTTAAGTGAAGCATCATTAAGCTGAAGTTTTTCAAGAGATTCTCTAAGTGCTCCATAATCATCTGTTGATATTGGATAAATTCCGGCAAATACCATTGACTGTGCAGGTCTGAATCCTTGAAGAGGCTCATCACATGGTCTTCCAACATGAGTAATTGTATCCCCTACTCTTGAATCTTTTATTGTTTTAAGACCTGTTATAATATATCCAACAGATCCTGAAGTAAGTTCTCCTGTAGCTTTCATATTTGGAGAGAAAATTCCACATTCAAGAATTTCTGCCTCTCTTCCTGTTGACCAGATTTTTATTTTATCCCCTTTTTTAATAGATCCGTCTTCAACTTTTATATAAGTTATAACTCCTCTGTAATCATCAAATTTTGAGTCAAAAATTAAAGCTCTAAGTGGTGCTTCTTCATTATAATTTGGTGCAGGAATTCTTTCAACGATAGCTTCCAATAAATCTTCTATTCCAAGATTTATTTTTGCAGATGTAAGAACTGCATCATCAGCAGGAAGACCGATTACATTTTCAATCTCCTCTTTTACTCTTTCCGGCTCTGCAGCAGGAAGATCTATTTTATTTATTACAGGAATAAGATCCAAATCATTTTCAAGAGCAAGATAAACGTTTGCAAGAGTCTGTGCTTCAACTCCTTGAGCTGCATCGACAACAAGAAGTGCTCCCTCACAAGCTGAAAGTGATCTTGAAACTTCATATATAAAGTCAACGTGTCCCGGAGTATCTATAAGATTAAGTTCATAACGATTTCCGTCTTTTGCATCATAATAAAGAGTAACAGCCTGAGCTTTTATAGTTATTCCTTTTTCTCTTTCAAGTTCCATAGAATCAAGAAGCTGAGCTTTCATATCTCTTTCTGCAACTGTATGTGTAGCTTCAAGAAGTCTGTCAGCAATAGTTGATTTTCCATGATCTATATGTGCAATAATAGAAAAGTTTCTTTTAAATTTTTGTAACACTTAAACCTCCCAAAATAATTATATTCATCATATTATTATAAAAGAAACAGAAGAAAAATGCAATTAATTTTCTGTTCATTTTCCTTTAAAAAAATTAAATGGGCTATTACAAAATTTTGCAATAACCCATTCCTGAAAGGAAAAATTTTTCCCCGTATAATTTCTTTATCTGGCGATTCTGATGCGAATTGAACGCATGGCCTACGCCTTAGGAGGGCGTTGCTCTATCCAACTGAGCTACAGAATCACCTAATTATTATACAACACTTTTCCTTTTTTTTGAAGCATTTATTTTTCCAGTCCTTTTAAGCCATAGACAAGATGCTTCTGCCCAAGTCCCCCAAGAAGTTTTACTTTTTGAAAATAATCCTCTGCTATACTCTTTTTTTCTTTTATTTCATTTATATAATTATAAAAGTTCTTCACTTCATCCATAAAATGACTGTCGCTTCCAAAAGTAATTCCAAGATTGTATTTTTTTTGAATATCTTCCGCTATAAGATTTCTTGAATTTGGAAGAGCGTGATTGTGTATTTCTATTGCATCAACCCGCCCGATAACATTATAAATATAATCTTTGTTTTTTATAAAATTTTTCTGAGCAACTCCTGCTATGTGAGGAATTGATTTATAGCATTTAAAATTTTTTAAAGCCCTCAGATAATATTCAATATCTTTCGTGGTCTTTGCCATTCTTATTTTATTTTTATTAGGTTCTACATATCCTTTATAAAAATAAACCATATCATCTTCTGAAGCAAAATAAACTAAAAGTTCAAAACCGTCACAACAGCCAAGCTCTATCCCTGGAATAACATTTATTCCAAGCTTTCTCAGAAGAATATTTCCTCCTATTGCATTGTGGTCGGTAACAGCTATTAAATAATTTTTATCTTCAAGATAATAGAGAAGACTTTTTCCGCTTATAAATCCATCTGAATAATTTGTATGAAGATGAAGATCTATTAAAGTTTTATCTTTGCCTCTGTCTGTATAAAATTTTTTTAAAAATTCATCTAAACTGTCAAGTCCCATTTTTTCCTCCTTAAATCACTGGAGATATTAATCTGCAAACCGCTTCTTTTATTTTTTCGCTGACTTTTCTTTCTTTCATAACTTTATAATCAAGAGCAGCTGATTTTGAAATATCTTGGAAAAATATCTGTCTTAAATGGCCCACAAGTTCTAAATCATAAACATTAAAATTAATCTCAAAGTTTTGATACAAACTTCTGTAGTCAAAGTTTGAGCTTCCAAAAGATGCAACTTCATTATCAATTATTATAAGTTTGCTGTGGAAAAATCCGTCAGTATATCTGTAAACTTCCGCTCCCATTTCTAAAAGTTCCATAATAAATGCTTGATTTGCCCAATAAACAAATAAGTGATCCCCAACATATGGAACAATTATTTTTACTTCTATACCAGATCTTATTGCTATTCTCAAGCAGTCTAAAAGCAAGTCATCTGGAACAAAATAAGGTGTTTCAATATATATGCTTCTCTTTGCACTCATTATAAGATTTAAAAAACAATCACGAATTGTTCTTGTCTGATAATTTGGCCCGCTGCTTACTATCTGCATAGCATTTATATGAAATCTGTCTTTATATTCTGCTATATTATTAACTTTTTTACGAAGATGTCTGTCTATATCTTTTAAATTTACTCCTTGATGAACAAAGTTCCAAGAGATGTAAAATTCTCTTTCAGCATCAACAGCTATTTCTCCACTTATCCTTGCTCCTGTATCTCTCCAGTTTCCAAGTTCTCCCTTTCCAATATATTCTTTTCCAATATTAAAACCTCCTGTATATAATATTAGACTGTCAATTATACACATTTTTCTATGGTCACGGTAGTTTGCTCTTAAGTTTCCAAAACGGAAAAAAGGAAAATGCGACGGAAAGAAAGTTTTAACTTTTATACCGGCTTTTTCAAGTTCCTTAAGTCTTTTTCGTTTAAGAATTTTTGTCCCTATACCGTCGATAATTATTTTGATTTTAACTCCCTCATGAGCTTTTAAAATAAGTTCATCATAAATCATGCTTCCAAATTCATCATCATTAAAAATATAATATTCCATGTTGATGCTTTCTTTAGCATTTTTTATGTCCTCTCTCATTCTTCTGAAAAAAGAATTTCCTTCTTTGAAAAAATAAACGTTGTTTAAATATGTAACTTTATTACCGACTGATTCGTTAATATAGTTTACCAGTTTACTTCTTTTTTCAACAAGCTGAACTTTAAAGTGGTTGTCTTTATATATCTGTCTTAAAAAATTTCTTGTATAAAATTTTTCAGTATTTCTTTTTTTATAAAATTTCATACCAAAAAACAGATATACAATAAAACCAAAATATGAAGTTAATAGCAAAATAGTTATCCAAAACAAAGTGTACATAGGTCTTTTTCGTTCAAAGAAAATAACCACAGATGCCAAAAAAATGTTTGCCACAAAGATGTAATCCCCTAGTAAATGAAATACTTGATGTAACATATTTCCTCCTTTGAATAACTTTTATTTTTCTGTTAATATATTATACCCTATTTTCTTCAATAAAAAAAATTTTTACACTTTTTATTTTTAAAAACTATTTTTTAATTATTATTGAGAATTTTATAATTTTATTATATACTTATATTGAACACATAAAATTTATTTATAAGCGAGGTTGTTATATGAGCTTTTTTGAAAAACTTGACTTAGAAAAAAAACTTAATATATGTACAGGCAATTTTTTTGAAAAATCTAACGGCTTCCCAAGCAGAGACGGATTGGTTGAAATTTTATCCAATCAGATTAATTTTAAAAATATTAAAAGTTTTAATGACAGACACTCTCTGTTTGAAGTCAGTCAAAGTTTTGTAGACTCTGTAACAGGCACTAAGCAGTCATTGTATAAAAAAATACAAGGAATTTATGAGTATAAAAAAAGCAGCAATAGTTATCTTGACACTCTCATAGAAGCTGACCTGGTAGGAGCAATTATAAATACAAACTATGATTATTCAATAGAGGAAAGTACAAAAGTAAAAAAAATTATCCCTTATGATAAAGAAATTTTTACAGATGGGAAAATAAGACTTTATAAAGTTTTGGGAGACCTAAACTGCTATGAAAATTGTGCAGTAACAGAGCAGGATTTCAGAAGACTTAAAGTTCTTCCTTTTTATAATGTTTTCTGGGAAAGCATAAGATATGAGTTAAAGCACAGAAGTACAATATTTTTAGGTGTAGATTTTGATGACTCAGACTTTTTTACAATCATGGATTTCATCTTAAGCAAAAATTGCGAAGATATAAAACCAATGTACGTAATTACATCAAATTCTATTTTAAATCCAAAAGTAATGGAATTTTTCAACAAATATAATATTAAAGTTCTTGCTTCAACAGAATATGAATTCTTCAGAGAACTTAAAAATTATACTGGAAACCAAAATATTGATTTAAATAAATTATTTCCAGAATTATTAAGCGAGATGATGAACGAAAAAAAGTTTCAATGGTAGTATCCGAAGATAATGAAGAAAAAGAAGATACTACTGAGAACTGCCTTGAGGAAATACTGGAACAAGAAAATTTAACAGAAAAAAATATCTGTCAGGAAGAAATTTTACAGGAAATTCCTGCAGACTATGAAGATAAAAAAGAAGAAATAAAGGAAGAGTTGGAAAATTTTGATATTATAACAGAAAAACAATACAATCTTTTTGAAAGTATTTCATCTGAAATTAATGATGAAGAAAGCGAAAAAATTGAAGAAACTGAAGAAAACAAAGAAATAGAAAATCTTCCAGAAGAAAATTTTGAAAATAAAACTTCTGAAGTTTTAGAAAATGCAGAAGCTAAGGAAGATAAGACTCCAACTCCTATGGATATAATGGAAGAGACAGAAATTATTGACGAAAGAATTGAAGAAACTGAACATGAAGAGGCTGAAGAAGTTTTAGAAGCTGAAGTTAAAGAAGAAATTTATGAGCCAAAAACAGTTACTGTAGATTTTACAAAAGAGATAGGAAAATTTGAAACTGCTCTTGAAATAAAATACAGCTCTCTTAAACTTTCACAATTTCCTATAAAAATTTCTAATATTCCTGAAGGAATGACTTTCCCTGATATAGTTGTCATTGGAAATACAGATATAAAAATAGGAAATGAAACAATTAAAAACTGTCATTTAAAAATTCTTTCAAATGAATCTATAAAACTTTTAGAAATTAAACACAGAGAATTTAAACTTGCTTTAAGTGTATCTTTAAATAATGACACAATAAAAAATTATGGAACTATCCGTGTTTATGAAATAAGTTCTCTTATAAAATATTCAAGAATGATAAAAGTTCTTGAAATGCTTGAAAAAATATTCAACGGAGCTGTTATCTCTTTCAAAGTCAACAGACTTTATGGAGATATTGAAGCTGAAGACAGAATTGAGCTTATGAAAATAAAAACAATTCAAAATTTCTTTAGAACTTTTGAAAATTCAGGATGTAAATTCCAAGCGGATAAACTTCCAAAATGTGAAAACATTTATTATCTTCTTGAGCTTTATGCAGCTTTAAAAGAAAATAGAATAATCGAAACATGGTGCAATTTCAATTTTAACAATGAAAATATTAATCTAAAAGAAAAAGATTCTTTAATTGTAAAAAGAAAATATCCATTTGATAAAAACCTTGTTATTGAAGAAAAAATAACTCTGAAAGCTCCTATTGATAAAGGAAGTTTATTCAAAGATAAAGCAGTTGGGTATAGAAAAATCTGTACGATAGAACTTTCAAAAGCTGAAAAATAAATATATGGAATAAAAAAACGGAAGAGGTGAAGAAATGCTGGACAGAAAAAGTTTTTTTGAAAAATTTTCCATTGAAGAAGAGTATTTTAAATCAACGGGGCTTGATTGGGACGAACTTGTAAAAATACATGATGATTACCTTGCTTTAGTTCCCAGCCTTGAAAAAGTAGCAGATAAATTTACATTTCAGTTGATTGATACAAAAACTGTCCATTCAGTAAGAAGAAGAGTAAAAAAACCTGCTCATCTTATAGAAAAAATTATAAGAAAAGGTAAAAAATATGTTGATAGAAACATCTCTGTAGAAAATTATAAAGAGATTGTAACCGACCTTATCGGTGTAAGAGTTCTTCATCTTTTTAAAGACGATTGGATTGATATTCATAATGAAATTTTAAAATATTGGAGTGTTGCAGAAACTCCTCAGATAAATGTAAGACCTGGGGACTACAACATGGAAATTTTAAAAGAAACTATGAAACATTTAAATTGCGAAATCATTGTCAGAGAACACGGTTACCGTTCTGTACATTATCTTATTCAGACACAATCTGAAACAGGAGAAAAACTTTTTGTTGAGATGCAGGTAAGAACCGTTTTTGAGGAAGCATGGAGTGAAATAGACCATATTATAAGATACCCTTATGATGTAGACAATCCAATTTTAAACGATTACTTAAGCATCTTTAACAGGATTGTTGGAAGTGCTGACGAAATGGGAACATTTATTAAAAACCTTAAACCAACTGTCAGTGAAAATATGGAATACTTTGAAGAAAGAGAGCTGGATAATAAATTTAAATAATATTATATGTTTTGTATATAAAAGGGAGCTGTTGAAAATAAATTTCTGGCAGCTCCTATTTTTATTTTATAAATAACAAATTTTTATTTATCCCTACATTGAAAAATAATTTGTAATTAATGCAGTGAACAAAGCGTAAAAATTTATATGTCTGAACGAAGTGAGTTCGTCGATGCAGAAGTAGAACGACCAATAAGAGTTCTACGACTAGCAGAGCCGACGAATTAAAAATTTTATTTATTAAATTTTTAATTTGTTCACTAATTTTTGTCTGTACAAAGAAAATGAAGATTTTATTTCATAAGTTTTTTTAAATATCTGAAAAAGTCTTCTTTGCTTTCAGGATTTACGATACAAGCATTGGAGAACATTTCCATTATTTCTTGATTGACACTTCCAAGAGCTGATTTTACTGCCAGAGACTGATTTAAAATGTCTCCGCAGTATTCACCTTCAAGAAGCATTTTTTTCATTCCTCTTATCTGACCTTCTATCTTATTAAGTCTTGTGATAATTTTTTTTCTTGCCTCTATTATCTCTTCATCATCAAGCTTTGAAACAGTAGAAACTAAATCTTCTTCTTTCTGCCAAGCTTTAAGCCCTCCTGAAAGTTCAAAAACTTTTTCAAAACCAAGGTCTGACATAAGTTCACAGGCAGATTTACTTACACGGCCCACAGCACAGTAAACAAGATAATTTTTATTTTTATCAAACTTTTGAATTTCTCTTTTAAAAATACGGGGCTTTAAAAAATCTAAATTAATTGAATTTTCAAGTTTCCCCTCATAAAGATATTCTGATTCTGTTCTGGCATCAATTATAATTAAATCTTTTTCTCTGTCAATCAGTTCCTTAGCTTCATATGGATTAAGTTTTATATATTTTTCTCTTTTTTCCATAAACTTTCCTTTTATTTATTAGAATAAATATTCTGTAAGAATTGGCTCTCTATTTTGTTTTTGGTCATTGAAATATTCAAATAGAGATATTGCCCAGAATCCTCCAGACACATTATATACATCTTTAAATCCAAGATGTTTTAATAATAGGCAGACATTGTAACTTCTTTGTCCGCTTTTGCAGTGGATATATAAAGGTCTGTCTGTTGGAATTTCATTTATTCTTTGTCTTATTTCACTCATTGGAATATTTACAGATGTTTTTAAGTGTCCTGCTTCATATTCATTTCTTTCTCTTACATCAATTATATATGCTCCGCTTTCAGCTAAATCTCTCACTTGTGAGAAATGAACTTGTCTGTAATCGTCATTTAAAAGATTTGAAGCAATATAACCTGCAAAGTTTACAACATCTTTTGCTGTTCCAAATGGTGGAGCATAACATAATTCTAAATCTTTAAGATCGTCTATTGTTCCGCCAAATTTAATAACTGTTGCTATTACGTCTATTCTTTTTGCAACTTCTCCTTTTCCTATTGCTTGAGCTCCTAAAATTCTTCCAGTAGGAACTTCAAAAATAAGTTTAAAATGAACTGGTCTTGCTGTTGGCATAATTCCAACTCTGTCACTTGGTATCATTTCAACAGTTTCATAATTTATATTTAATTTTCTGTCTTTTATTATAGATTCTGTAAGACCTGTAGAAGCTCCATTATAACCAAAAACTTTTATAACAGATGAACCAATATATCCTCTGTTGTCAATTTTCATTCCGTTTATATGGTCTGCAACACCTCTTGCTTGTTTTTGAGCAGGTCCTGCAAGAGAAAGTTTAAAATAATCATTAAATAAAGAATTATAAACTTCAATTCCATCTCCAACAGCATAAATATCTCTGTCGTTTGTCATATAATTTTGATTTACTTTTATTGCTCCTGTTTTTCCAAGTTCTATTCCAGCTTTTACAGCAAGTTCTGTTTCAGGAACAACACCTATTGCAAGAACAACAGCTTCTGCTTCAATTTTCTTTCCAGATTCAAGAAGAACAGTATCTTTTTCAAATCCGCTTACTTTATCTCCTAGAATTAAGTTAACTCCTCTGTCGTGAAGTTCTTTATGTAAAATCTGTACCATATCATAATCAAAAATTCTCATAATTTGGTCTGCAGCTTCAACTAAAGTTACATTGTATCCAGCTTCTTTCAAGTTTTCTACAACTTCAACTCCGATAAATCCTCCACCAATTACAGTTATATTTTTAGATTCAATATTTTTTACAAATTTATTAAGTCTGTCTATATCAACTACGTTTCTTACTGTGAAAGTATTTACTTTTTCTATTCCTGGAATTCTTGGAACAATTGGTTTTGCTCCCATTGATAAAATAAGTTTGTCATAATTTTCTGTATACTCTTCCCCAGTAACAACATTTTTAACTGTTACTTCTTTTTTATCTCTGTCAATATTTATTACTTCGCTGTTTACTCTTGCATCTATTTTATACTGAGCAGCAAATTTTTCTGGAGACATTAAAACCAAGTTTTCTGCACTTGCAATTACTCCGCTTAAATGATATGGTAAGCAACAATTTGAAAAAGATACGTGAGGTCCTTTCTCAAACATTATTATTTGATCTTCTTCACTATGTCTTCTAAGTCTTGCAGCCGCTGATGCTCCTCCTGCAACTCCACCAATTATAAGTATTTTTTTCATTAAATTCCTCCTTAAACTCTGTCTCGGATATTTTTTCTTTATACCTACCCCTAGTATAGCAGTTTAATTTTTTTTAGTCAATAAATTTATTTCAAAGGAAAAATAAAAAAAGCTGCTTAAAAAATAATATTTTAAACAACTTTTTGTATTTCCGTTATATTTTATTTTTCATTTTCCAAAAATATTTTTTCTAAATAATGCCCCTCTGCATCTTCAGAAGATGTTCCGATAACTTCATAATCAGGAAGAAGTTTTTTTAATTTTTCACTTGCATTCCCCATTATTATTCCTTTTCCAACAACCTGAAGCATCTCTTTGTCATTAAGCCCGTCACCAAAAGCTATAGCTTCCTCTGGTAAAATTCCCTCTCTTTCAAGGATTTCTGTCACTGCATTTCCTTTTGTTGCTTCTTTTGTCATTATCTCAAGGCAATTATCCAAAGAAGCTGTTATATCAAGTTTTTCTGTAAATTCTTTATTTTCTTTCAAAACTTTTTCCAAATCCTCAAGAGCTTTTATATTATCACTTATATAAAATATTTTTGAAATTTCTTTATCTCTTAATTTTTCAAAATCAATTACTTTTGGCTTAAAACCTGACTCAACATGGTATTCATCAAATTCACGGATATGAAATTCTGTAAGCCATTCATCTCCTGCATATACCCCCCTTATAATTTCATCAGAAATCTTTATATCAAGAAGTTTATTTGTTAATTCTTTTGAGATATTGTGAGAAATTATTTCGTTGTTTTTGTTATCATGTACCTTAGACCCGTTTGCTGAAACAAGATAAGAGTCTGCTCCAAGCTGATTTTTAAAACAAAGAGCATCTTTATGATGTCTTCCTGTCGCTATAATAAATTTTATTCCTTTTCCAATTATTCTTTTTATAATTTCTTTTGTGTATTCTGATATTTTATGTTCTCCATTTAAAAGTGTCCCGTCTAAATCTGAAATTATTGCTCTGTATTTCATATGCACCTCCTGTGTATGTTCTATTATATTATACCATATTATCTTTTTTAATACATTTTTATTTTTTGAAAATTTTTTGTTGACTTTTTTTCAATTTTCGTATATAATAATTTTTGTCAGTGAAAAAATGTATTGGGGTGTCGCCAAGCGGTAAGGCAACGGACTTTGACTCCGTTATGCGTTGGTTCGAATCCAGCCGCCCCAGCCAACAAGAATTTAAACTCTCTGATTTCAGGGAGTTTTTTTTTCGCCCATGTTAAGAGGAAATATAAAATATTTATTGACAAAGAAAATAAAAATGAGAAAATAGAGTTGAAAAGTTGTTTAAAATGGATATGGTGTAAGTTATATTTATTTTTATGATAAAAAGGGGAGATTTATTATGAAGAGCTATGAAATGGATATGTGCAGTGGGCCGTTGTTTCGTCGTATGCTTGTTTTTACAGTGCCTTTGATATGCTCTGGAATGTTGCAGCTTTTTTTTAATGCTGCTGATATAATTGTCGTCGGAAAATTTTCAGGTGAGCATGCTCTTGCAGCTGTGGGATCAACAAGCTCTCTTATTAATCTTCTGCTTAATCTGGTAATTGGAATTTCACTTGGAGCAAGTGTTATTGTAGGAAGAAATTACGGAGCAAAAAATAAATCTTCAGTAAGAAAAAGTGTTCATACAGCAGTGGCAGCGGCTATCTGGTCTGGGGTTATTATGCTTTTTGTGGGAGTGATTCTTTCACCGCCGATTTTAAGACTGATGGGAACTCCAGATGATGTTATAAAACTTTCAACTCTTTATATGCGGATATATTTTTTAGGAATGCCTTCAATGATGCTCTATAACTTTGGGGCTTCAATTTTAAGAGCGGCAGGAGATACAAAACGTCCTCTTTATATTCTTGCAGGTTCAGGAGTAATAAATATAATTTTAAATTTAATTTTTGTTGTGGGATTAAATTTAAGTGTTGCGGGTGTTGCTCTTGCAACTATTGTTTCAGAATCTGTATCAGCTTTTCTTGTAATGAGAATTCTTGTGAAAACAGATGGCTTTCTTCATTTGGATATAAAAAGAATAAAAATTCATAAGAAATTTTTTAAAGAGATGCTTCAGGTTGGGCTTCCTGCTGGAATTCAAGGGGTGTTTTTCAATATTTCAAATGTTTTAATACAATCATCAGTCAATTCTTTTGGTTCTGTAGTAATGGCAGGAAATACCGCTGCAGTAACTCTTGAAGGATTTGTTGATACATCTGTAATGGCAATTTATCAAACAACTTTAAGTTTTACGAGTCAGCATATGGGAGCAAGAAAATATAAAAGAATAGGAAAAATTTTTACAACATCTCTTTTGATGTCGGTAACAGCTGGAATTGTTTTTGGAGGAGGAGCTTATCTTCTTGCTGATAAATTATTAAGAATTTGTATTTCAACAGATGAAGCAATAGGATATGGAGCTGTCCGTTTGGGAATTGTAGGAATAAGTTATCCTCTTTGCGGTATAATGGATGTTGGTGCAAGTATTCTTCGTGGAATGGGATACTCAATTCTTCCTACAATAGTTGTTCTTGTAGGAGCATGTATATTCAGAGTTGTATGGATTATGACAGTTTTCAGAGAGTATCACAGTCTTGTGATTTTGTATTTGTCTTATCCAATAAGTTGGACACTTACATCAATAATTCTTGTGGCATGCTATCTTTTTGTAAAAAGACGTTTTGTTGAAAGAGAAAAATAATAATAAATAATTTGTAAAAAAGAGTGGAAAAATTATATTTTTCCACTCTTTTTTTGCTTGAGGAAATGTTGTAAAATGTGGAATCTGAATATTATTTACGATAAAATCAGTAAATAAAATAAAATATTAAATGCAATACACGTTTATAAAATATCATAAAACATATTTTTTGTACTTTTAGTATTCTTTATATTCTAAAAAAGTTCAAAAAAATATTAAAAAATAGTTGACTAGTTTTTGCAAATGTGATATTTTGTTTATATATATAAAAATATGTGAGAATATGTTGTTATATGTGAGAATGTGTCTGCGGATTTAATAGCTACATTTTTAAATATAGTATATAATTTATTTCAGAATTTTATTTAAATTATATCTATATTATTAAGGAGGATACAATGTTAGCGATTCAAAGACTTAAAGAAATTGAGAAAATACTCAATGAAAAAGGGAGTGTTGTAATAAGCTCTTTGAGTAAACAGTTCAAGGTTTCGGAAGAAACGATAAGAAGAGATTTGGATAAACTTGAGAAAACAAATGTACTAAAAAGAGTAAGAGGAGGAGCTTATTTACAGTCTGAATCAGATAAACAAGTTCCCTTGGAAATCAGAGAAAAAATTTATTTAACAGAAAAGCAAGAGATTGCAGATAAATGTATAGATTTTATAGAGGATGGAGATACTATAATGATAGACAGCAGTACGACGGCTGTATGTGTAGCTCAAAATATCCGTAAATATGAAAAGAAAGTTACAATAATTACTAATTCCATAAGAGTTGTTGAAGAATTTCAAGATTCAAAATGGGTTAAGGTGATTTGTATAGGTGGCGGTCTAAGAAAAAGGACAAAATCCTTTATAGGAAATCAAGCCTTAAATCAATTATCTACACTTCATGCTAATAAAGCTTTTGTAAGTTGCACTGCAGTAAATAAAAAATTTGGTGCAACAGATGACAGTGAAAGGGAAGCTGAAATAAGAAAGAAAATGATAGCAAACTCTGAAAAGGCTTTTTTGATAGTTGATAGAACAAAATTTGATAATTTAGAGTCACACCTTATTTGTAAGTTAGAAGATATTGATGTAATTGTTACAGAAGAAAAATTATCAGTAGAATGGGAAGATGCTCTTAAGAAAACAAAAGTGGAAATTATATATGTATAAAAAATAAAGCAGAAAAAATATTGGTTTTATTTTATTAAGGAGGAAAAATGGAAAACTTTAATTTTAAAAGCAGTACAAGATTAGTTTTTGGAAAAGATACTCATGAGGAAACAGGAAAGTATGTAAAAGAATACAGTAAGAAAATACTTGTTCACTATGAGGGAGATGGAGCCTTAATAAAAAAACTTGGCATTTATGATAAAGTAGTAAAATCATTAGAAGAAAATGGAATAGAATATGTAACTCTTGGAGGAGTCGTTCCTAACCCAAGATTATCACTTGTATATGAAGGAATAAAAATTTGTAAGGAAAATGGAATAGATTTTATATTAGCAATAGGTGGAGGAAGTGTTATTGATTCAGCTAAAGCTATTTCTCTAGGAACAGCTTATGAAGGAGATGTTTGGGATTTCTTTACAGGAAAAAACGAGCCAAAAGACTCTATGAAAGTTGGAGTTGTTTTAACAATACCTGGTTCAGGTTCAGAGATGTCAGAGAGCTCAATAATAAGCAATGAAGAATTATCTATGAAATGTGTGTGTGATACGGAGAAAAACTTCCCTGTATTTTCTATATTAGATCCACAAGTATGTTTCACTATTCCATCATATTTAATGGCATGTGGTGTTACAGACATTATGTCTCATTTGATGGAAAGATATTTCAGTCAAGCTGAAAATACTGAATTAAGTGATGCACTTTTAGAAGCTACAATGAGAACAGTTGTCGAATTCGGTCCAAAAATTATGGCAGAACCTAAAAATTATAATAATGCTGCTCAAATTATGTGGTCAGCAACAGTTGCACATAATGGTATGATAGCATGCGGAAGAATAGCAGATTGGTCATCTCATAGAATTGAGCATGAAATAAGTGCAATTTATGATATAACTCATGGTGCAGGAATGGCAATAGTTTTCCCAGCATGGATGAAATATGTAAATGAAGAAAATCTTGCTGTTTTTGAAAATTTTGCTGTAAAAGTATTTGGAGTAGAAAAATCTGAAGATAAAAAAGAAACAGCATTAAAAGGAATAACAAAATTAGAAGAGTTCTTTAAATCTTTAGGTCTTAAAACTTCTCTTTCAGAATCAGGAATAGGAGAAGAAAATTTTGAGATTATGGCAGAAAAAGCTCTTGGTGGAAGTGAAACTTTAGGAAGATTTAAAAAACTTACTAAAGAAGATATAGTAAATATTTTAAAAATATCAAAATAATGAAGAGGTAGGAGAAATGTTATTAGAAAAAGAAAGATTGGAAGTTATAGAGTATGGAAAACGTATGATAACAGAGGGGCTTACAAAAGGTACAGGTGGAAATATAAGTGTAGTAAATAGAGAAAAAGGACTTATGGCTGTTACTCCAAGTGGAATAGATTATATGAAAATACAACCTGAAGATATTGTAATTCTTGATGTTCAGACAGGAAAAATTGTTGATGGAGAAAGAGTTCCATCAAGTGAATCAGATATGCACAGAATTTTTTATAAATATAGAGACGATATTCAAGCAATGGTACACACTCATTCTAAATTTGCAGCAGGACTTTCTTGCACAGGTAAAAAACTTCCTGCAGTTCACTACTTGCTTGCTGTTGCGGGAATAGATGTTCCTTGTGCTGAATATGCAACATATGGAACAGTAAGACTTGCAAAAAATGCTTTTGAAGCAATGAAAGGAACAAAGGCTGTTCTTCTTAGCAATCATGGAATGATTACTGGTGGTGCAACTCTTGCAGAGGCTTATAATATAGCGGAAAATGTTGAGTTTTGCTGTGAGTTATATTTTATAGCAAAAACTGTAGGAGAGCCTAATATTCTTTCAGATGAAGAAATGAAAAATGTGATTGAAAGATTTAAAGATTATGGAAAGAGAATAGAAGAACATGAGGAAATCTAAAACAAAATAAAAATATATTCAGGAGGGTTAGTTATGGAAAAGAAAGGTAACATTAAAGGTTTAATCCCATTGTTTATATTCTTGGGATTATATGCAGGTGCAGGTATTTTTACTAGAAATTTTGGAAGTATGCCGCTTCTTACAGCTTTTATGATTACAATGGGAGTTTCATTTGCTCTTAATAAATCAGGAGACAAAAAAACTCTTGATGAAAAAGTTGAGATGTTCTGTAAAGGAGCTGGAGATTCTACATTAATTCTTATGGTTATTATATTCTTATTAGCTGGAGCTTTTTACTCAGTTGCAGATGCAATGGGTGCAGTTAGTTCAACAGTTAATCTTGGACTTTCAGTTCTTCCAGCAAAAGCATTATTACCTGGATTATTCTTAGTTGGTTGTGCTCTTAGTTTCTCAATGGGAACTTCAATGGGAACAGTAAGTGCTCTTACACCAGTTGCAGTTGGAATAGCGAGAGAAACTGGAATAGCTCTTCCATTAGTATGTGGAGTTGTTGTTGGTGGAGCAATGTTCGGAGATAATATGTCATTTATTTCAGATACAACAATTGCTGCAACAAGAACTCAAGAAGTTGGAATGAGAGATAAATTTAAAGTAAACTTTGCAATCGTTCTTCCAGCAGTAATAATAAATCTTGTACTTATATCTTTAATGGGTGGAAGCGGAGTTGCAGGAAAAGTATATGAATACAATCTTGTAAATATTATCCCTTATCTTTCTATTATAGTTCTAACTCTTTTAGGATTGAATGTTATAAATGTTTTAAGTATAGGAATAGGACTTGGACTTGTAATAGGACTTGTACATGGAGATTTTACATTTATGGAAATATTTGGAATTCTTCAAAGAGGATTTGGTTGGATGGAAGATATGTCAATTATCGCAATGGTAGTTGGTGGAGTTGTTGCCTTAATGCATTATCATGGAGGAATAGATTTCATCCTTGAAAACTTAACATCAAGAATTAAAAGTAAAAAAGGTGCTGAGTTTGGAATTGCGGCTCTAGTAAGTGTACTTGACCTTGCTACAACAAATAATACAGTATCAATAATTACAGCTGGACCTCTAGCAAGAGACATTGCAGATGAGTTTGGTGTTGATCGTAAAAGAACAGCAGGTCTTTTAGATATATTCTCATCAGCATTCCAAGGACTTATGCCTTATGCAGGACAGCTTCTAATGGCAGCTGGAATGGCTCAAATATCTCCAGGAGCAATTGTTCCATATTGCTGGTATTCAATGTTAATGGTTGTTATGGGAATTCTATCAATAGCAACAGGTTTCCCTAATTTTAAAACAACAAATGAATAGTTAGTAATTTATACAGTGCTGAGAGAAAATGATTCTCTCAGCTCTGATATTTTAAAACATACATTGTGATATGTGACAGAAGATAAAAGTTTTTAAGAAGAAAATGAAAAGGTGAAGAAAAATGAAAAGAATGGACGAAGGTTTAGCTTTCATGCTTCAATATGAAAATATAGCATGGTATGAAAATGGAAAAGTAAGAATACTTGACAGAAGAATTTATCCAAGAGAAGTAAAATTTGTAGAATGTACAGATTATCATGAAGTAAGACAAGCTATAACAGATATGGTAACTCAAAGTGCAGGACCTTATACAGCAGCTGGAATGGGAATGGCTTTAGCAGCTTATCAAGCAGAAGGGTTAACAAAAGAGGAGCAGATAGCATTTTTAGCTGAAGCTTCAGATGTAATTTCTCATGCGAGACCTACAACAGCAAATCGTATGAAACTTATAACAGATGCCTGTTATGAAGTCGGTAAAGAAGCTATAGAAAAAGGAGAATCAGCAGTTGATGCAATTTTCAAAAGAACTATCGATTCTCTTGAAAGAAGATATGGAAGAATGTCGATTGTTGCTAAAAATCTTGTAAATATGTTCCCGCAAAAAGGAAAAGTAATGACTCAATGTTTTGGGGAAACTATTGTAGGATGTATGGGAAGAGAAATCAGAAATCAAAATAAAGATATTGAATTCTACTGCCCAGAAACAAGACCTTATTTACAGGGGGCAAGACTTACAGCAAGTGTGCTTAAGGACCAAGGATTTAAAGTAACAGTTATAACAGATAATATGCCTGCTTGGACAATAAAATCAAAAGGAATAGATTTATTTACATCTGCTGCTGATACAATCAGTATGGATGGACATATTGTAAATAAGGTTGGAACTCTTCAAATAGCTATAACAGCAAAATATTTTGGAATACCTTATTTTGTAACAGGAATACCTGATGAAGATAAGAGACTTGAGAATATAATTATAGAAGAAAGAAACCCAGAAGAAGTTATAAGCTGTAATGGAATAAAAAATACACTTGCAGGTGTTGAAGGATATTATCCATCATTTGATATTACTCCACCTCATTTGGTAAGTGCTGTTGTAACAGACCAAGGAGTATATTCTCCATATAATTTAGCTGAATATTATGAAAAAGAAGTAGAACAATATTATTAAAATAAAAAATCAAAAGGAAGAGGGATTTAGATGAACAAATATCAAGAACATTTTCGTATGTCTGTGGACGATGCAATAACTTATACAAAAGATTTTGGAATCTTTCCTGAAAGTGCAAAACTTAGAGGGGAAGAAATAGGTGATGGAAATATCAACTATATTTTTAGAGTGATAGAGGACGAAACAGGAAAATCAGTTGTACTAAAACAAGCGGATAAATTCTTGCGTTCATCAGGTCGTCCTTTGGATTTAGACAGAAATAGAATAGAAGCAGAAATATTAAAATTAGAAGGAGAATGTGCTCCTGAATTTGTACCAAAGGTATATCGTTATGATGATATTATGTGTGTAATTGTAATGGAAGATATTTCAGCATATAAAAATTTAAGAAAAGAATTAATAGCAGGAAAAGTATTTCCTAAATTTGCTGATGAAATAAGCAGTTTCTTAGTTGATACACTTTTACCAACAACAGATTTGGTTTTAGACAGAGCTGAGAAAAAAGACAGAGTACGTGCTTTTGTAAATAAAGAACTTTGTGATATTTCAGAATGCCTTGTATTTACAGAACCATACGTAAATGACAGAGACAGAAACATAGTAATTCCTGAAAATATGGAATATGTGAAAAAACATCTTTATGGTGATATAGAACTTCGTGCAGAAGCTGCAAAATTAAAAAATAATTTTATGAATAATGCACAAGCTCTTATTCACGGAGATTTACACTCAGGTTCAATATTTATAAATGAAGATGGAATGAAAGTTATAGATCCTGAATTTTCTTTCTATGGACCTATGGGATATGATATAGGAAATGTTATAGGAAACTTATTTTTCTCATTGGTGAACAGAAAACATCTTATGGAAGCTGGAGAGAAAAAAGAATTATTTATGGGTTGGCTTTCTCAAACAATAAGAGATATTTTCGATATGTTTGTTGTTAAATTCCATAAAAAATATAAAGAAATAGTAAAAGATCCTATGTATACAAACGAAGAATTTGAAGATTGGTATCTTGGTCAGATTTTAGCAGATTCTGTTGGTTCAGCAGGACTTGAAATAATAAGAAGAGTTGTTGGAGACTCTAAAGTTATGGAAGTTACTTCAATAGAAGATACAGAAAAAAGAGTTGCTGTTGAAAGAGAGCTTATTGAAATAGGAATAAGATTTATAAAAAACAGATATGAAATAAAAGTAGGAAAAGATTTAGTATAAATGAATAAATAAAATTATCTCTGTGAAAATAAAAATATTTTCACAGATGATAATTTTTTATTTTTACAGATTATATTTTTATACAGGAAAGGTGAAGAAAATGACAAATTTAAAAGAAAAAGGAATAGGAACACAAGCAATTCATGCAGGACAGGAAAAAAATCCTTTTGGAGCTTTAGCTACACCTATTTACCAAACTTCAACATTTATTTTTGATTCTGTAGAACAAGGTCAGGCAAGATTTATGGGAGAAGAAGAGGGATATATTTACAGCAGAACTAAAAATCCAACTGTAACAGTTGCAGAAGAAAAAGTGGCTATGCTTGAAAAAGGAGAACATGCAATGGCTACATCTTCTGGAATGGGAGCAATATCTTCTACATTATGGACTCTTTTAAAATCTGGAGACCATGTTTTAGCGGACAAAACTCTTTATGGTTGTACATTTGCTCTTCTTAGTCACGGACTTACAAAATTTGGAATAGAAGTTGATTTTATAGACACAGCCGATTTAGAAATGGTGAAAGAAAAACTAAGACCAAATACAAGAGTTGTATATCTTGAAACTCCAGCAAATCCAAATTTAAAAATAACAGATATTGAAGAAATTGCAAAAATAGCTCATACTAATAATTATGCAAAAGTTGTTGTAGACAACACATTTGCAACTCCATATAATCAAAATCCTTTAACATTAGGAGCTGATATTGTTGTTCATTCTGCTACAAAATATATAAATGGACACGGAGATGTTCTGGCTGGATTTGTAATAGGAACTAAAGAAATGGTTGAAGAAATAAGAGGAAATGGTTTAAAAGATATGACAGGTGCAATACTTGGACCAACAGAGGCTTATTATATTATAAGAGGACTTAAAACTTTTGAAGTAAGAATGCAAAGGCACTGCGAAAATGCTATGAAAATAGCAAAATATTTAGAAGCTCATCCAAAGGTTGAAAAAGTTTATTATCCTGGTCTAGAAAGCCATGAAGGATATGAAATTGCTAAGAAACAAATGAAAAACTTTGGCGGAATTATGTCTTTTGAATTAAAAGGAGGATTTGAAGCAGGTAAAACACTTCTTAATAATATAGAACTTTGTTCATTAGCTGTAAGTTTAGGAGATACTGAAACACTTATTCAGCATCCAGCTTCAATGACACACTCTCCTTATACTAGAGAAGAAAGATATGCAGCAGGAATAACAGATGGACTTGTAAGACTTTCTGTTGGGCTTGAAAATGTAGAAGATATTATTGCTGATTTAGAAAAAGGATTAGCTGAAATAAAATAATAAAACCAAACATATAAATATAAAAATAAAAAAGAGAAAAGGATAACCTAAGTTTTCAGGTTATCCTTTTCTGGTTAAGATATATTTTTATATGGGTAAGGGCTTATTCAACAATCTCTCTTTCAGGTTCAAATAGAGAGATATTTTTAAAAGCTTCGTCTTTTTCTTCTTTATCAGAAAGGAAACTTTTGTAGAATGGCACAAACACAGATATACATGTAAGCACAAGAAGAATTTGTTGATACCATAAAAGAGGAATTACATCAAAAGGTGTTAAAGCTCCTTTTGTGAAACCTATAAGTATAAGCATCTGAGCTCCATAAGGAATAATTCCTTGAGCAATACATGAGAAAATACCAAGTATACCTGCAACTCTTCTATTATCAAGTTTATGTTCTTCAGATATTTTCTTTGCAAGAGGTCCGTTTATTATTATTGCTACAGTATTATTTGCAACAGCAAAGTCAGTAAGAGCAACAAGGATACCAATTCCAAATTGTGCAGATTTTTTTCCTGTTATCATTTTTTGAATTTTTTGAAGTATCCACTCAACTCCTCCTGCTTTTGTAACCATTGTTGCAAGTCCTCCAGTAAGAAGTGAAAGGATAAATATTTCGTTCATATTTATAAATCCTGTATAAATTTCTTTTGTAAACTGAAGCCATGTGAAAGAATCAGTCATTATTCCCACGACTCCAGAAAATACAATTCCTCCAGTAAGAACGATAAATACGTTTATTCCTAAAAGGGAAAGGACTAAAACGAAAATATATGGAAGAATTTTTATAATGCTGTAATCATAATATTGTGCAGTAACTATTGTTTCAGGTCTTCCGAATACAAGGAAAAGTGCAAGTGCTAAAACAGCAGCAGGGATTGCAATACTTATATTAGCTTTGAATTTGTCTTTCATAAGACACCCTTGAGTTCTTGTAGCAGCTATTGTTGTATCTGAAATCATTGAAAGGTCATCACCAAACATGGCTCCGCTCATCACAGCTGATAAAATTATTGCAAGTGGAACATTTGCTTTTGCTGAAAGTTCAAGTGCAATAGGTGCTATGGCAACGATTGCCCCAACAGATGTTCCTGTAGCAGTTGATATGAAACTTGTTATAATAAAAATTCCTGCAGTTATATACTGAGGCGGTATAAATGTAAGTCCAAGATTGGCTGTTGATTCAACTCCTCCCATTGCTTTTGAAACTCCGGCAAAAGCTCCAGCAAGAAGATAAATGATACACATTATTATAATGTCTGAATGTCCGCATCCGCTTACAAATGTTTCAAATTTTTCTGTAACAGAGCCTTTAAAAAGAAGAAAAGCTGCAATTACACCACACATGATTGCAACAGGTGAAGGAAGCTGGTAGAATGCCATCTCTACACCTTTTATTTCAAAAAATATTCCTGCTCCAAGGTATACAAGAATAAAAACGACGAAAGGGACAAGCCCCTTAAAACTTGGTTTGATGTTAGTCATTAAGTAAGTCCTCCTGAATTTGAGTAAAAATTATGTTTTGCAAAAGTGATTTTAATTTTGCTGTTGTGTGTGATATAATATTTAATAGTTCAAATAACAATCACATTAAAAGATTTTAGAGTATAAAAAAGAATTGGTCAATAAAAAAAAGACAAAAGTGTTATGGTACAGAGCGTAAAAAAAGGAGAAAAGTTATGTTAAGAGAAGGTGTGCTGTTCAGTAAAAATTCTGATGAAAAATATTACTTGCAGCTATATAAAATTTTTAAAGCAGAAATTGATTCAGGAAAACTTTCAGCTGGATCAAAACTTTCTTCAGTAAGACAGACTGCAATGAAATATAAAGTAAATACAAATACTGTTCTTCAGGCTTACAATCTTTTAGAACAGAATGGGTTTATAGAAAAAATTCCGGGAAAAGGGTGCTTTATCAGAAAAAGTTCAGATTTCACTCTTGATACAAAATTTCATCCAATACTTGAAAATTTCAGGTATGGTCAGGAAGGATCAAAAGATATTGTAAATTTTTCAAATGGAACTCCAGCAGCCAAATATTTTCCGGCATCAGTCTATAGAAAATTAGCAAAGGATACTATAGATGAATACGGCCCTGAAATTTTTGAATACCAGAATGTACAGGGAATAGAAAGTTTAAGAGTTGTTCTTTCAGAGGAACTTGAAAAAGATGATATATTTGTAACAGAAGATGATATTTTAATAACTTCTGGAACTCAGCAGGCTATTGATATAATTCTTAATTTATTTCATTCAAAAACAGGACTTACAATAGCTCTTTCAAATCCAACATATCTAAATGCCCTTAATCTTTTTGAGACTTCATGCCGTGTAAAAGGTTTTGATCTTAAAGATGACGGCTGGGATATGGAAGAATTTGAGAAATTTTTAAAAACAGAAAAGATAAATTTAGTGTATGAAGTTTTTAATTTTCAAAATCCTACTGGAATAAAATGGAGTGAGGAAAAAAAGAAAAAACTTTTAGATTTAGCAGTAAAATATGATTTTTATATAATCGAAGATGATACTTTTTCAGAATTTTATTATGATGGAGAAAGACCGAGTACCCTTAAAAGTTTTGATAAAACAGGGCATGAGAGAGTTATATATATAAGGACATATTCAAAGACAATAATGCCAGGAATTGGAATAGCCCTTATGGTTGCACCAAGAACTTTTATGGAAAAAGCAGTTCTTGTAAAATACAGCCTTGATACAACAACATCTGGGCTTAATCAAAAAATTTTAGAGCATTTTATAAAAGATGGTTATCTTGAAAAACATATTTCAGATATAAAAAAAATTTTTAAAGAAAAATATGAGTATATGCTGAAACTTTTAAAAGAAGTTCCTTATCTTAAAATTATGAATGTTCCAACAGGAGGATTTTTTATCTGGGTGCTTCTGGCAGAACATATTGATGGAGAAAAATTTTATAAAAAATGCCGTGAAAGAGGTGTAGGAGTTCTTCCTGGAAGTGTATTTTATAATGATAAAAGAGCAGGAAGCAAGATAAGATTAACTTTTGTTTCAGGGGAACTTGATGAAATAAAAAAAGGTGTGGAAGTAATAAAAGATATTTTAATTCATTGTAAACACCCAGAATAAATACTATAATATCAACATAGGAAATCAGATCTAAAAATAGGAGAGTAACATAAATGAGCAGATTAATAAAAAAAGTAGCAGCAATACATGATTTATCAGGATTTGGGAGAGCTTCTCTTACAACAGTAATTCCTATTTTATCAACAATGGGAATACAGGTTTGTCCTGTACCTACAGCAATTCTTTCAACACATACAAGTAATTTTACAGGATACAGTTTTATTGATCTTACAGATTATATGGAAGAGCATATTGCACACTGGAAAAAACTTAATCTTGAATTTGACTGCATATATTCAGGATTTTTAGGTTCTCCAAGACAGATAAAAATAGTATCTGATTTTGTAGATCACTTTGGACACAAAGATAATCTTGTGGTTGTTGACCCTGTTATGGGTGATAACGGATCTCTTTATGGGACAATGGGAGAAGAGATGGTTGTTGAAATGAGAAAGCTTGTGTCAAAGGCAGATATAATAACACCTAATTTTACAGAAGCAGCTTTTCTTTTAGGAGAAAAATATAAAGAAACAACAACAGAAGAAGAGGTTAAAAACTGGCTTGTAAGAATATCTGAAATGGGACCAAAGATTGTTATTATAACAAGTGTTCCAGATGAAAAAATAAATGAATTTGAAAAAAATATGAGTGTAATAGCTTATAACAAAGAAGATGATGTTTTCTGGAAAGTTTCATGTAAATATATTCCTGTTTCATATCCTGGAACAGGAGATGCATATACAAGTGTTTTAATTGGAAGTCTTCTTCAAGGAGACAGCCTGCCTGTTGCTATAGACAGAGCAATGCAGTTTGTTACTCAATGTATAAAAGCAAGTTATGGATTTAAATATCCAAGCAGAGAGGGAGTTCTTCTTGAAAGAAATTTAAATACTCTTAATATTCCAATTCTTTTTGGAGCTTATGAACTTTTGAAAAATAACAAAGAATAAATATTGTATTCTTATAGAGATATATAAATGGGGTGGAAAAAATGAAAGTGCTTATTTTAAATGGAAGTCCAAGAATAAATGGAAACACAAAAACGGCTCTTAAAGCAGCAGCAGAAGGAATTATTGAAAACTGCGAACATGATGTAGAAATGATTGATGTGGCAAAATATAATGTAAAAGGCTGCATGGCATGTGAAGGGTGCAGAAAAACAGGAGGAGTCTGTGTTATAAAAGATGATGGAAATACTCTTGCTGAAAAAATTTATGAAGCAGATGTTGTGATATTTGGTTCACCTGTCTACTGGTGGGGAATAACAGCACAGATGAAGGCTGTTATTGACAGAATTTACTGTAAGAACGAAACTCTTAATCAGCTTAAGAAAAAAATTGGAATAATAGCTGTTGGTGCTGCAGAACTTTCAGACAGAGAATATGAACTTATAAGCGGACAATTTGAATGTATATGTGAGTATTTAAATTGGGATTTAGTGATAGATGAAAAAATTTCTGCTTGGGCTGTGGGAGATCTTGCAAAAGATGAGAAAAAATTATCTGAACTTAAAGAGCTTTGGAGAAAAATATAAAAAAATTGAAAAACAAAAGAAAATAATGTATAATATTTTTGAAAGATTTTTGTAATATAGAGCAACTCTAGTAAAAAAAGGCTAACACCAAGCCTTTTTTTATTTTTTGTAAGAAAATATGTTATAATATAAAAGCCAATTTGGGTTGCTGTTGCTCCTTGGAAGTTGACTATATGAAACAAAAATCTTTTATCAAAAATCTAGTATTCGTTATTGTGATGGTTATACTAATTGTACTTTGTGCAGTTCTTAATGTGACAGCAGCAATTTTGAATATCTAAGGAAAAACAGCAAGGGAACAGGCGGAGTGGTGACCCGTCTGTTTCCCAAATATAAATTAAGATATTTTATAGATTAATTATTTTCTTTTGTTTCTGGTTTTGTTTTTTGTGTTACAAGAAGCTGGTCTATTGCAAAATTATCAACGTCCACAACTTCAAAAGTATAATTTTCAAATTCAACCTTTGCAGCTTTTTTAGGAATGCTTTTAAGCATATACATCATAAATCCTGCAATTGTTTCGTAAGTATCTTCTTCAGGGAATTTTTCAATATCTAAAACTTTTTTAACATCTTCCACGGAAGTAACTCCATCAATAAGCCATGAACCTTCTCCTCTTGCAATTATCTGCTGTTCATCTTGGTCTTGGTAAACAACGTCTCCCATTATAGTATTAACAACATCATAGAAGGTTACAAGTCCCACAACATGACCATATTCATTTAAGATAACGGCAAAATCTTCTCTTGCTTCATTGAATTTATCTAGAGCCTCTGAAATTGTTAAAGTATTAGGAAGAATTAAAAGATTTGTATTTGTTATATCTTTTATATTAGTAAGACTTTTTACTTCGCTGTTTAAAATTCTTGGAAGAATATTTTTTGAATCCACATAACCTATAACAGAATCAATATCATCTTTACAGATAAGAAATTTAGAATGAGGATATGTGCTTATTTTTTCTTTTATACTTTCTTCATCTTCATCAACAGTGAAATAAACAATATCATTTCTATATGTCATAATTGATGAAACCCATCTTGTATCAAGTTCAAAAACGTTTTCAATAAGGGAATGTTCTTTTTTTTGAATGACTCCTGTTTCAGCTCCCTCGTCCACAATAGCAAAAATATCATCATATGTAATTTCATTGTTTCTGTTCTGCTCTATTTTTAAAATTTTAAAAATAAATGAAGCTATGCTGTCAAAGAAAACAATAAAAGGTCTGAATATAAAAATAAGGAAAAGCATTGGTTTTATTACTGCTACTGCTGCTTTTTCAGGGGCTGCCATTGCAAGCCTTCTAGGAATAAGATCAGCAAATTCTATAAAAAGACTTGTAACAAAAATAAAAGAAATAAGAGAACTTAATGTATCTGCTTTTTGAGGAGAAACAGAAAACCATGAAATAATAGCAGGTTTTAAAAATGGATTTAAAATATTCTCCCCCACAATACCTCCAAGTATTGCAACTGCATTTGTTCCTACCTGCACAGCGGCAAAAAAGTTTCCAGATGTTTCCTGCACTTCTAAAACTTTCTCTGCATTTTTATCTCCTTTTTCTTTCATTATCTGCAGTTTCATTTTTCTGGCAGATGCTAAAGAAATTTCGCTTATAGCTAGAAAAACACTCATTATAATAAGCAGTATAATTAAAAATATTCTTAAAACAATATCTGTTTCTGTATTGGGCATATAAACCTCCTCTGTAAAAAATCAAACAGTATAATTTTTTATGTCCATTAAAAAATAGTGAATTAGTACTATATTATTATATAATTTTTCAAGAAAAAAGACAAATATTAAGAATTATAAAAAGGCTGGCAGGAGAATATAAACTGTCAGCCTTTTTATAAAATTGAGAGATAAAATTATTATATAAATTTAAAATTTTTAACTTGCCATTGCTGTCATTTCTTTTTCAGCTTTTGAAGAGTAAATTTTTGAAAGTTCTCCTTCAGTGATGTCTTTACTTTTAACATCAAGGATAACTCTTCCTTTATCAAGCATTATAATTCTGTCAGAGTATTTTATAGCATCTCTTAAATTATGAGAAATCATCATGGCAGTAATTTTCTGTTTATTGATAAGCTGTTTAGTTTTTGCCATTATCATTCTTGAAGTTTTAGGGTCAAGAGCTGCTGTATGCTCATCAAGAAGAAGCAGTTCAGGTTTTTTCATTGTTGCCATAATAAGGGAAAGAGCTTGTCTTTGCCCACCAGAAAGAAATTTAACCTGAGTATTAAGTTTATTTTCAAGACCTAGGTCAAGTTCCTTTAACATTTCAATAAATTTTTCTTTATTTTCTTTTCTTATAAGTCTTTTAAGAGAAAATTTTTCACTTTTCTTTGCAGCAAGAGAAAGATTTTCTAAAATTGTAAGAGACGGAGAAACGCCTTTTGACGGATCTTGATGAACTTTTCCTATTTTTCCTGCTCTTTCTTCTTCTTTCATTCTGCTTATATCTTCTCCTCCAAGAATTATATTTCCGCCGTTATCTTTAAGAGCTCCGCTTATAAGATTAAACAGAGTGCTTTTTCCACAGCCGTTTGATCCAAGTACAGCCACAAATTCACTTTCATTTACTTGAAGATTAAATCCATTAAAAATATTTATTTCGTTTTCAGTTCCTTCGTTAAAGTTTTTTATAAGATTTTTTATAGTAAGCATTTTAATTACCTCTCTTTTATTTTTTCTTAAAATTGAAAAATGACATATTGTTGTACCCGATAAATATAATTACGATAGCTGCACTTATAGCTTTTAAATCTGTCGGAGCAAATCCTAAATCTATTGCAAATCCTCCGATTATTTTATAGCTTACTGCTCCTAAGACTGCTCTTGTTGTTCCGTTTATTTTTGTTGATTTTTTTAGAATAGTATCACCTATTATGATAGAAGCAAGAGCTGAAACAATTATAGAAGTTCCCATATTTATATCAGAAAACCCTTGGCTTTGTGCCATTAAAGCTCCGCTTACAGAAACAATTCCGTTTGAAAGCATAAGACCTAAAAGTTTAAATTTATCACAGCTTACTCCTAAAGATTTTACAAGTGTTTCGTTGTCCCCTGTGGCTATAAGCAGATAACCGATTTCTGTTTTTAAAAATATATCCATAAGAACTTTGATTATAATAACTATCACTGCAAGAACAAGGATTTTGTTTCCATAATCGAAAACTGAACCATTATTGTATAAAGGAATATTTGCTTTTCCATTTATTCTTAAGTTCACTGAATAAAGGATTGTCATAGTAAGAATTCCTGCAAGAAGTGAGGCTATTCTCATTTTTATATGAAGAAAATATGTGATTATCCCTGCAAGAGAACCAAATACAAAAGCTAAAATTGTACTTGTTACAGGATTCATTCCCCCTGTTACAAATTTTGCAAATATAAATGCTCCCAAAGGAAAAGTTCCTTCAACTGACATATCAGGAAAATCAAGTATTTTGTATGTTATAAAAACTCCTATTGCAAGAACTGCAAATATAAGTCCCTGTTCTAAAGAAATAGTTAAAAGTGAATTCATAAAAAGCTCCTCATTTCAAGTAATTTATTTTTATTTTACGAATACAGCTCCTTCAAAAGCTGGATTATTTTTATCAAGTTTTAATTTTTTCATTGTGTTTTCATTTACGATTTTTGTTGTGTTTTGTAAACTTTCAACAGGCATATCTTTTGGATTTACTTTGTCCACAAGAATTTTTTTTGCCATTAACCCTGTCTGTTTTCCAAGTTCGTAGTAGCTAAGTCCGTCTGTCATTAAAAGCCCGTTTTTAACAGGTCCTTCTTCAGCGGCTATTGTAAGCATTTTTCTTTCTGCTGCAGATTTTGCAATAAGCCCTGCTGCAGAAGCTACAATATTATCAGTTATTGCATATAGAGCATCTGCTTTTGAAGAAAGGGAATTAACAGCCTGAGGAATATCATTTATATTATTAACTCCAACTGTTACGATTTCTATTCCAAGAGATTTTACAATTTCTTTTGCCTGTGCCACTTGAATTTCTGAATTTGATTCGCTTGTATTGTATATAATTCCAACTTTTTTAATATTTGAATCTAATTGTTTGAAAAGTGCAAGTTGTTTATTCATTGGGCTTGCATCAGTAGTTCCTGTAACATTTCCCCCTACATTTTCCATTGAGTTTACAAGCTGTGAATGAACAGGGTCTGTAACTGCACTGAATAAAACAGGAATTGTATCTGTTGCCTGTTTTGCTGTCTGAGCAGAAATTGTTGCTATTCCAAAAATTAAATCAACTTTGTCAGCTGCAAATTTTTGAGCTATAATTCCTGCAACTCCTGTATCCCCTTGAGCATTTTTATAAATAATTTCAGTTTCAACACCTTGAGCTTTAAGTTCATCTTCAAAACCTTGTCTCACTGCATCAAGTGCAGGGTGTTCTGCAAACTGGCTTATTCCTATCACAAATTTTTCTGCCGCTTTTAAAGGTGTGTGCTGTATAAGAAACACCCCGATAAATAAAAACATCATTACTGCAAATCCTACAATTTTTTCTTTTAAAACACTGGTATTCATAAATTTCCCTCCCTTTGTTTTAAAAATAAAAAAGCCTTTTTACGAATTGTAAAAAGGCAGTTATATATAAATAAACTAAGAGAACAAAAAATAAAATTTCCCTCTTAAATATTTTTACTATATTTCATTTCCTACTATTCTACAATTCTACAAACTATTTTCTACTTTTAAAACTTCTACTATTCTACATTTCCGCCTCTTGCGGTTCTACTGTTGTGTGAATTATATACCTATAAAATTTATTTGTCAATAAAAATTAAAAAAATATTATTATTTATTAATCCTCATCATCAACAGGAATTGCTCTGTGACCAAGTCCTATTACAACATCGTCAAAAAGAGATATTCCATTTTAGAAAAACTTAGAAAAAGTAGAAAACTAATTTACAAAATTAGAAATAAATGATAGTATAAACTCTATAAAATAAGATAACTAAATTTTACAAAAGGGGGAAAATGGAAAAAATTATTTTTTATTAAGACCAAAACCAAATAATATAAATAGAATAAAAGAGTTTTTAGAAAAAAATATTATAGCTGTAGGTTGGAGTGATTCAGGAGATTTAACCGGTGTAGATTTAAAAAAGATATACCTTTCAGTGTCATACAGAAGTCTAAATATTTTCATAAATGAGATGAAAATAGGTGATATAGTTATTATTCCAAATGGAGAGAAAATATATTTTGCAAAGATAATCTCAGAATATTTTTACGATAATTCTCTTGCTTTAGAAGAAGATTATAGTAATCAAAGAAAAGTGAAGTTTATAGATGAAAGAGATAGAAAAAATATGCCTCTTGAAATGAAAAATATATTAAAAACAAGACATATAAGTGTTAAATTAAATAAATACGGAGAGTTGATAGAAAGAATTTTAAATAATGAATATGTAGAAAAATTAGAAAATTCAGAAAAAATTTTTACAGAAATACCTATACCTATAAGAAATGATGTTAATGCAATAATTAAAATACCTAAAGATTTTACAAAAGAAGAAGCTGAAAAATTAGGGAATATAGTTAAAAATTTATATTTTATAAATTAAAATCAGAGGAGGATAAGTTATGCTGTATACTATTGATGGTAAAAAGATAAAAGAAGTTCCTCATAAAGAAACGCTTACATTATTTTTTAAAAAATTATCTTAAATAGAAATTGACTTGATTGATAAAAAACTTCAAGAAACTATTGATATGATTTCTGAAGATAAAAAATTATTAAATTCTAGTTTTCTTCCAGGAAAAGATTGGACAGGAACTGTTTTTCAACCTATATATGAAAAAGCAGCAGGTTATAATGAAGAATTAGTTGCTAAAATATATGGTTTGGTTTTAATGAAAAATATAATAGATAATGATAAAGAATGGGTTTTCATGAAAGATGGGGAAGAAAATAGAAAAGGTTTAATTTATTTCATAAAAGAATATTAGGTTAAAAAAACAAAAAAGGTTACTGGCGAGGTAACCTTTTTTATTTTTGCTATTTAACACAATTAAGGCTTGCCCATTAACTCCTTAGATATTTTTATTATACATAATTTTTTTTATCTTTCAATAATTTTAATTTGGGAGGCAGATGGTACACACACTTTTTTTCATCCGACCTCCCTTGCTGCTTTTCCTTAGATATTCAAAATTGCTACGGTCACATCAGTTACTACTTGGAGTATAAAGAATATGATTATTGCAATAATGAACATTATATTGTAGTGAACCCATTTTCTTAGACACATATTTTAATTATCGATTAACAAGGATT
>ENA-OWPF01000174-OWPF01000174.1-human-gut-metagenome-genome-assembly--contig:-NODE-174-length-80834-cov-38.180604_pt1 | contig 80834 bp, 72 predicted proteins | sample MGYA00248261_ERZ651840 | MGnify/ENA primary metagenome ERZ651840 (study PRJEB26924, sample SAMEA4378268) | human gut metagenome | biome: human gut; feature: human-associated habitat; material: faeces... | reverse complement strand
TATATTGAACTTCAAAGAACCTAGCGTTAAATTTAGGAATAATTCTAATTTCTTTGATATTTTTATCAAGTAAAATAGGTGGAATTTTAATTGAAATCTTTTTATGATTCTTTTTAAAAGAATTAGAGTATGGAATTACAAGTGTATCTTCATTAAGTCTAACAAAACCAATAACAAGAGTAGTAAAACTATTCTTAGGAAGATAATTAGGAAGTTTAACTTTAGCATTATACATTCCTTTATTTTTCTTTTTTAGAAGATTAAAAAAAGACTTAAAAGAACCATCAACTTCTTTAAGAATCTGTTGTGCCATATTTGAGTTAAGAAGTTTGTAGTTCTCACTTGTTTTAAGAACAGCATAGTTATTCTGATAACTCAGATATTTTTTCTCTTGAAAGTAGTATTGTCTAATATTATACACAGCTTGATTATATAGATTTTTAGCAGTGTGAGAAAGTTCTCTAAGAGAAAGATACTCTTCTTTAGAAAGATGTTTAAGTTGTTGTTTAACTGTAAGATACATAGCAAAATCACCCCCTTTTCCTATGCTTAATTATACCATATATTTAAGCTTGAAAAAAGAGGTTGACTCCAATTCATCTTCCACCTAAAGAGGAGGGAGTCTTCTTGGAGTGTTAAAATAAAATAACTTTCGTTGCAAAAGCAACATACTTTTAATATTTTTTTCTCTATAATATCCCTATAAATATTAAAGGAGGATCTTTTATGATAAGAAAAATTATTAAGATAGATGAAAACAGATGTGATGGTTGTGGGGCTTGTGTTAAAGCTTGTCACGAAGGGGCTATTGGTTTAATAAATGGAAAGGCTAAACTTTTAAGAGATGATTATTGTGATGGACTTGGAGATTGTCTTCCATCATGTCATACTAATGCTATAACTTTTGAAGAGAGAGAAGCTCTTCCATATGATGAAAAAGCTGTTATGAATAATATTGCTTCTAAAGCTTGTTCTAGCCACTCTTGTCCTGGACATAAAATTGAAATTTTAAAGAAAGAGAAGGAAGAAGTAAAATTTTTTGATTCTATTGAAAGTGAAATATTAAAAAGTAAACTTAGCCAGTGGCCTATTCAAATAAAATTAGTTCCTACTAATGCTAGCTTTTTTAGAGATGCAGATCTTTTAATTGCTGCTGATTGTACAGCTTTTGCATATGGAAATTTTCACAATGAATTTATTAAAAATCGTGTAACACTTATTGGATGCCCTAAACTTGATTCTGGAAATTATACTGAAAAATTAACTGAAATTTTAAAAATTAATAACATAAAATCTTTAACAGTTGTAAAAATGGATGTTCCTTGTTGTAACGGAATTGAAAGAGCTTGTGTAGAAGCTTTAAAAGCTAGTGGAAAATTTATTCCTTGGCAAGTTATTACAATTACAAGAAACGGAAAAATTAAAAATTAATAACACCTTATACTGTACTTAAATTTTGAGTTTCTCAAGATAAAAGTACAGTTTTTTTATAATTAAATTTAACATAGTAACTAGAATATAGATCACAAATAAAATTACATGAAAAGGGCACTCTCTTAGTAAAGTGCCCTTGACATAGAAAAATATCTAATAATAAATAATAATTTTATTTTTGCTTTTTATACTTAATACTTATAGAAAATACTATCTCCTATAAACTCTTTTAAAATTGAATCATCTGGAATATATTTTATATCTATATCCACAAAACAATATAAAAGTTTTATTAAACGTTTTGCTTCCTCATAGTACTCACTATCAGGTTTAATTCTTATTAACTCCCTAATAGCATATCTTTTTAAAACTCCTAGCTCATATACTAAGTTAGAGTTGAATAATACATCTGCATCTTCTTGATATGGGAAGATATATTTCTCCTCTCCTCTTCTAACTGAATCCCACATTGCTAAAGTATCTTCAGCTGCTGTCTCTCTAGCTAAACTATCTCTTACAATACGTCTTATCTCCCTTACATCACTTGTAGCAATTCTATTATGATTATCTATATTTAATTGTGTTAGACAACTTACATATACTTTAAACTTATTTTCCTTTGGAATAGCTGCTGTTAATCTTTCATTAAGCCCATGAATTCCCTCAATAATAATCAAACCATTTTCAGGAACTTTCATCATCTTTCCTTTTTTCTCTCTTTCACCACTAATAAAATTATACTCAGGAATTTCAACTTCTTTTCCAGCAATTAAATCAGTTAAATTTTCATTAAGTAGTTTCAAATCTAAAGCTTCTATTGTTTCATAATCTTTATTTCCATGTTCATCTAATGGAACATTTTTTCTTCCAATATAGTAGTTATCTAAAGATATAACTATTGGATTTTTTCCACTTGCTCTTAAATGAATATATAATCTTTTACTAAATGTTGTCTTTCCAGAAGATGATGGTCCTGCAATAGTTACTAATTTTATCCTTTCATCCTCTACAATTTGATCTGCTATTCTAGCTAAATTTTTATGATGTAATGCTTCATTTACTCTTACTAACTCACCTATCTCTCTATTTAATACTTTCTCATTTAAAGTACCAATAGTTGAAACATCTAATATGCTATTCCATTTTCCTGTCTCTTGAAAAATTTTAGCCATTTTAGGATTGTCTATTGTTGGTGGCAGTTCATTTGCATTTTTTAGAGGATATTTTATTATAAATCCTTCATTATATTTAGTTAATTCATAAAGTTTTATAACTCCAGTTGAAGAGTAAGGTTTTTCATACATGAAATCATGATATCCCCCTACTTCATACTCCATCATTCCTGTCCAACCTGAATTGTCTAAAAATTTTCTTATATCCTCTCTCTCAATCTTTTGACTTTTTAATTTTAAAGTATCATTATCTTCACATATAAGATTTATCTCATAATCTTTCTCTATTATCTCTTTCATTCTATTGTTAATTTTTTCAAGATCTTTCTCTTTTAAATTTCTACCAAGATCAATAGTTCCGTAAGTTCCGTTGTTTAGTGAATGATCTATCTCTACCCTTGCTTCTGGATAGATGTCATTTACTGCTTTTAGAAAAACTAATTTTAAGGTTACTGCATACTTTCTTGGATTAAACTCTAACATAAATAACACCTCATTTTTTCATTTTATAAAGCTTGATGTATCTATATTATAACAGATTTTTATATAAAAAGAAAAAGAATAAATCTAAAATTTAGATCTATTCTTCTTCTACAATTAAGCTATATTCTTATTTTTAAAATAAAAGTCTAAGTTTTGAATAATTACATTAAATACAAAATCCTTTACTACATCTTTATTTTGTATTACTTCTTCATATTCAATTTCTGCTAACTCCACTCCAATACTATTTTTTACTTCAAAAATAAATTTTTTCAAGTCCTCATTTATGCTTTCAAATAATCTTAAAATATCTTTATCTTTTTCCTCTACTTCTATTTTTATATCTTCAGTAGAATTTTTTATTTCAGCAGATAATTTTTCCAAACTCTCAATAATAACTTTCGCTTCCTTTTGCTTTCTTTTTTTAGAAAAGAAAAAGAATTTTTTATCTTTTAATTCAAAATTTTTATCTTTAATTCCATTTAATTCTTTTTCCCACTCTTTAAATTGCTCGTTATTATACTCCTCTTTTCCCTCTTTGAAATTTTTATTTTCCAATTCTTTTAGCTTATATAAACTATAAATTCCATTTTTATTTTCATCTATTTTTTTTAATAATTCAAGTATTGATTTCAATTGTTCTCTTTTAGATGAAATTTCTAAGTTTCTTCTATAAAATTCTAAAGTTTGCTTTACAATTTTTACTAACAATCTTTCATTATAATTAGATTTATACTTTCTATAGAAAACAACTGCAAATTCTGCCCAAGTTTTTGTCTCTACCTTATTATTTTCAAGATTGCTATATATTTTTGTAACAGCTTCATCAAATAACACTGAACTTTTATCTCCCATTAAAGACTCCTTTTGTTACTTTTTATTAAGTAATTGTATCAATAATTTAACTAAAAAATATCCCCCTACAATTACTAATGCTAAAATTAAAATTCCTATAAAAATTTTAAATTTATTTTGCCATAGAACAAATAAAATATATTTTTTCTTTGAGATATATCCTTTTTTATAAGCTTCTCCATATAAAGCTTTGATACTTGGAATATTCATTTTATTTTTTTGAATAACCAAATGTACTTCTAAGTCTCTACATCCCTCTTTAGTTAAAATAATATTTAGATACTCATTTGTATTTTTTGAACTTTTATACTCTTTATAGATAGCTTTAACTTTTGCCTTTTCAACTTTTGATAGGAAATTGTTTAATTCTCTATTTCCTATTTTTTTTATTATATATTTTTCAAAACTTTTATCTTCTAGCTCTAAAAAATTTACATAATTTATTAAAGAAAAAATCCAACAGTCAAATTGCTTTATTATTTTATCATTTTTTAGATATTTTATAATATGTTTTAAAATAGGGAATTCCTGTTTTAATTCCTCAGGAAGATTTAAGACTTCCATAAAATTATAGATATTCTCTTCTAAGTATCTATCAAAATCTACTAATTTAGCACTATATCTATTAAGAACAGCTAATAAATTACTTTTAATTTTTTCATCATAGAGATAAAAATAAAGTTTATAAATTATTTCCTCTTCCAATCTTATATTATGATTTTCATTATATCTTAATATATTAAATATTTTTTCTTTTACTGGATACTCAAATAATCTATTATTCTTTAAATTATGTATAATAATATCCATTCTTGAAGAGGTAAGCCCATAACTATTAATTTTTTTTAATACTCTAGAACATTCTGCTAAAGTATTAAATGTTTTTAATTGAAGCTTCTCTTTTTCTATTTCTGAAATTAATTGTTGACTTGCTGATGGATAAGGTAAGTTTATACTCATTATTCCACCTCTTTTAACTCTTTTCTAATTTTTTGAACATCAATTTTATACTTTATTGTAACTCTTCTACTCTTATTTCTATCTACTCCTAATTTAGGATTATTCTCTTTATATACTAAATTAGAATCACTTTTTCCATTTGATGAAAGATAAATTTTTAATTTTTTCAATCTTTTTTCTCCTAAAGATGCAGCTAAAATCCTATCACTATATATAAAGTTAGCTACTTCAAAAGCTCTTTTTTGTGATAAATTTAGATTATATAAATATTTCTCCTCTGCATTTCCAGGTCCAGTATCATCTGTATGTCCCTCTATAACTAACTGTTCTAAGTAACTTATAATAGTATTATCATCAATAAAAGTAGCAAAAAACTTAGGTAGTACCCTTCTTAAAGCATTTTTCCCCTCTTCTTTTAACAGATATTCATTACTATCAAATAATACTCTATTATCTAATATAAGCTCCTGTCTTTCAAAGTCAATTTTTACATACTCATCATCTTTTATAGCTTCTCTTAATTTCTTTTCAATTTCATTATAGATATTTTCTATAACCACATCTTGCTTTTTATAATATTCATTTTCCTGTCTTAACTTTTCAACAATCTCTTTTAGATGCTTATTTTTTTCATACTCTTCCTCTAAAAGTTTTAACTTTTTAAACTCCTCTTCCATCTCTTTTAATTTCTTATTTTCTAGACTTATTATTTCAAACTCTTTTAATATTTTTTTATAATTTTCCTTATCTGAAGTAATATATTCCTTTAAGAAAAGCAAAACAAAGATGAAAAGTACTCCTGCCATTAAATCTCCAACAGAAAACATATAGTTATTTCCATCATCTTCATATCTTTTAATCTTTCTTCTCATAAGTCTCACCTTTACTCTTCATCTTTAGAGACTTCTTTAACTATGCTAACTGTCTTTAATAACTCTTTATTTACATCTGAAAAGACTCTATCATACTCTTTAAGAGCTTCTGCAGTCGTTCTAGCTATTTGATCTTGCACATTCATAATATTCCTATTTTGCTCATTAAGATTTCTATTTTGTTCCTCTATTGATCTTTCAACTCTTTCACTATATTGATTTAATTTATCATTGTTATAAATAATACTATTATTTATATTTTCTATATTACTTCTCAATATTTGATTTGTTGATTCTGTATTAGTTTTTATAGTTGAATCAAAAGTTTCTATCTTATTTTGAATTTTTTCCAAACTTCCATCAATAGAGTTTCCTATTTCTACAATTCTATCTCTATTATTAGTAGAAATTTGATTTCCAACACTTAAAACCTCTCTATTGACATTTAAAACTTGGATTATTAACTCTTTTATCTCTTTATTAGTTAAATCATATCCATTTACCATATAATCAATTATTTTTTTCATCTCTACTTGATTTTTAACAAATAGATTTTCCATATCTTCTTGGATTCTATTAGAGTTCTCTACCATACTTTTAACTTCATTTCCAAACTCTGTTTGAACTCTTTCAAAAGATAGTATAGTTTGCATAAAATCTTCCATTTTCTTAACAAAGTGATCATATGCATCTGCTGTTTTTTGTGCATTTTCATAGATATCCTTACTATTTTCTGAAGCTCTATCTATATTCTCTAATATAGCTTTATTTTTCTCCAATGTAATAGCTATCTTTTCAAAACTTTTGTGAATAGTTTTAAAATCATTCATAAACTTTTCATTAAATATTTCTCCTAAAGCATTATTTACTCCTGATAGTAAATTTGCTCCTGCACTTTGAGCTGATTTTGAAAAAGTATTTCCAAATTTTTTAAACATTCCTTCTGCTACATCAAATGTAGCTTTTTCAATTGATTTTGATGCCTCTTTTGTAAACTTCTCCAAATTTACCTCTATTCTAGCTAAAGTTGTCTCAATATCTAGTTGACTTGGAAATAAAAATTCTAATACTGTTTCTATCTCATTTATATTTTTATAAACATCTCCAAGTATTCTTTTTTGTCTACTACTGTACAGTAAAGAAAAAAACATTCCAACAACACTTGTTATAAAAGCCAATCCCATTTTAGGAATTAAAGTATCAATTACTGTTAAATTTTTAGCTAGATCTCCACCATTAATACTATGTAATCCTAAAGCTAATCCTACAAATGTTCCTAAGATCCCTAATCCTGTTAATATAGAAGCTTTATTTCCTAATGAGTGTATATTTATTTTATTTTCCAATATAGTATTTTCATTAAAATACTCTTCTGCTTTTACTCTAGAATAATTTCTATATTTTAATACATCATTATACTCTTTTATTTGACTATTTAATTGCTCAAATTTTTTCCCATTTTCTAAAGTCTCAATATAGAAATTATACTTCTCTTCAAGAGTTTTAATTTCTTTATCATTATCTAATACTCTTACTTTTACTTTTTCTAAAATTTTAACATATTTTTCTAACTCTGTTCCTATATTTTTTACCTTTGATAACTCCCATAGACTTTTAAAAAAATACCCGATAGTTATCAATATAAAAATCCAAGTTGCTGGATCTAACATTGTAAATAATGTTTTAAATATCATTCCTTTTCTCCCTTACTCTATTTCCTCTTTTAATTTATTATAGATTCTATCAAACTCATCTTCCTCTACAGTTTCAGTAATTTTTGAATAGAAACGTCTTCTTGCTTCAGTATGTTTATTTCTTCCTAAAATATGATTTAAAAATTCCTTTGTCTCATTAATATCTAAATATTCAGAAATCTCTTCCATTCCATATTTTAAATAATCCAATCTATTATTTTGTTGTATCTTAGCTTTTTCCCAACCATTTTTCTCAACTGTATTTTCTTCTAATAACCAGTTTAAATAATCTTGAACTATTTCTAAAATATCTCCAAAATTATCCATAATAGCTTTTATAACTCCAACATCTTTATGTGAATCTTCCATAAAGAATAGATTTATACTATTTTCATCTGAAGAATCAACTAATTTACTATAGTCATTTTTTTCAAGCTCTATCTCATGTGGTACTATATGGCTTAAACTGTCATCAATTATAACTTTTGCCTCTGTTATATTTTCTCCAAGGAAACTTTCCAATAAAACAAATCCTTTAATATATTTACAGTTTCCAGGGAAAAGAGTTTTTAATATTTCATTTAATATAACCATCAAAGTTAATGATACTTTTTCTCTATTCTCTATAAATCCATTTTTTACTTTTAATGTAATACCCAGTATTTTTCCACTTTCATAATTTCTTTTATAAAGCTCTGAGTTTTCTCTAAAGTTAATAAATTCATATTTTTGATTTTCAAATTTTATTCCCTTATTAAAACTATAGTATCCTAAAGTTTCAATATCATATCTAGCTGGTACTATTTTATTTTCTAATAGATATCTATCTGTCTCTTTAACTGGATATCTCTCTTCACTTTTATTTAATATTTCAGCTATTTTTATTTTTTCTTTATTTCTATATCTATAAACTTTTGTATTTTCTGTTGGAGAAATTCTAATTTTTTTGTTAATAGTATCTATCTTTTCAATTACAAAAGCATCTCCATTGAAAGAATGAATTTGTTGAGGTAGATAGTTTTGATATACATGATCATATGGAAGCACTTTATACACATTATTTCCTGTATCTAATACTTCATAATTTTCAAACCATTTAAAATAACTGTTTTCATTAAATGAAGCTTTCATCTTATAATACTTAACTTCTTCAAATTTTTTCAATTCATTATTATACTCTTGAACAATTTTAACTGATAGGTAATCATTTTTTAAAATATCTATATTATATACGTCTAGGAATAAATTAATTAACTCATCTTCAATATTATTCAGTTTTTCTTTAATATTTGATAATTGGTCTTTTATTACACTTTCAGCTATATTTAATTTCTCATTGATTAAAATCTCTTTTAAATATGAAGCAATTTTAAATTTATCACTTTCTATTTTAGGAGTATAACCATATAATGGAGAACTATAAAAATACTCTACATTTTCTACAAAGTAATCTCTCAAAAGATAAACTGGAGATATTATATTCAATAGTAACTCTTTTCCAGCAACACTTTTATAGTTGTTTATTAGTAGAGGAAAGTTGTAGTTATTGTCTTGGATAAACATTATCTTTCTATCCTCTTTCTTAATTAAAGAAGAGATTAAATTATAATTTGCAAAATATTCATATGCTCCATTTATATTATTTTTATCTAATGGAATATCTTTTAATTTTTCTCTAGCTAGCTCTATCTCTTTAGCATAAGCATTGTAAGGAAGGATATTTTGCTCTATAAATTCAACTTTTTTATTTCCTTTTTCCCAAGGTAAGAAAGATAAAGTTGTTCCTACTCCTAAATCATGGTTAAGACTTCCATTTAATATCTCTGTATAATACTCATTCTTGCTATCTTCTTTCCAAACTAATGTATAAATTCTTTCTGCTAACTTCTCTTTTATCTTTTCCCCTTGTGCTGTTATTCCCAAATTTTTATTAACTGATTCTTTTAAATTAGATGTTTTACTTGATAGAATAATATATTGAGCTCCATCATAATTCTTTTTCTTATCAATATTAAAATATGTATTTAATATATTTGATAAAATACTTAAAGTTAATATATTTTCAGCTATCTCTTCTGCCTTTTCATTTATTACTAAAATTACTAAATCTTTAATATCATTTTGTTCCTCTTGAATCTTATTAATAAATTCCTCTTGATATCTTATTAGCTCTGTTTGAGTAGCAATTAAGATATCCCACTCATTTTTACTCTTCCATTCATCAAAAACTACTATATTTCTAATACTTTTCTTATACAAGATATTAAACCAATTTACAAACCATTCATACAAATTTTTTCTATTTTTAAAGTTATTGTACAGATCATCTTCTGCTAAAACTAATATCTTTTTCCCCTTTATTATTGAATCTTCAAAATATGAAAATAAAATTGGAGCTAACTCTTCATAGTTAGAATTTTCTATTATTCTATTCTCTCCATTTAAAAGATTATTTAATATAGTTAAAGTTGTTGGCTCTATCTTATATTTTAATTTTAATTTTGCATAAATAGCTTCTAATTCTTTATTATTACTTTCAGAAAGTATCTTTTTATTTTCTTCTTCTATATCTATATTTTCAGTTGAAGGATTTATAATTTTACTATTTGCTAAAAGATTTACTCCCCAAATATTTTTATATTCATTATACAACTCTTCATATTCAGTTGTTTTCTCTTCAATTTTTTCCTTTTCAACTCTTTCCTCTTTTTTTCTTGCTATATCCTTCTCTTTAACATTTCCATCTAAGAAACTATGAATCTCATTTAATACTAAAAAAACTAATGGAAGTCCAGCTATTGCAATTAAAAGTTTATCCAACATATAATATACTTCTGTTTTTATAATTAAATATAAGATTAATAAAGTAATTAATCCTGATACAAAACCAAAGCATATTCTTAAAGCTCCAAAAATCTCTCCAACAATTTTAAAACGAGGATTTAAAAAATATTCTTTTTTTTCTGCATCATATTTATAAAATTCAGATATATTTCCATCTTTCTTTAAAAATTTTATTATTAATTTAATAATAAAATATATAACTAAAATTATTCCAATGGCCTTTAAATTAGTCCATAATATCCCTAATATATCTATTTCTCCTTGATATTCTGAACTTTTTATAAAAAAATTATTTACAACTCCATAAGTTATTAATAGTAAAATAGCTATTTTTACATTTATATCTTGTTTATTTCTATCTTTTTTATCTCTATCTGTCAACTTATTTTGAAAAAATAGTAGTAAAATACCACACAATATTAATCCTATCTTTATCATGTTCCACTTTTCCATTAGTCTATCTCCTTATATCTTTTATCGCTATTTAAAACTATTCTTTGACATCCTACAATATATTCTGGATCAAACTCATTATATTGTGTATTCATCATCACATCAAAATTTGTATATTTTGATATTTCTACATATTTTCTTAGACTAAAAATATCATTTTCAAAAGGAGCTTTTTTTACATCAAGTGTATTTAATTTATTGTTAAACTCTTCATTTTTATATTCTATCTCATCTTCTCTACTAAATTTATTTATTATCTCTAATAAAGTTTCTACAATTTGGCAATGTTCACCTAAAGTTTCCTTATAAAAACCAAACACTTCTATTCTTTCATTGATTATTTTTTCTTCTTTTTTAGCTAGCAAATAATTTTTATCTGCTACACGTGCTTTAAACTGTTTATCAATATATTGTTTCTTTAATTTATAATTTTCTTCTAATTCTCTTATATATTTGTCTCTAATAGCGATAGAATGTTTAACTATTTCAGTTATACTGTTTCTTACTCCGTTAGCCTTAAAAATTACTGTAAATATAGTTACTAAAAAAGCTACTCCCAATATTATTAAACTTATAATCCAACTACTAAATAATCTCCAGTTTAAAGCTAAAACTATAAAAAATATAGTAAAAAATATAGTTCTTGTTCTATCTTCGCTTCTTAATCTCTTATCCAAAAGATTTTCTAATTCTCTTTCGTTTACTACTTCACTATTTTTATTTAACCATTCATTTTTTATATCTAATGTTTTTATATCTTCCTCTGCTTCTTGTAACTCTTTTTTAGCTTCATTTAATATATTTTGTCTTCTCTTTAATTCAGAGTCTATATCAGTTGTTGTATAATCATAATCACTAGAACTTAACAAAGTTTTATTTTTATCTCCTTGATAACTTAAAAAACTTTCATTGTTACTTTCAATATATCTATCTATTCCCTCTTTTACCTTATCTCTCCACTCTCTTCTGTATACATCTATATCATTAGTATTATAAGTTGCAGAAAATACTGGAGCTGCTATATTTTGAATTGATCCAACATTTACTTCTGTACTATGTGGAACTTCTTTTATTTTAAACTCTTTTATTTTTGTAGTTGCTTTTAAACTATTTTGATATGAGTTAATACTTTCTCTCTCATTTTGAAGTTTTATTATATATTTATCAAAAAGTTTTCCTAAGTACTCTGATTTAAAACTAATTTTATCCAATGTATAGAATCCATGCCCAAAAGAGTAGTTTTCTTTTTTCTCTCCATACTCTATTAAAAACATTAAGAAATATATAAATTTTAATTTGTACTCATTATACTTTAATTTATTATTTTTATTAAAAGTTACTCTATATATATTTGAAAAGTTTGTAGAATTAAAAATATCACTTGCTTCTATTCCGTAAACGTTTACAAGTATTCCTTTTAAAATCTCTTGTGGCTCTCTAATTTTACTATTTTCCATAGATCTATCATTAATTATTCTATCTAAATAATTTTCTATATATTTCTTTTTAAATTTATTAACCACTTCATTTAAATAACTTTGTTTTAAATAAAGATTTCTACTCTCAGATCTTTCTATATTTTTTAGTGCATTATATTTGTCTGAAATTATTTTTTCAATAGTTTCATCTACTTTTTCTCTATATATTTTTAACTTTTCTATTAATTCTGAACTAAGATTAAATTGATCTTCTCCAGTTATTAAAAGTTTTTCCTCTCTATAACATCTTTCTAATAGATTCAAATCATCTTTAGAAAATAAAAATTCAAAATAACACTTTTCTTTTTTTAAAGTTTCAATTAAAAATTGATTAATATCTAATTGAGGAAGATACTTTTTCCTTGTCATAAACTCAAACTTCATATTATCGTTTATCTTTTTTGTAATCTCTTTTATCTTCTTTATAGTACTAATCTTTATACTTTCATCAACAGCTAGGGCTTTTACTTTTTCACTCTTTTCTCTTACTACATCATCTAAATCATCTTTAAATCTTTCATATGCACTATTAATATCAGTTTCTGCTAATCTTACAACCTCTTTCCAGCTTTCACTAATTTTCAAGATATCTTTTTTCATAAAAAGTTCTGTTTCTACATATCCATAGATATTTAACTCTTCTGCTACTCTACTATTTATATCTAATGGCGTATCTGTTAAAATATCTCTTTCTAAATCATCTAATGTTATACAAGATATTCTAGTTGCTTCTAGTCTTTCTTCATACATTCTTTCTAAAAATTGTTGAGCTAAATTTTTAAATCTATTTGCAAGATTTCCTCCAAAGTTATCCTTACTATTATCATATATAGGTAAAACTAGAATTATTTGAAACTCATTGTCTGTTTGATTATGATAGAAATATTTTATTTCATTTAAAATCTCTTCATATTCCATTTTAACTGCTTCTATTATTCTAACCTTTTTACTTGCTAAATAAGGATATAAAAATATTTTAGTAATCCCCTCTTGAATCTTTTCATCATTGAAATTTATAATAAATGTAATCAAACCTCTCCTCCTAAAAATTAAAATTTAAGAGAAAATACTAAAATTAGTATTTTCTCTTTTTTAATTAATCTCTATTATTAATAAATTCTATTAATTTTTCATAGTTCATATCTTTATTTAAATCTAAGCTAATATCTAAACGATTTTCTTCTATTACACTTCTACATTTAGTCTCTATTTTAGCAGAGATCTCTTGGATATAATCTACTTCTTTATCACTTTTTTCATATTTATCAGAACTATTTAACATTGTGTACATATATTTTATTGCTACTTCTAAAGCTGTTCTCTTTCTTGAAGAACCATAATAGTTTGTCATATACTCTACTACTTCATCAAGGAAATTATCTAATATTTCAATTATTTTTATTTTTCCTTCTGCTTCCTTAGATCTACCACAATCATTTACATATTCTATTAAAATATCTATTAAATTAGGGTGTCCCTTTGTCAATAAACACATAAATTCATGTTTTTCTAGTTCACGGCTAAATACATCAAAGTCTCTATTTTTCATCTCTGCAACTCTATTTTTTATACTGTCAATGATGAATGGATTACTTCCTAAACCTGTTAATAAAACTGGATACTTAGCTTCTAAATCTCTATCTCCATTTTTTATCTCTTGAACATTTCCATATTTATCTTTAAATACCCAAATACTTCTGTCCTCTTTTTTTCTAGAAATTATAAATCCATATAGTAATCCATTTATAAATTGTAACATAATTTTTCTCTTATCTTGAGCAGCTTGACCATCGTTAATGTCTGGCATATAGTTTATTAGATGCCATCTTTTATCTAAGTGAGGTGTTACAGTTTTTTCATTTTTAGTAAGTTTATCAACTGATTCTTTATAAGCTAAGAAATAATCTCCAGGTTCTTTATTTATTGAATAATCTCCAGAAGAGAATTTATCAAAATCTTGAGCTTTTAATCCGTGCATTGACACATATCTAATAATCTCATATTTTGAGAATCCGTTACTTTTTACCATTGCTTTATTTTCAAATAATTCTTTAGCTTCTTCATCAGATAAAGTTTCTAAAATTTCTGGATTTAATCCCCATAGATTTAATTCATTAGCTCCTGATTTTAATGCAAATGGTTTTGCTCTATTTTTAGTATTTCTAACTTGTTGTTCTATAAATTCTCTTTGACTACTATAATCATTTCCTAATAATTCATTTTCTTTTCTAAGAGCTTCTATTATATTCATATCTAAAATTTGACTATTTACTATTTTATTTCTATAACTATCTAGTATTCTATTTTTATATGAATCTTTTATATTTTGACTTTGTCTACTATACTCATTTTTCTTTCTTACAATAAATCTATTGTATTTTTCACAGATAATATCTCCATAACTTGTATTTAAAGCATCTTCAACATTAATATTTATAACTAATGATTGATATAATTTATCCTTTAATTCTTTTGTAGCTAAAACAAATACTTTAGTTACATCTGTTTTTTCCTCATGCATTTTTGATAGAGAATCATATTTTTGAGAGAAATCTGTTATAATCTCATTTAATGCAGTAAAGAATCTCTCTTCATCATTTTCAATAATGTCATCTACAGATTTTCTTAACTCTTCATAAACCCCAAGAAGTACTTTTTTCTCATAATAATTCTTTAATCTCTTCATTTGTTTAGATGCTTTTTCATTATATTCATTTCCAAATACTTTCCAATCTTTTTTAAACATACTGAAGAATCCACTAGAATTATTAACCTTTTCACTAGCTACTTCACTTGCACTTCTTCCTTGCTCAAAATCCTTATTATATCTCTCTATAGAACTATATAGATCACTAGTTTCTTCAGATAATATTCCTATTTTCTCAAGTAAGATAGTTTTTAATTCATATAAGAAACTTCTTGAAGCTATTGGATGTAGTGCCTGTCCATCTTTAACTCCTAATATCCAATACATAGGTTGGTATGGGAATTTTGCCATATCCTTAGGTTCAATAAGATGTAATGGTAAAATATCACTACTGATAATACTTTTTTTATCTTCTATTCCATTATTTACAGCCTTTTTAAATCTAATTAAGATAGTTTCAAAATTTTCTACCTCATTTTTCATTTCATCAGGTTTAGAATTCAATCTTTCAACTTGAGGTCCACTATATCTACTAAACTCTTTATACTCTTTTGATTCAGTAACATCATCTTCTACTCTTTTATTAATATTTTCAATTAATAATTTAACTTTTTTATCCCCTAATTCCCCTTCAGCATTTATCTCATATAAACTTCTTTCTAGGTGTTTAAAGAATACATTATTGTTTTTTATCTCATTTTCAAATAATTCATTTATTCTTATATATTTTTTAGGAACTTCTCTAAAGATACCTTGTTTTTTATAATTTTCAATCTCTTCTACTTCATGTCTATATAAATCATCTAACTTCAACCAATTTTTTCCTATATTTTCAGATGCTATTCTATAAGAACTATAATCTACTATATCTTTATATGGGTATATTAAAGTTGAAACTCCTGCACTTGCATATCTAGCTCTTCCATCATTTTCAACTATATTTCTCAATGTATTTATCTCATCTGAATCAGTCTCTCTTGCTATATCACTAAATAGTTGAAGATATATAACTTTAGATATTTGATCTAGATAGTGTTGATATTCCCCTAAATGTTGACCATCAAGATTTTCATAATCATATAAGAATACAAAATCATATGGATTTGTAGTTACCTTTTCATCAGCCATACCTGGTTTGTATGCCAATTGGATATTTATATTATTTTCATCATCTTGTCCCATTGTAGATTTTATTATTGCATCTAACTCTTTTAAACAAGCATATCCATTAGCACGTACATTTATTGTATTTACTCCATTTATAATATTATTTTTTACAAAAATATCTGGCAATACAAAACTTCCTCTTATTGTTACATTTTTACCTTTACTTTTAAAATAATCCTTTAGATATAGAGCTGTTTGTAAAAATATTCCTGATCCTGTTCCCCCTGCTATTGAACACACTATCATAACTCTTACATCATTTGCATAATCTAATCCATCAACTTGTGAAAATGTTTGCAATTTTTTTTCTAAGTCCATTAATTTTTCAGGATTTCCCATAACTTGCATATATGCTAACCTTGAAATAGCTCTTATCTGACCAGCTCCATCAGAAAATTTTGTTCTCAATATTGTAGGTGATTCATTTGGAAACCACTCTGTAACATTACTTCTTCTTATTTTCTCATCTAATAAACATTGTTCAACTGTATACTCTGAGCTTGTAACAGTTATATCAGAATTTTTTAGTCCTAATTTTAAAATATCATTTATATTTGTATCGAAAGTATGAACTACTACTCTCTTTCTCTCTGATTCTGGAAGTTCTTTATAAATTCTTGATGCTATTTCACATCCAGCTCCCCCAAGCCCTAAAAGTAATACTGGTTTATTTCCCATAATTTTTCTCCTCTCATATTAATAATATATATATTCTTTTACTTTTCCCTCTTGATAAATTATTTTTATTCCATTTCCTGTAAATAAAATATGTTCCTTTTTATCTTTTAATTCATCTTTACCAACTAAATCTCCATTGATAAAGATTTTTTTAACTGCACCTGTATTAAATAATTTATCTAATTCTTCACCTAAAACTTTTATATTTGTATTATTTGCAATAAAAGTAATTCCTTCTATCTTTTTACTTTCTTTTAAATAAGGTGTTAATTTATTTAAAACACTAGCTTTTAACTCAACTTTTCTACTTATTGGAAGATCTAATCCATCAAATCTTTCTGTTATCTCTATTTTTTTATTTTTTAAAAATCTACTTTTCTTCCAATATCCTATTCCTAAAATTATAGCAACTATAAATCCTAAAATTATGGAAATCAACTGTCCCCAAGCTTCCCAAAATCTTATCTTCTCTATTTGAATCTCAATCTCTTTCTCTAATTTTACTTTTTCATCTTTATTTTCACAAATAATTTTTATCTTATAATTCCCTTGAGGATTTCTAAATTTAGTTACTCCATCGTAGGTAGGAATTCTATAACTCCAAAAATTATCCTCTCTTTGTAGTTTTCCATTTAATTCATCTTTAAATTTTAACTTAAACTTACTAAAATCATTTTCATTTAAAGATTTATTATTTAATATTGGTCTAAAAATTATCTCCTTATCTTTAAGATCATTTTGAGTAATTACTTTAGTATCAATATTTTCTATTTTTAGATCATAAATTTTTTTTTCTTCTACTTTTTTTACTTCAATCTTCTTTACTACTACAGGTTTAGGTGGCTCTTTCTTTATCTCTTTTTTCTCTTCAAATTTTACTATTTTAGGTACTGCCTCATCTCCATTGATAATATAAATATCTGACTGATAAAAGAAGTACCCATCAAATTCAGCTATAGCATCAATTGATTTTTTTCCCTTTTCTATTTTTATATTTTTTTCATATTGCTTAGTTTTAGGATTATATTCTAAATCTATTCTTTTTCCACCATAGTTTATATAAACTTGAGTCCCATCAATATATTTCATTGGCTCTTTATCATTGGAATTTTTTAAAAATCCATATATTTTTATCTCATCTTCTGGAGCCATTTTTAATACTCTTCCATCTAACTCTTTTCCATTAATATCTGTAATTTTTACTTCAAATTCTCCAGCAACTTCTGGAAATATTTTAATATTACTTGGCACACCATCTTTAAAATTTATTCTTAACTCTTCTATCTCATTGATACCCTTATCAATATTTATATGAATAACATTTGCATATAAATCAACATTTTTAGTAGATTTTTTAGGAGTGTAAACTTCTACTAATTTCTCCTCTTTATCCCCCAACTTTACATTAACAATTTCTTGTAATTTTCCAGCTTTGTCTTTTTGATTTAAAATTATAACTTTTTTCAACGGAAATAATGATAAGAATTTTATATCATTTCCCTCTATTTTATAATTTTTTTCCTCTTTTTTTGAAGATTTATTTGTTAATAACTGAGCTATCTCTTCCATTTTCTCTATAATATCATGTTGACCAACAGATTTATATATTTTAGGATACTCCCCTTCTCCGAAAATCTCCTTCCATATTTGTACACCAGATTGATTTTCATACTTATCTAACTCTTTTTTATTAGATCCTATCAATAAAAAAATTGGTCTAACATCATTTGTAGCTATTAATTCACTTATATTTTCTTTAACCTTTTCTAATTCAGGTATAGGATTTCCATCTTCAAAATCTCCATCTGTTATCATAATTAGCCAGTTTATATCATCTTTTTTAGCATTATTTTTCATATATTCAACAACAGAGCTAACTGATTGATATGGAGTTAAATTTGACTTAGGCTCTATTTTATCCCTAAAAAAATCTAGTTCTTTTGGAATATCTTTTAGATTTATAATCATCTTATTTCTAAAATCATTTTCTAAATCACTCATTCTAGTTATTATTAAATTGTCATCTTTTTCTAATAGTGAAATTAAAGTTTGCATTGCATAATTGGCATAAATGGAACGATTATCTTTCTTCATAGATTTCGAATCGTCATACACTACATAGATATTTTTTGAAGAGCATATAAATGTAAAAAAAAGGTAAAGTAATACAAATAGTTTTTTCCTCATTTTTCCCCCTAAATATTTAATTGAATATTAATATGTTTTAGTAAAAGTTAACATATCTTTTTTATATTTTATTACTTATAATTACTAGTAATGAATATATAAATTAATCTATGAATATTATATTATATAATAGTACATATTTCAAGATTCTTATTATAAATATTTTGTTTTTTTAAATAGAATTATTTTTATCTGTATTAAAATAAATTTAACAGCAATAAAAAAAGTTGGTGCAAATCAACAAAGTATAATTATTGATCAGCATCAACTTATTCATCTTAATTAAGTATTAATTTTTACCCAAAAACAATATTAGAAACCCATACTGCAGTTAATAACCCTGCCACATCAGCAAGTAACCCAGCAGCAACTGCATGTCTTGTTTTTCTTATGCTCACTGCCCCAAAATATACTGCTAACACATAGAAAGTTGTCTCTGTTGAACCACTCATTGTAGCTGCCATTCTTCCTATTAATGAATCTGCTCCATGTGTTTTCATTAGATCTACTAATATTCCATTTGCTCCTCCACCTGATAATGGTCTCATTATTGCTAATGGTAATACCTCTCCTGGCATTCCTATTTTTGATAATACTGGGTCTAATATTTTTACCATCCAATCTATACTTCCTGAAGCTCTAAATATTCCTATTGCAACTAGCATTGCAACTAAAAATGGTATTATTCTTACTGCTGTTGTGAACCCTTCCTTTGCTCCTTCACAAAATACTTCATACACTTTTATTTTTTTTATTACTCCAGTTAATACTATCCCTAAAATCATCACTGGTATTGCATATATTGAAATTTGATTCATTATTTCTGTAAATGTCATTGTTTATCCCCCTATTATTTAATTTCCACTTTTGTTGTTGTCACTTTTTCTCTTTTATATTTTGGAAGTTTTTCAAGTAACTTACATGCTACTATTGCTACTGTTGTTGATACAACTGTTGCAACTATTGTAGGAGCTATTATATCTGCTGGATTTGCTGCTCCTGCTGCTGATCTATATGCTATTGTACTTGAAGATATCAATGTTACAGATGAAGTGTTAATTGCTAAAAACATTACCATTGCATTTGATGCTTCCTCTTTATTTTCATTCAGATCTTGTAACTCTTGCATAGCTTTTATCCCTAATGGTGTTGCTGCATTTCCAAGTCCAAAAAAGTTTGCTGCCATATTTGCAACTATACTTCCCATTGCTGGATGATCTGCTGGTACTTCAGGGAATAATTTTACCATTATAGGTTTCATTAATAACCCCATACCTCTTACTATTCCAGCCTCTTCAGCTATCTTCATTAACCCTAACCATAATGCCATTACTCCAATTAACCCTAATGATAGTTCAACTGCTGTTTCTGCCCACTCAATAGCTGCTGTTGAAACTGCCTCTATATTCCCAGTCAGAGTTCCTACTATTATACCTATTATTATCATTCCACACCAAATATAGTTTATCATTTTTTTGCCTCCATCTTTTTGTTTATTACATATTATATATTCTATCAAATTATCCATTTTTTTCTATTCAACAAATTTATTTTTATTTTGTTCATATTTTTTATATTTTTACTAATAAAATCAAATATTTTTTATATTTTCTTGTTCATATTTTATGAAAAATAGTTATAAATAAAAAAGCTAAGTAAACTGATTATTTAATCATCAATCTACTTAGCTCAAAATTATAGTTATTTTTTATTAATCTAATTTTTTATTAATCATAAGCTCTCTATCTTTAGGTAATAATTTATTACAAAGAACTCCAACTAATGCAGCTAGAGCAAGCCCTGATACAGAAACTGTTTTCCAAATAATAATATTATCTATTGCAATTCCAAATACAAATATTAATGAAGCAATTATTAGGTTTCTTGAATTAGAGAAATCTAATTTTGAATCTACCATTGTTCTTGCTCCAACTGAAGAGATCATTCCAAATAGTATAATTGATACTCCTCCCATTACAGGTTGAGGAATTGTTTGAAGAATAACTCCAAATTTACCTAAAAGTCCTAATACTATTGCATAACAAGCTGCTATTCTAAGAACAGATGGATCATAAACTTTAGTTACAGCTAAAACTCCTGTGTTCTCTCCATAAGTTGTATTTGCTGGTCCACCTAAGAATCCTGCTGCTATTGTTGCAAGTCCATCTCCCATAAGAGTTCTGTGTATTCCAGGATTTTTAAAGAAATCTTTTCCAACAACTGCTCCATTAGTAGTAATATCTCCTATATGCTCAATAAATACAACTAATGCTATTGGAGCTATTGCAAGTATTGCACTTAAAGATATTTTTGGCATTGTAAATAGATCTGAGGCAGCCTCATGAGAAAGCCCTATCCATTTTGCATTTAAAATAGGTTCAAAATCAACAAATCCTAACATCACTGATACTGCATAACCTAAAACAACTGATACAAGAATAGGAATCAATCTTAAAAATGATTTTTTCATAAGTGTTATAATTATCATTGATAGAATAACGACTGAAGCAACTATTAAACTTTTTAGATCAAATTTACCATTTGCATATCCTGCCATACTTAGAGCAACTGGACTCATTCTAAATCCGATTACCATTATAATAGGTCCTGTTACTATTGGTGGAAAGAATGATTTAATTTTTTCAACTCCAAATATTTTTACTAATATTGACATGATCATATAGATTATACCAGCAGCTACCACTCCACCTTTTATTGCAGCTATTCCCTCTTCTCTTAAAACTAAAGTTAAAGCTCCTATAAAAGCAAAAGATGAACCTAAAAATACTGGAACAATTCCCTTAGTACAAAAGTGAAATACCAATGTCCCTACTCCAGCAGCTATCAGTGCTATTGATGGGTTTAAACCTGTAAGAAAAGGTACAAGAACTGTTGCTCCAAACATAGCTAATACATGTTGTGCCCCTAGTAAGAATTTTGTTTTAATACCAATTTTTACCTCTTTGTTTTCCATTTCTCCTCCTTAAAATTTTATATATTTTAATACTTTAAAAAAAGGATAGTTAAACTATCCTTTTAATTTACCTAAGAACTTTTCCTCGTTAACTATAAATCTAGAATGTTCTCCCTCTCCAACAACATTCTCATTATGATATACTTTAACTGAAAAATCCAATCTCTTTCCATCTATTTTTTCTAAGGTAGAGATACATTTTAATCTATCTCCAACTAAATTAGCTTTTAAATGCTTTATATTAACAGATACTCCAACTGTTGTATCTCCCTCTTTCATATATTGTTGAGCCAGTTCAAAAGAAGTTTGCTCCATAAATGCTATTAACATTGGTGTTGAAAATACTTCTAATGCTCCTGAAGCAACTTTCGCTGCTGTTTCTTCTGCTTTTACTACCTTTTCAAGTGTTAATGTTATTCCCTCTTTTAACATACTTTCCTCCTAAGTTACACAATATATCTTGAAAATTATACTATATACTTCTTACTTTGTCAACTATTGTTATTTTCTTTTTTTCAATTCTAAAGTTCTTCCTCTCAAAAGAAGATAACCTACTGCAAGAAAAAAATATGATACATACACCCCTATTAAGCTTTTTTTAACTTTAAAATAATCAAAAGTCTTATAACCTATTTTAAGTATTCCTATGATATATTTATCATCGGATTCCTTTGTTGAACTTAAAAAAAGTATACCTGAGTAAGTTATTCCTATTATAGCTAAAATAATTACTCCCCAAATTTTTATCATAATCCCTCCTAAATCTCTTCATTTAAGATTATTCCCATAAGTTTTCCAGTAGAAAAACTAACTTCACACTTCTCTTCTACTGCTATATTACTCATACATATGGAATCCCCTTGATGAAGAATATATTTATTTAAAGGATATTTAAAACCTTTTAGTGTTAAATCCTCTACTTTTTCTGAAAATGGAACGAATGATATAGTTTTTCCCTTTGCTCCTTCTATTTTTTTCTCTTTTTCTATTGAAAAAATCTTCTCTTTCTCTGTTAAAAATATTGTATTTTTAAATTTAAAAATTAGATTTAGATTTGTAAGAGCATGATCTATTCTTCCTCCTAGCCCTCCAATTATTCTAATCTCATCGTATCCTTTATCCACCAAATGTTGTAATACAAGTTCTCCATCTGTAAAGTCTTTATCTTTAGGAAATCTTTTTATTACTACATTATTTATACTATATTTCTCTAAGATTTCCTCTGAAACAGAATCCAAATCTCCCCAAATTTCTAATGGAAGTACACCTAACTTTTCTAAATGTAAGGCACCTCCATCTGCACAATATATATCTCCCTTTTCTTTTAAAAGAAGATCTTTAAAATACTCAACTCTTCCTTCTAGTTCACCATTAAAAAAAACATATGCTATCTTCATTATTACCTCTTATCAATCATCATCTTTTTCAGTTTCCACTACTATAAAGATAGGAAGATGATCTGATACCCTTTCTTTCATCTCTCTAAAATTATCATTTGTAAAATCTAAAGCTCCACTCTTCCCGTTAAATTCTCTAGTATATATCTTTGATATAAACATATTGTCATATGAGCTAGATAAGCTATTTTTTCCCAAAGTTGTTTTTATAGTTGGATTTAAAACATAAGTAATCTTATCCTTATGTAAAATCAATTTATCAAAAGCTTCATCAAAAGCTGAAAGATTAAAATCTCCTGCTAAAATAATATCATTCTCTTTAGGATCTAAATCTTGAAAATAATCGTAAACCTCATTTAATCTAAATGCCTCAGCTCTCCTTAAAGCTTCACTTTTTCCAAATATTGAGTGGGCTAAAACAAAGGTAAAATCAAATTCTCCTATTTTAAAATCAGCCCCATAAGGTTGTCTTGAAAATCTTTTATCACTATCTTTATAATAACCCCTATCCTTTAAAAAAGTTACTTTATCCTTTCTCCAAACATAAGCAAAATATTCTTTATAGCTATTTTTCCCTACAGGATATGGAGAGATATGATAATCCCATTCAGCTTTAGAAACTTTCTCTAAATTATCAACTAACTCCTCTACTCCCTCTTTATTCATAACTTCTATCAAGCCAACTATATCAAAATTCTCCAAGATTTGTGAAACATAAACATAATCTTTTTTATTTCTTCCTAGTCTCAATGTATTGAATGAAGCAATATATCCTTCTTGTGCAAAAATTGTTACAGTGATTATTAAATAAACTAATGCCAATCTAATTTTTTTCATCATTCACACACCTTTTTACATTTTATTCTATATTATAATCATTTTACCACAGAACTATGCTTTTTTAAATCTGGAAAATTGACTTTTTTTTATTTTTGCTCTATAATTTCTTAGATATAACTGCTTTAATATACTTTACTAACTTATAGGAGGTTAATACAATGATTGCTGCATTTTTTGATATAGATGGAACTATTTATAGAAACTCATTACTAACTGAACATTTTAAAAAATTAATTAAATATGAACTTTTAGATTTTAGTGAATATGATAAAAGGGTAAAAGAGGCTTACAAACTTTGGGACAATAGAGTAGGGGATTATGATAAATACCTTGAAGATCTTACTTTAACTTATGTTGATGCTATAAAAGGACTTCCTACTCAATACAATGATTTTGTTGCTCATCAAGTTGTAGAATTAAAAGGAAACAGAGTTTACTCTTATACTAGAAAGATGATTCAATGGCACAAAGAACAGGGACACCTTGTTATCTTTATATCTGGAAGTCCAGATTTCCTTGTTTCTCGTATGGCTAAAAAATGGGGGGCAGATGATTTTTGTGGCTCTATTTATCATATAAAAGATGGTGTCCTATCTGGAGAGATTTCACCTATGTGGGATTCAGTTAATAAGATGAAATCTATAGATATGTTTTGTAAAAAATACAATATTGATTTAAAAGAGAGCTATGCTTATGGAGATACTCATGGAGATTACAGTATGCTTATGCTTACTGGACACCCAAGAGCTATAAATCCTAGTTTTGAACTTTTAAATAGCATTAAAGAGAATAAAGAGTTAAAAGAAAAAACTGAGATTATCATTGAAAGAAAAGATGTTATTTATAAAGTTACTGCTGATGTTGAAACATTATAATAATGATTAAAGGAGGGAGTATAGTAAGATTTTTCTCTTACTTATGCAAGAAAATTGAGGATGAAATTGTCACTTTTTATAATTTCATTTATGCTAATGTTTTTTACTTCTAATTTTACTTCAGTAAAAAAAGCTCCCATCCTCACTGATAATCCTAATATGGTATTTATATTAGGAAATAGTGGAGAGGGAACAAAGGAATACAATTTTTCAAAAGTAAATAAAATTGAACCTTTTGTTGAAGAGGAAATTTTAAATGATCTCATTCCTATTTTTTTAGAAAAAATAGAAAACATTTTAACAAAAGAAGAGGAAAAATTTGTATCATACCCTGAAACAGAGATTTCCATATCTTACAATATACTTGAACGGTATCGCTGTCGACTACTATTGATTTAATAATTCCTTCATTTTTAAAAAATTAATATTTATTAAATTTGAAGGAGAGAAAAATGAAAAAATTTTATGTTGGAATTGATGTAGGATCTACTACTATAAAAATAGTATGTTTAAATGAAGAAAACTCAATAATATATTCTATTTACCAAAGACATCTATCAAATGTTAGGGAAACTGCTAAAATAATGTTTGATAACTTTTTAAAAGAGTTAAAAGGAAAATATGGAGATGATATTCAATGTAAAGTAAGCATCACAGGTTCTAGTGGAATGGGAATTGCATCTTGGATAAATTTAGACTTTGTACAAGAGGTTATAGCTTGTATAAAATCTATTGAAACTTTCATTCCTGAAACTGATGTAGCCATTGAACTTGGTGGAGAGGATGCTAAAATTACATTTTTAAAAAATGATATGGATCAAAGAATGAATGGAAGCTGTGCTGGTGGTACTGGAGCTTTTATTGATCAAATAGCAAGTTTATTAAATACAGATGCTTCTGGATTAAATGAATTGGCTAAAGGTTTTGATACAATCTATCCTATCGCTGCTAGATGTGGTGTTTTTGCTAAAACAGATATTCAACCTCTAATAAATGAGGGGGTAAAAAAAGAAAATATTGCTGTTTCTGTTTTACAAGCTGTTGTTAATCAAACTATAACAGGATTAGCATGTGGAAAGAAAATAACTGGAAAAGTTGCTTTTCTAGGAGGTCCACTTTTCTTTTTAAGTGAACTTAGAAATAGATTTATTGATACTTTAAAACTTACTAATGAAGATATAATTTTTCCTGAAAATTCACAACTTTTTGTAGCTCAAGGGGCTGCACTACTGTCTAAAGAAAATTCTAACTTTTTTACTATTGAGGAATTAGAGAAAAAATTTCAACGTCTTAATGAAAAAGATACTTCAGATACTACAAGATTGCAACCTCTTTTTAAAGATGAAAAGGAGTTAAAAGAGTTTTATACAAGACATGAAAAAGAAAAAATTGATGCAGTTGATCTAACTAAATATAAAGGTAATGCTTATTTAGGAATTGATGCTGGATCAACAACTATAAAAGTTGTACTTATATCTGAAAATAGTGAAATTCTATACTCTCACTACTCTCACAATAAAGGAAATCCTTTAGAAAATATAATTACCACTTTAAAAGAATTGTATTCAAAACTTTCAAAGGATATCACTATTAAAAGTTCATGTGTCACTGGATATGGAGAGGCTTTGATTAAAGCAGCTTTAAAAGTAGATATTGGAGTTGTTGAAACTATGGCTCACTATAAGGGAGCTCAATTTTTCCAACCTAATGTTGACTTTATCTTAGACATTGGTGGACAAGATATGAAATGTTTAAAAATAGAAGATGGAGTTATTACCTCTATACTTTTAAATGAGGCTTGTTCTTCTGGTTGTGGATCTTTCTTAGAAACTTTTGCTAACTCTTTAGGAATGGATATTATTGAGTTTTCTAAAAAAGGTTTAGAGGCTAAAGCTCCTGCTGATTTAGGAACTAGATGTACAGTATTTATGAACTCAAAGGTAAAACAAGCTCAAAAAGATGGAGTTGAAGTAGGAGATATCTCTGCTGGACTTTCATACTCTGTTGTTAAAAATACTCTTTTTAAAGTCATAAAGATTAAAAATAAAGAAGAACTTGGAAAATATATAGTTGTTCAAGGAGGAACTTTCCTGAATGATTGTGTATTAAGAGCCTTTGAATTAGTTTCAGATAGAGATGTAATCAGACCTAATATAGCTGGACTTATGGGGGCTTTTGGAGCTGCACTTATTGCAAAAGAGGAAAATATTGAAAAATCTACCCTTTTAAATTTGGACGAGTTAAATGATTTCTATTGTACTACTAATCTTACAAGATGCAAAATGTGTACTAACCATTGTCTTTTAACCATTCATAAATTTAAAGATGGAGAAAGGTTTATATCTGGTAACAGATGTGACAATCCTCTTGGAAAATTGAAAAAAAATTCAGCTCCAAATATGTATGAATACAAATATAATAGATTATTTAGCTATGTTCCTTTAGAGCCTTCTCAAGCACCTAGAGGAGAGATAGGGATTCCTAGAGTTTTAAATATTTATGATTCATACCCATTCTGGTTTACTCTTTTAACAGCTTTAGGATTTAGAGTAGTAATTTCAGATGATTCTTCTAAAAAACTTTATGAAAAGGGAATAGATACTATTACATCTGATTCAATCTGCTATCCAGCTAAATTGGTACATGGACATATTATAAATCTTATTGAAAAGGGAATAAAAAGAATATTCTATCCTTGTGTTATCTTTGAAGAAAAAGAGGATAAAAACTCTCAAAATCAATTCAATTGTCCTATAGTTATGTCTTATCCTGAAGTTATTAAAAATAACTTAGATATATTAAAAGAAAAACATATTGATCTTATGATACCTTTCTTCTCTTTTGAAAGTAAAGAGATTTTGAAAAAAACTATCTTAGAGGAGTTTGAAAAATTTGATATTTCTGAAGAAGAGGTACAAAATGCCCTTGATTTAGCTTGGGAAGAGAGATTAAACTTTAGAAAAGATCTAAAAAATAAAGCTTTAGAAATCATCAAAGATTTAGAAAAAACTGATAAAACAGGAGTAGTTTTATGTGGTAGACCATATCATTGTGATAAAGAGATTCACCATGGTATCCCTAATATTATCAACTCTTTTGGAATAGCTGTTCTCACTGGAGATGCTGTTGCAAGTATCTCATCATTAGATGAAGAGTTAAGAGTTGTAGATCAATGGACATATCATTCAAGATTGTACAGAGCTGCTGCTTATGTTGGAAAAAGTAATTGTCTTGAACTTATTGAATTAAATAGTTTTAGCTGTGGTATTGATGCTGTTACAACTGATCAAGTTGCTGAAATTCTTGCTAATCATGGAAAGGTACATACATTATTAAAAATAGATGAGATTAGCAACCTTGGAGCAGTAAAAATAAGAATTAGAAGTTTATTGGCTGCTCTAGATTACAAGAAAAAAGTATTAAAGAAAAATATTAAGAAAAAAATAGAATACAAAAAAGCTAAATTTACAAAAAATATGAAAAAAGATTATACTATCCTTGCTCCACAAATGGCACCTATGCACTTTAACCTTATAAGTGTAGCATTTAAACAAGAGGGATATAATTTAGAGATACTTCCTGAAACTCAAGAGGCTTTAGATTATGGGTTACAATATGTAAATAATGATGCTTGTTACCCTTCTATCCTTGTTATTGGAGAGTTAATTTCAGCTCTGAAATCTGGTAAATATGATTTAGATAAAACAGCTGTTATGATTTCTCAAACTGGTGGAAGTTGTCGTGCAACTAACTATTTAGGTTTCCTAAAGAAAGCTATAAAAGATAGTGGATTTGAAAAAGTGCCTATTTTATCTTTAAATGCCAATGGATTTGAAAAACAAGAGGGATTTAAAATCACTCCTGCCCTTGCTCACAGATGTTTATTAGCTGTTTCATATGGCGATATCTTAATGAAACTACTATATCACACACGTCCATATGAGATCAATAAGGGAGAAAGTGAAAAACTCTATAATACTTGGAATGAAAGGGTAAAAATCAATATTCAAAATGGTAGTTTCTTTGAATATAAAAGAAATATAACTAATATTATTGAAGATTTTTCCAGTATAAAAACTTCTTCAGAAAAAAAAGTAAAAGTTGGTATTGTTGGAGAAATTCTTGTTAAATTTAGCCCTTTTGCCAATAATAATCTTGCTGAATTTATTGAACAAGAGGGTGGAGAGGTTTACACTTCTAGTTTGATGAATTTCATTAAATACTGTATTTTCAGTGATATCTTTATAACTGAAAGATTCAAAGGTAAACTTTCAGCTTTTAAAATGAAAATTGTTCTTTGGATAATTGATAGATATACTAAGGTAATTGACAATGCCCTAAGAAAAAATAAAAAATTTGGAAATGATGAATCTATTGAAACTTTAGCTAAGAAAACTTCTAAATATATCTCAATAGGTAACCAATCAGGAGAGGGTTGGTTCTTAATGGGGGAGATGATTGAGTTTATTGAAAAAGGAGTTCCTAATATAGTTTGTGTTCAACCTTTTGGTTGTCTACCTAACCATATTACTGGAAAGGGAATGATAAAAAAATTAAGAGAGGAGTACTCAGATAAATTTGTAAATATTGCTCCTATTGACTATGATCCTGCTTATTCTGAAGTTAACCAATTGAATAGAATTAAACTTATGTTATCTGTTGCTAAAAAAAATCTAAAAAATTCTTAAAATCATCTGTTAAATTGTGATATAATAGGGAAAAATAGCTTTTTTAATATTTGGAGGTGGCTATATTGTATAAAGCAAATTATTTAATGATGACTCCTGGACCTACAATGGTTAGAGAAAATGTATTGAGAGGAAGAGCAAGTTTCTTTGGAAACCCTGATCTTGATCCTAACTTCTTTGTCTTTTATGATGAACTTTGTAAAAAAACAGGAAAACTTTTTGGTGCTGAAAAAGCTCAAACTATCATTATGAATGGAGAAGGGATGCTTGGTCTTGACAGTGCTTGTGCTTCTCTTACTGAGCCTGGAGACAATGTTTTAGTTCTTTCTAATGGTATCTTTGGTGAAGGATTTAAAGGACTAGTTGAAAACTATGGAGGTAAAGTTACTCTTTTTGAAACTGATCCTCAAAAAGCTTTTGAAATTGATAAATTAAGAGTATTCCTTGAAAAAAATAGAAACTTTAAATATGCTACTCTTGTTCATTGTGATACTCCTTCTGGTGTTCTAAATGATGTTGAAACTATTTGTAAGCTATTAAAATCAGTAGGTATATTAACAGTTGTAGATACAGTATCTGCTGTTGGTGCAACTCATATCTCTGTTGATAAATGGGGAATTGATATAGCTCTTGGAGGATCTCAAAAAGCTATCTCTGCTCCTTCTGGATTAACTATTATGACTATAAGTGATGATGCTTGGAAGGTAATTTTAAATAGAAAATCTCCTATTCCTTCTTTCTACTGCAATCTATCACTTTGGAAAAACTGTGTTAAGGAAAAACTATTCCCTTACACTATGCCTGTAAGTGATTTAATGGCTTTTGATGTTGCTATTGACAATATCTATAAAGAGGGTATTGATAATGTTATTTCAAGACATTATACAGCTGCTGAATATGTTAGAACAAGATTAATGGATATGGGAGTTGAACTTTATCTTAAATCTGGATACTCTCCAACTGTTACAGCATTCTATCCACCTGAAGGAATTAGTTGTAAAGAGATTCTTGATTATATGTTTGACAACTTTGAAGTTATGCTTGCAGATTCTTACTCTTATCTAAATCAAAAAGTTATTAGATTAGGACATATGGGAGAAAATGCTCGTTTTTATAGACTTGACTACACATTAAAATCTCTTGAAAAAACTTTAAGAGCTTTAAGAAATAAATAGAAGAAAAGGCTGTTCAAATAATTTTTGAGCAGCTTTTTTTATACTTTCCAATATATCTACTCAACTATCTTAATTTTACAAAAATTTATCCAATTTAAAAAGCTGTCTGTTTTTTAATTTTCAGACAGCTTTAAAATTTTTTTGGATCTCCTATTTAAATTGTTCTACACCATTTACATATGTGCATTCTTTTACTAATTTACCTTCTGCATCATATTCTTTGTATTCTCCATCAAGTTTTCCATTTTCTCCATAGTTACATTTTATATATAGAACACCATTAGAGAAATACTCTTTATATGGTCCAAACATAGCTCCATTTTTAATATTTACATCTACTTTCTTTTGTCCATTTGGAAAATATTTAACATTTTTTGTTGTAGTTGAGTTATTTACATGTTCAGCTGATTTTTTAACTTTTCCATTTGGATAGTATTCTTCAAATAAACCTACTATTTCTCCATCTACTAAGTGACGAATTGAACTTAATTTTCCATCGCTATAAAAAGTTTCATAAACTCCATGTATATTTCCATTTTTATAGAATTTCCTTGTTTCAACTTGTCCATTCATATAATATGATTTGTATTCTCCCTCTCTGACACCATTCACATAATTTTTTTCCTCTTGAATTCTTCCATTGTCGTATGTCTTAACCCATAGTCCTTCTTTTTTTCCATCTTTATTGTGCTGATTAGTCATGATAGATTCCCCCTTTGAAAAAGTAATGATGTGTGGTTACTATTAGTATACATCATTATCTTTAATAAATAAAGATGTTAAATAAAATTTTTTCTAATTTAATAACTTTTTTTCAATTTCACTATAAAAAATCTCAAATTTTAACATATTTTTCATTAAATTGTATTAATTATTTTTTCTATTTTATTATTCATATTTTTATACAATTCATTTCTAGTATTGGCATTTTTATTAAAAATAGCTCTGTAAATTGTATATGCAGCTAATGTTGAACCAATTTCTGAAGCATGTTTATCATCTTTAAAATATAACTCTATATCTGGATGTTCATCTTTAAACTCCCACCATATTAAGCCTACTGGTGCAACTAAAACTTTCAATTTTCTTGCCAGATTTATATAAGCATCACTCATAGCTTTTTGTTTTTCTCTCTCTGATTTTATTGTCCATGGCATATACAGAACTATTTTTGAATCTGTTCTATCTATATATTTTTTTAGAGCTTCTACTGAACTATTTAAAGTTTTTTCATCGAATCCTCCTTGAAGGTGTTGTAAAACTATATAGTCATACTCTCCATAAAGGATATTAAATCTTACTTCTGGCTCCTTTTGATGAAAATCTAGCCCTTTGTATCCATGAGCAAGCATTGTTACATCAACATCTATATTATTTTCTTGGCAGATTAACTTAAAAATATATGGCATATCATTAAAATATGTGTGACTATTACCTATAAATAATACTTTCATTTTTACCCTCCAATATAAAAGGAGCTGAACAAACTAATAGTTTGAACAGCCCCAAAATATTTTTAATCTAATTTTAAATCATTTTTTAGATAATTTAGAAGTTCATCTTTTGTCTCGTCATTTCTCAAACCAAATTCAATATTAGCTTTTAAAAGTCCAAATTTATTTCCTATATCGTATCTTTTTCCTTTAAAGTCATAAGCAAGTACCTTTTCTCCTGCTTTCATCATATCTAATATTGCATCTGTCAGTTGAATCTCTCCACCTTTTCCAGGTTTTACCTCTTCAAGATACTTAAATATTTTTCCATCAAGAAGGTATCTTCCAAGACAAGCATATCTTGAAGGAGCTTCTTCAACTGCTGGTTTTTCTATAAAGTCATCTATCTCACAAGTATCATTATCAAGATATTGAGTAGGTTTTACAACTCCATATTTTGAAACATCTTTTTGAGCTACCTCTTGACATCCAACTATACTAGATCCATATTTTTCATATACATCTATCATTTGCTTTGCCACAGGATACTCATCGTTATAAACAATATCATCTCCAAGAGCTATTACAAAAGGATCATCTCCAATGAAAGGTTTTGCTTTTAAAATTGCATGTCCCAATCCTTTTGGATGATTTTGTCTAACATAAAAGATATTTGCCATATCTGATATATTTTCTATCTTTTCAAGAAGTTCATTCTTTCCATCTTTTTTTAAAGTGCTTTCAACTTCATAAGAATAGTCAAAGTGATCCTCTATTGAGTTTTTATTTCTTCCAGTTACAATAACAATATCCTTTATTCCTGATTGCACAAGCTCCTCTACAATATATTGTAATGAAGGCTTATCAACTATTACTAGCATCTCTTTAGGTTGAGCTTTAGTTGCTGGTAAAACTCTAGTTCCTAATCCAGCTGCTGGTATTACTGCCTTAGTAACTTTTTTCATACTTTTCCCCTCCATATTAAAATTATTTAGCTTTTGATCCTGTTGCTACCTCTTTAGCTACTTCAACAAGTCTAAGTCCATTTTTATCTTCTGTACTTAAAAGCATTCCTTGAGAAATTTCTCCTCTTAATTTAACTGGTTTAAGGTTTGTTATAGCTAATACTTTTTTACCAACTAATTTTTCTGGCTCTGGATAAGCTTTAGCAATTCCTGAAACTATTTGTCTTGCATGATCTCCAAGGCTAACTTTAAATTTAAGAAGTTTATCTGCTCCCTTAATTTTTCCAGCCTCTAAAATCTCTACTACTTGTATTTTTAATTTATCAAATTCAGATATATCAATTGCATTTTCTATTACTAGATCAGGGTTAATTGCCATAGGGTCAACCTTTGGTTCTAATGCTTCAAGATCAAGTCTTGGGAATATAGGTTCTGCATTTCCTAATACATGTCCTGCTGCTAATAGATCCCAACCTTCAACATCACTTACTAAAGCATTTCTTACCTCTTTTTCAACTCCTAATTGATTCCAGATTTTTTGAGCTGATTCAGGCATATATGGATAAATCATTACTGCAACTTTATAAAGTCCATTTACTAAATGGTTCATTACTACTGCTAATCTATCTTTTTTAGCTTCATCTTTAGCAAGAGCCCAAGGCATAGTCTCATCAATATATTTATTTAATCTTGAGATAAATTTCCAAATTCCTTCAAGAGCTTTTGAGAATTGAACTATATCCATTTGCTCATTTACCTCTTTTAAAGTTTCATTCCATAGATTTTCTATCTCATCATCAAAACTATCTCTTTCAGTTCCTGAAGTTATAACCCCACCAAAATATTTTTTATACATTCCTAAAGTTCTATTTAATAGGTTTCCTAAGTCATTTGCTAAGTCTGAATTGATTCTAGTTACTACTGATTTTGTAGAGTAATCTCCATCATTTCCAAATTGAACTTCTCTTAATAGGCAGTATCTAAAAGCATCTACACCATATTTTTTTGTCTCTGCTATTGGATCTACAACATTTCCTTTAGATTTAGACATTTTTTCACCTTCAGAAGTCCACCAACCATGAGCTACTATATTATCTGGAAGTTTAATTCCAGCAGAAAGTAACATACAAGGCCAAATAATAGCATGGAATCTTACTATATCTTTTCCTAATAGGTGAACTACATGTCCATTTGTCCAGTATTTTTCAAATTTTTCTGGATCATTTTCATATCCTGTTGCTGTTAGATAGTTTGTTAGTGCATCAAACCAAACATAAGTAATGTGTCCTGGAGCAAATTCAATAGGGATTCCCCATTCAAATGTATTTCTTGAAATAGAAAGATCTTGTAATCCTTGTTTAATAAAAGATATAACTTCATTTCTTCTTGAACGAGGTAGTATAAAATCAGGATGAGATTCTATGTGTGCTAATAGAGCATCTTGATATTTTGACATTTTAAAGAAGTATGATTCTTCCTTTACTACTCTAAGTTCTTTTCCACAATCTGGACAATGATTTCCATTTACTATTTGATTTTCAGGTACAAAAGTTTCACACGAAACACAGTATTTTCCTGAATATTCTCCTTTATATATATCTCCATTTTCATAAACTTTTTTTAATATCTTCTTTACTGCATCTTTATGTCTTGATTCAGTTGTTCTGATAAAATCAGTATACTCTATATTTAAAGCTTTCCACATTTCAACAAACCTAGGAGCCATAATATCTGTCCATTGTTGAGGTGTGTAACCTTTCATTTTAGCTGTTTCTTCAACTTTTTGTCCATGCTCATCTGTTCCTGTTAAAAAGAAAACATCATACCCCATTGTTTTTTTATATCTAGCTAGTACATCTGCTGCTATTGTTGTGTAGGCACTTCCTACATGTGGATCCCCATTTACATAATAAATAGGTGTTGTTACATAAAAACTTTTATTCATCTATTCTCTCCTTCTACTAGACAATTATTAAAAATATTTTTCTGCTTCTCTGTCTAGTTCATTAAGTTTATTTTTTAATAATTCACAATATATATCTATATCTGCATCTTTAGGAATCTCTATGGGATCACCCATTAAAAATACCATTGTTGTAAAAGGTTTAGGAAATTGAAACTTATCCCAAGCTTTCTTAAATATCCATTTATCTTTATAAGCTCCACCTATTGGAACTATATATTTTCTTCCCTTTTGAGCTAAATATATCATTCCAGGTTTAACTTCATAGATAGGTCCCTTAGGTCCATCTACTGGAGTTCCTATACTGTACCCTTGCTTCATCAATCTTATTAAAGATATTAAACTTGAAGTTGAGTTTTTATCTGAAGAACCTCTTACCATATGAAATCCCATTTTTTCTAAAGGAACAGAGATTAACTCTCCATCTTTTGATGGACTAGCAAGAACTGCTCTTTTATCTATATAATCAAGACATAGACTTGGAATTACAAGCTTATTATGCCAAAAAGCAAAAATATAACTTTCTTCATTCTCTTTTACCTTATCATTCCTTATTAATTTAACTTTCAGTGTCTTTCCAACTAATTTTAGCAGATAATAAAGTATCAAGCCATATCTTCTATATTTTTTTGTTTCTTTTTCTCCGCTCATAATTTCTCCTAAAATTATTATAATTATACTCTATAATTATAGCACATCCATCCTATTTTAAAAAGTAACTTTTAAATAAAAGTATAGTTATATTAAAAGAAAAAGAGTCAGCATATCACCAACTCTTTTCATCTATCCTATTTCTCTTTTTTATCTTTAGCTTTTGCCTTTTCAATTAGAGGTTTCTTTCCTCTCTTATCTTGTTTAAATGCTTCTATAATCTCTTCTGCTTCACGGAATGGAACAGACATGAAAGAGAAATTATCATAAACTTCTACATTTTTTAATTTTCTCTCATCAATTCTTGCTTTTCTATTTACAAGCTCCACTAATTTCTTAGGAGTCATATCATTTTTTCTTCCAAGAGCAACAAACAGTCTTACTTTTCCTGTTTTTTCTAATGGAGCTGCATTGATCTCATTGTAACTATTTTCATCTAATTCATCTTCATATGAATTTTTTAATAAAGCTGCTACAATATCCACAGGATCTTCTCCAGCTAAAAGCTCTTTAGCAAGAGATTTAAAGTTATCAAAGTTTCCATCAGCTAAAATTTGTTGTAGCTCTTCCATCAATCTAAATTTCTTAGCTTGAATTACATCTTTTACTCCAGGGATTCTCTCTTTTCTAATTTCAGTTTTAACTATTTTTTGAATTTGTAAAAGTCTTCTATACTCTTGAGGTGTGATAAATGTAATAGCAGTTCCCTCTTTTCCTGCCCTTCCTGTTCTTCCTATTCTATGAACATAACTTTCAGCTTCTTGTGGAATAGCATAGTTAATTACATGTGATAGATCATTTACATCTATACCTCTAGCTGCTACATCTGTTGCTACAAGAACATTTATCTTTCTTGCTTTAAATCTCTTTAATGTAACTTCTCTATAATTTTGACTGATATCTCCATGAAGCCCTTCTGCATCATATCCTCTATCATTCAATTTTCCTACTACATCATTTACATCATTTTTAGTTCTACAGAAAACAATTCCATAAAAATCTCTTGTTAAATCAATTATTCTACAAAGAGCCTCAAATTTATCTCTCTCGTGAACTTCAAAATATATTTGATCTGTTAAATCTGTTGTAAGTTCTCTTGTTTTTACAGCTAATACTTCATAATCTTTCATATGTTTTTTAGCTATTTTCATTATCTCATTAGGCATTGTAGCAGAGAAGAAAAGCATTCTCTTATCTTCATTTGTAGATTCAAGTATCTTTTCTACATCTTCAACAAATCCCATGTTTAACATTTCATCTGCTTCATCTAGGATAAAATATTTAAGATTATCTAATTTTATCAATTTTCTATCCATTAAGTCCATAACTCTTCCAGGAGTTCCTACAATTATATCTGTTCCTTTTTTTAATTGCTTTATTTGGAACTCGATAGATTGTCCCCCATAAACTGGAGTTATTCTGATTTTCTTTCCACTTGCAAGACTATTCATCTCTTCAGCTACTTGTAGAGCTAACTCTCTTGTTGGGGCTAAAACAATAGCTTGTATATTTTTTGAAGATTCAAATCTCTCTAGTATAGGTAAAGAAAAAGCAGCTGTTTTTCCTGTTCCTGTTTGAGCTTGTCCTATTATATCCTTTTCTCCATTTAATAATGCTGGTATTGTAAGAGCTTGTATAGGAGTTGGAGTTTCATATCCTTTCTTTGAAAGAGCCTTTAAAGTTTTATCACTTAGTCCTAATTTTCTAAATTCTTCTAATTTTTCCATTCTTCACTTCCTTATTTAAATTATTTTATTTCATCATAATCACACTGCTTTATATTGTGTCCTATAACAAAAATTTCTTTGTAGCATTATAGGATTTTCTCTGTTCTTTTCTCACATATACATTTAACGGTGTGTCAAAAATAAAATATATTCAAATGTAATTCTCTTCAAAGAAACCTATCTTAACTACTCAAAAATATATTATACTATACTTTTCAAGAAATTGTAAGTTTTATTTTTATTTTAGGATATATATTTTTATTTTTCATATAAAAGTACATATTTGTTCTAATTAATTACATAAATTCAGTTAATAAATTTCATCTTTAATTTTTCCAATTAATTGATATTTTTAACTTGATTTTATTAAAAAAATATTATATAATCCCTTGGATATAATAAAATTTTAATACTTAGGAGGAAAAATGAATATAAAAACAGTCGCTTTTAAAGCTGCCCTTCCTCATACTATTCCTATTTGTGCTGGTTTTACTTTTCTAGGATTAGCATATGGAATATATATGAGTAAAATGGGGTTCTCTTTTATCTATCCATTTCTTATGGCAGTAACTATATTTGCAGGTTCTATGGAATTTATTACAGCCAATCTTTTAGTAAGTGCCTTTGATCCTATAAATGCTTTTATTTTAGCTTTAATGGTCAATGCTAGACATCTTTTTTATGGACTATCAATGTTAGAAAAATACCATGGAACTGGTAAAAAAAGATTTTTTTTGATTTTTGGAATGTGTGATGAATCCTTTTCAATTAACTGTACAACTCCTATTCCTAAAAACGTTGATAAAGGTTGGTTCATGTTCTTTGTAACACTAATGAATTATCTTTATTGGGCTATTGGAGCTGCTTTAGGTGGTATCTTAGGAAAGTTTATAACTTTTAGTACAAAGGGAATTGACTTTGTTATGACTGCACTTTTTGTTGTAATCTTTTTAACTCAATGGGATTCACAAAAAAATCATACTCCAGCTCTTATTGGGCTTGGTGCATCTGTTATAGCTCTACTTATATTTAAAGGTAATAATTTTATTATACCTTCTATGATACTGATTTTAATTTCTTTAACATCAATTAGAAGCAAGATTGAAAAGGAGGATAAATAAATGACTATTACACAAGAGATATTAACTGTTGGAGCTGTTGTATTAGGAACTATGACAACTAGATTTTTACCTTTTATTATTTTCCCAGCTAATAAGCCTATTCCAAAATATATTCAATATTTAGGTAGAGTTCTTCCTTTTTCTGTTATTGGAATGCTAATTATCTATTGTCTAAAAAATGTTTCTCTTATAACTAATCCATTTGCTTTACCAGAAATTATAGCTATTTTTGGTATTGTAGCTTTACATAGATGGCAACATAGTATGTTGCTTTCAATATCTGGTGGAACTATTCTATATATGTTACTTGTTCAATTTATTTTTAATTAGAAATACAAAAGAGGCTGCTAAAAAATTAACAGCCTCTCTTTTTATTAATCTAATTCTTGAGTTCCTCCACCATTTACAAAGATAACTTGTCCACTTGTCCAACTTGAAGCAGGGCTAGCAAAGTATAGAACTGCATCAGCTATATCCTCAGCCTCTCCCAATCTTTTTATTGGTGTTTTAGCCAACATCTTTTGCTCTATCTCTGGTGTCAACACTGTTCCTAAAGCTCTTGTTTTAATTGCTCCAGGTCCAATAGCATTTACTCTTATTTCCGGGCCTAAATCATAAGCTGCATATTTTGTTAGTTGGTTGATAGCAGCCTTAGAACTTCCATATACACTCATATTATGACTTACCATATTACTTGCCATAGAACTTATATTTATAATAGAACCATATCCATCTTTTCTCATATGTGGGGCACATAGTTTCATCAATGTAAATACACTAAATACATTTAATTTATAGATAAAAGTGATGTAATCCAAAGTTAACTCTTCTAACTTCTCTTTTCCACCACCTCCACCTCCAGCATTATTTACAAGGATATTTACCTTTCCAAATTGTTTTACAGTTTCATCTACTAAAGCCTTCATATCCTCTTCAATAGTTACATTACATTTAATAGCTAGTCCCTCTGCTCCTAAATCTTTTACCATTGTAACTGTTTCTTGAGCCTTTTCCAAATCTAAGTCACTACAAACAACAGTTGCTCCAGCTTGAGCTAATTTCAAAGCAGAAGCTCTACCTATTCCATCTCCAGCTCCTGTAATTATAGCTACTTTTCCTTTTAAATTATATTGTTCTGATATTTTCATAGAAATCATCTCCTATAATTTTATCCTATATATTATATTTACAATGAAAACTGCCCTTTTCTTTTATTTTTTATAGAATAAACCTACTCCGTCTCCAAAAGGTAGGAGAACAAAATCTCCATCCTCTCTTTTATATAATGAATCAATAAAACTATCCAATCTTTTTACAATAGTCTTAAATCTCTTAGGATACTCTTTATACAGATACCCTCTAAACATAATATTATCAATAAATATTATTCCATTTTTATTTAAAAGTTTGATAGAGTCCTCAAAAAAATCCATATAATGTCCTTTAGAAGCATCAATAAAAACAAAATCAAAGTTCTCTTCTATTTTTTTTATCTCTTCTACTGCATCTCCCTTTATAGAAACAATATTATTTAAACCAGATTTTTTTATATTCTCTTGAGCTTGATTGTATCTCTCCTCATCAATCTCAATAGTATATAGTTTCCCATCTTGTCCTACTATCTCTTTTGCCATTAAAATCCCTGAATACCCTATTGCTGTTCCTACCTCTAATATATTTTTAACTTTATGAGTTTTTACAATAAATTTTAAGTATTCAGCAACCTCTTTAGTTACAATAGGCACATTGTTCTCATGTGCAAAATCTTCCATCTCCAATATTAAACTATCTTTTTCCTCTATCTTTCCAATTATATAACTATTTGCATCTTTTAACTCTTCTAACATTTTTCCCTCTTCTTTCTTAATTTAGCAATGTAAAATCCATCTAAAATATCCTCGTGATAATCTATTGTAAATCCTCCAAACTTATCATATGTTCCATTTATATTTTCAGGAATATATAATTCTGTTGTTTCAAATTCTGGATATTTTTCTAAAAACTTTTCTATATTGTTACTATTTTCCTCTTTTAAAATAGTACATGTACTATAAACTAATTCTCCATCATCTTTTAAAACTTGTGCTGCTGACTCTAATATTTCAAATTGTAACTTTGATAACTCCTCAACATTTTCAATATTTTTATTATAAAGAGCCTCTGGTTTTTTTCTTAATACACCATATCCACTACATGGAGCATCTACAAGTATCTTATCAAATTTTTTACCTTGTTGATTTAATTTTCTAGCGTCCATTTTTACAGTTCTAACAAAATCTATTCCTAGTTTTTTACAATTTTCTTCTATCAATTTAAGTTTATGAGGATAGATATCTAAGGCTAAAAGTTCTCCTTTATTTTTCATCAATTCTCCTAAAACTGCTGTTTTACCTCCAGGAGCACTACAAGTATCTAAAACAGATTCATTTGATTTAGGGTTCAGGTTTCTAGCTGATAAATATGATGAAGCATCTTGAACAATTATCTTCCCATCTTTAAACTCATCACTATATAATAAAATTCCAGATTCTAAATAGTATACTGTATCAACTTTTTTTACAATATTTATATTTAAACTTTCTAAAAGTTTTTCAAACTCCTCTTCACTATATTTTAAAGTGTTTACTCTAAAACTAATATATGGAATTTTTTTCAAAGACTCTAAGAAAAGATTTGCTTCCTCTTTATACTCTTCTTTAATTTTATCATAAAACCATCTAGGATAAGAAAGTAAGATATCCTCTTTATTATTTTCTTTTAATTCTAAAATATCCCTATCTAATTCACGAATATAGCTACGTAAAACCCCATTGACAAATTTTCCAACAGGAACTCCAAATTTTTTCTTTGCCAATTCAGTAGCTTCCCATACAACACCTTTATCATCACTTTTCATAAAAGCAATTTGATACATAGATATTCTAAGAATATTTCTTATCCAATCTTTTTTTATACTTGAAGTTCTTTTATCTATCTCATAATCAAGGAATATTTTTTTTCTAATTACCCCATAAAAAAGTTCAGTTATAAATCCCTTCTCTTTTTTACTTAGATCATTTTGTTTAAAATATTCATTCAATGCTATATTGGAGTATTTTCCATTTTCAACTTCCTTTATAAGCCCTATAACTCTTTGCTTAATATTCATTTTCCTCCTCCTAAATCTTCACTATCTAAATTATTATACAATATTTAACAGATAAATAAAAGTTATCATTTACAAAAGATGTAATTTTTTTGTAAACAAATGTTGCCTTTTTTTTAATAAAATGTTACCCTAATATATGTAGTTTACAATTTTATAAAAATGGAGGTGCAACATGGAAAATATTTTGTCTTATTTAGAAAATAACCAGTTGGCAAAGTTAAAAGAAGTACTTATTGAAGAAAATCCTGTAGACATAGCGGAGTTATTTGAAGACCTGCCCAAAGATCAATGTCTAAAACTTTTTAGAATACTTCCTAAAGACTTAGCTGCTGAAACTTTTTCATATCTTTCTTCAGAGAAACAACAAGAAATTGTGGAAAATATTACTGACGAAGAGATAAAACATATTATTAACGAGATGTTTATTGATGATACTGTAGACTTTATTGAGGAAATGCCAGCAAATATTGTTGATAAAATTCTTCAAAATACATCTCCTGACACAAGAAAGCTTATAAACCAATTTCTAAAGTATCCTGAAAACAGTGCTGGAAGTGTAATGACTGTTGAGTATGTTTCCCTAAAGAGTGATATGAATATTGGACAAGCTTTAAATCACATTAAAAAAGTAGGAATTGATAATGAAACCATAGATATCTGCTATGTTATTGATAATCAAAGAAAACTTGTAGGATTTATATCTTTAAAAAGTCTTATCTTCCTTGATGATATCATCCCTTTAGTTGATGCTATGGAAACTAATGTTATTAGTGCTACAACTACTGATGACCAAGAGGTAATCGCTTCTCTATTTAGAAAGTACGACCTTACTTCAATGCCAGTAGTAGATAATGAAGGAAGATTGGTGGGAATCATCACAATTGATGACGTAGTAGACGTTATTGATCAAGAAAATACAGAGGACTTTCAAAAGATGGCTGCTATGGATCCATCAGATGAAGAGTATCTAAAAGAATCTGTTTTCTCTCTTGCTAAACATAGAATTGTTTGGCTATTAGTTCTTATGATTTCAGCAACTGCCACAGGAACTATTATTAGAAGATATGAAGAGGTACTTCAATCTGTTGTTATTCTTGCTGCATTTATTCCAATGCTTATGGACACTGGTGGAAATGCTGGTTCTCAATCTTCAACACTTATTATTCGTGGAATTGCTCTTGGAGAAATTCAATTATCTGATATTGGAAAAATACTTTGGAAAGAGTTCAGAGTTAGTTTAATCGTTGGGGTTACTCTAGCTACTGTAAACTTTTTAAGAATCTATTTTATTGATAAAGCTGGACTTACAATCTCACTTGTAGTTTGTGCTAGCTTGCTATTTACTGTTATTATAGCTAAAGTTGTAGGGGGGATTCTTCCTATTTTGGCAAAAGCATTTAAACTTGACCCTGCTATAATGGCAAGTCCATTAATTACTACAATAGTAGATGCTTGTGCTCTTATAGTTTACTTTGCTTTATCTACACATTTCTTAAATTTAGCTTAAAAAATTAGAGCTGTTGTAATCTGATGAAATTTCATTAGATTACCCAGCTCTTTTATTTTTTTTTATTTAAGAAGATTATTTAATTTTTTTATAAATTCAATAGGATTTTCTATTTGGAAACCTTCAAGAATTAAAGCTTCAGTATATAGAACATCAAGTAGATCTTTAAACTCTTCACTATTTTCAAGAGTTTGTAATTTTTTGAAAACAGGGTGTTCAGGGTTTAAAGCTAATATTTTTTCAGCTTTTACCTCTTCATTTCCTGGAAGTTGAGAAAGAACTTTTTCCATTTCAAGAGAGATATTTCCCTTTGCTAAAAGAGCTGAAGCTCCTTTTCCAAGATCGTTGCTCAATTCAACATCAACTATTTTTCCAGAAAGTGTATCTTTTATCTTATCAAGTAGAGATCTATTATCTTCAGATAATTTTTTAATCTCTTCCTCTTTTTCTTTACTATCATCTATTTTAAAATCAGAATCATTTATAGATTTAAATGTTTTTCCTTCAAATTCCATCATTGTTTTTAAAGCAAACTCATCTATTCTATCGGTTAATAGTAATACCTCTATTCCTTTTTCTTTTAATATCTCCATTTTTGGAAGAGAAGTAACAGTAGCTAAATCCTCTCCAACTACATAAAGAATCTCTTTTCTCTCTCCCATACGATCAACATATTCTTTTAATGTAGAGTATTTTTCATCAAGAGAAGTTCTGAAAATAAGAAGATTTTGTAATTTATCTTTGTTCATTCCAAACATATCATGGATACCAAACTTAATATTTCTTCCAAAAGCTTCCCAAAACTCAATATATTTTTCTCTATCTTTCTTTAGAATTTTTTCAAGTTCACTAATTATTTTCTTTTCAAGATTTTTAGAGATTGCTTGAAGTTCACTGTTTTGTTGTAAAATCTCTCTTGAAATATTTAATGAAAGGTTGTCACAATCAACTAATCCTTTTATAAAGCTAAAGTATTCAGGAATAAGCTCATCACATTTATCCATAATAAATACATTTTTTGTATAAAGTTGAAGTCCTTTTTTATAATTTTTACTGTAAAAATCCATAGGAGCTTTTTTAGGGATATATAAAAGAGCTGTATACTCAACGCTTCCTTGAACTTTTAAATGTAGATGTAACATAGGATCTTCCCAGTCATGGAAATTAGCTTTGTAAAACTCATTGTAATCTTCATCTTTTAAACTATTTTTATCAGTTTTCCAAATAGGTTTTGTTGAGTTAATAACTTCATTGTTAAAATAGATAGGGTATCTTACATAGTCAGAGTATTTTTTTACAAGCTCTTTAATTTTCCAATCTTCTAAGAAAGTATCAAATTCCTCTCCAGCTTTTATAGTAAGAGTTATTGAAGTTCCTCTTTCCTCTCTATCTATCTCTTCTATTTCATAAGCTCCATCACCTGAAGAATACCATTTAACTCCCTTATCAGAGTTTGGTGATTTAGTAAGGATAGTCATAGTGTCTGCTACCATAAATCCTGAGTAGAATCCTACACCAAATTGTCCAATAATATCAACATCATCTTTAGAAACATTTTCAAGTTTCTCTTTAAAAGCTTTAGAACCAGATTTTGCAATAGTACCTATATTTTCAGCTACCTCATCATAAGTCATACCTATTCCATTATCTGTAATTGTTATCTCTCTCTTATCTTTATCTACTGCAAGAGTTATTTTAAATTCACTGTTTTCTCCTAATATCTCACTATTAGTTAAAGCTGTAAATTTTAATTTATCAATAGCATCACTGGCATTTGAAATAAGCTCTCTTAAAAAAATCTCCTTGTTAGTATAAATAGAATTTATCATTAAATTTAAAAGTTCTTTTGTTTCAGCTTGAAAAGCCTTTGATTCTTTTCTCATTCTAAAATCCTCCTTTTAGCACTCTACAACTATTGTGGCTAATAATTATATATCACAAATAGATTTTAATGTCAATATATAAAATAAAAAAGCTGCATAAACCGATTGATTTATAACAGCTTTTTTCTATATAATAAATTAACTTTTACTATGCTTTATATTTAACTTTTCCTTTTACAAGTGTCATATCTACACTATAATCAGGATTTAAAACTACTAAGTCAGCATCTTTTCCCTCTGCTACCTCTCCAGCATTTAATCCAAACTCTTTAGCAGCATTTGTACTTGTCATTTTTACTGCATCAAAAATGCTATATCCTAATTCAATTATATTTTTAAATGCTTTATCTAGAGTAAGTACACTTCCAGCTAGTGAATCATTGCTTACTAATCTAGCTTGATTATCTTTTACATAAACATCTAGTTCCCCTAATTTATAGTTTCCTTCAGCAAGTCCAGTAGCACTCATAGCATCTGTTATACACTCTATTTTATCAACACCTTTAGCTCTTATCATAAGTCTTACTGTTTCAGGATGAACGTGAATTTTGTCAAAAATAACTTCTGCCATAATATCATCACTATTTAATACAGCCCCTGCTACTCCAAGTTCTCTGTGGTTGATTCCTCTCATTCCGTTAAATGTATGAGTAGAGTGTCCTAATCCAGCTTTTATAGCTTTTTGAACATCATCAAAAAATACAGCAGAGTGTCCTATTGATACTACAACACCTTGACTTCTTAAATATTTAATAGCCTCAAGTGAAGCTTCTCCTTTTGGTGACATTGAGAATAGTTTTACTAGTCCAGGTTTTACTGATAAGAACTCTTTTATCTCTTCAATTCCAGCAGGTTTTATATATTTTTCATTTTGTGCTCCTTTATATTGAACATCAAAATATGGTCCTTCCATATGAACTCCAAAAATATTAGCTCCATCTAACTCTTTATTTTGTAATTCTCCAGCTTTTGCTAATACATTTTCTAAGTTTTCTTTTGTACTTGTTAAAGTTGTTGCTAAAAAGTTTGTTGTTCCATGTTTTGCTACGAAAGTTGAAATAGTTTTTAAAGCTTCTGTTGTTCCATCCATAGCATCTGCACCATTCGCCCCATGAATATGTACATCTATAAATCCTGGCACAACATATTTACCTTGTAAATCTATTGCTTGTTCATAGAAAGGATGATCCTTTTCCATAATTTTTTTTATTTTTCCATCTACTAACAAAATATCCCCAGTTATAATTCTATCGGCTAAAACAATCTTCCCATTTTTTAAAAGCATTTTTTCCATGAATTTCATCTCCTTTAAGATTGAATTAAAAAAACATATTCTTTTCTTTATAATAATATTTTATTACATTTTCTCTTTTTTCTCAATAGTTTTTTAATTCTTCCCCAAAAAGAAAGCTCCATGTATATATAATTTCCCTTAATAGATTTTAAAATTTTCATATTAACTTACCCTTCTATATCAAAGAAAAAATTAGATTTCATCAACATTATCCATTTCTTCTGAAACTTCATCATACCCTTCAGAAATAACACTTTCCTCTTCACTTGTATCATCTAAATTTTTTTTATTTAAAGATATTTTATTTTGATCTTCTTCAATTATTTCTAAAACTTTTCTTTCAATCTCTTCAAATAACTCTTTTTCATTTTCTAATCTAGTTTTTACATTTTCCTTTCCTTGTCCAAGTCTAATATCTCCAAAACTAAACCAAGCTCCTGATTTTTGAACTATATCATTATCTAAAGCTATATCCAATACCTCTCCTACCTTTGATATTCCCTTACCATACATAATTTGGAAAGATGCCTCTTTAAATGGTGGAGCTACCTTATTTTTAGTAATTTTTACTAAAGTTTCATTTCCTATTACCTCATCACCTTGTTTAACTTGTCCAACTCTCTTTACTTCCATTCTAACTGAAGCATAGAATTTTAAAGCTTTTCCCCCAGTAGTTGTTGTTTGAGGACCGAAACCAAACCCACCTATCTTATCTCTAATTTGGTTTATAAATATCATTGTTGTCTTTGATTTGTTTAGAGTTGCTGTTAATTTTCTAAGAGCTTTTGACATAAGTCTAGCTTGAAGCCCCATCTGTTGATCTGACATTTCTCCATCTATCTCCACTTTAGGAACAAGAGCTGCTACTGAGTCAACTACAATTATATCCACAGCATTTGATCTAACTAAAAGATCAGCTATCTCCAATGCTTGTTCTCCATAGTCTGGTTGAGAGATCAAAAGTTCCTCTACATCTACACCTAAAGCTTTAGCATACACAGGATCAAGAGCATGTTCAGCATCTATAAAAGCTGCTACTCCACCATTTTTTTGTGCCTCTGCTACTATATGAAGAGCTATTGTTGTTTTACCTGAACTCTCTGCTCCATACACCTCTATCACTCTACCTCTAGGAACTCCCTTAACACCTAATGCTAAATCAAGGTTAATACTTCCAGTAGGTATTACTTCTATATTCATGCTTAGATTTTCTCCAAGCTTCATTATTGAACCTTCTCCAAACTCCTTAGAAATCTGTTTTATAGCATTTTCCAATGCTTTCTCTTTACTTGTATCTTCAACTTTTTTTGCTGACATTCTTATCACCTCTTATTTATAACTTATTTATAAATATTTATATATAGATAATATCACATTTTTTTTTATTTGTCACTCCTTTTTTACTTTTAGATATATTAATTTTTCCCTCTTTACTAAAAATTCTTTTGTGCTATAATCAAATTTGGAAAAGAACTTTTTTATTTGGGGGATAAAAGATGAATTTAAATGTATTAAAAAAATATTCACTTTGGATATTTTCAATATTGGTTAACTCTTTTGGAAACTTTATGTTAATAAAGGGAGATATTGGTAGTGGTCCATGGGTAGCTGCTAGTATGGGAATTGCAGATGCTTTTACTTTACAAGTAGGAACTTGTACTATTATTTTAAATTTTTTAATCTATATTCCTATTACTATTATCAGCAAAAAACTAAATATTTTCAAACTTCTTGGCTCTTTCTTTGTTGCTTACATCTTTGGAATATTTCTTAATTTTTTCTTAAACACTTTAAGTTGGGTACACCCAGAAACTTTAATAACTAAAAGTTTATTTTTTATTATTGGTAACCTTATTCTCTCTTGTGGAATATCTATATACCTAAGATTGAATATAGCTGTAAATCCCTTTGATCAATTTTTAAAAACTGTCAATGATTATTTAATACCTGATATGAAAAAAGCTAACTATGTTTACTTAGGTGTTCCTTTTATTATTGCTTTAATCTTTGGAGCTTACAACAGGAGTTTACCTGGTATTGGAATAGGAACTCTTATTATGTTACTTTTCAATGGAAATTTTATAAAATTTTTCAATAAAAAAATTGTTATTCCTCAGCATATTCTTACACCTCGTAGATATATGTAATTTTTTGTTATCTGTGATTTTTTATGATATAATATATAATAATTTGTACAGGAGGGTTATATGAAAAATATATTAGTTACTGGTGGAGCTGGGTATATTGGTAGCCATGCTACTGCTGAACTTCTTGATTCTGGTTATCAAGTTGTAGTTGTTGATAGTTTAGAAAACGGATTTATGCAATTAGTTGATAAAAGAGCAAAATTTTATAAAGGAAATGTTCAAGATAGTGCTTTAATGGATAAAATATTTAGTGAAAATAAGATAGATGCTGTTATGCACTTTGCTGGTTATATTAAAGTGCCTGAAAGTGTTGTTGAGCCTAATAAATATTATATGAATAACACTTATACTGTTATGTGTCTACTTGAATCTATGAGAAAAAACAGTGTAAAAAATATTGTTTTCTCATCTACTGCTGCTGTTTATGGAGATGTAAAAGAACCTGAACCAGTAGATGAAAATCACTCTAAAGAACCTATCAACCCTTATGGAATGAGTAAATTAATGTCTGAAAGAATTATTATAGACTGTGCTAAAGCTTATGGTTTTAACTACTCTATATTTAGATATTTCAACGTTGGTGGAGCACATGAAAAACATGATATTGGACAGATGGAAGAGGGAATTACAGCTTTAATCCCACTTATTTTAAAAGCTGCTAAGGGAGTTATTCCTAAACTTTCAATATATGGTAATGATTTTGATACAAAAGATGGAACTGGAGTAAGAGATTATATTCATGTTGTAGATTTAGTAAGAGCTCACATTCTATCTTTAAATAAACTTGCTAAAAATGAAAGTGGTATCTATAATCTTGGAAATGGAAATGGATTTACTGTTCTTGAAATGCTAAATGCTGCTAGAAAAGTTACAAAAATTGATATTCCTGCTGAAATAACTGGAAGAAGAGCTGGAGATCCACCTTGTGTAATAGCATCTAGTAAAAAAGCTATTGCTGAACTTGGTTGGAAAGCTCAATATACAGATGTAAAAGATATTATTAGAACTGCATGGGAATGGAATCAGAAGATAAACTAATGGACAAGCCTATTTTAACTTTATATTACCAATATGTTGGAAATACTCAATGGTTTAAAGAGGAGTTTCTAGCTAAAAAATATAATGTTTTAAAATATCTTCTTCCTGTTAAAGATAAAAAAGATAGTAACTTTATTATACAAGTTTATCTTGATCCAAATAATGATAAAAATAAGCTTGTTTCATTTCATATTCAAGAAAAAGTATTCCATTTATTTAGTGTAAATAAAACACTTGGAGAGAAATTAGTTTTTTCTCAAGAACAATTCTCAAAACTTTTTGATTTTCTTAAAGAAACTTTTATAGAAAAAGAGGACTAAAAAAAGGGGCTGTTAAAAATGTAACAGCCTCCTTTTTTATTTATATCTCTATCTCTCTTATTTTTTTCTTTGATTTCAAATGGCTTGCTATATATACAAATGGTGTATCAAATACAGCAACTATAAACTTCATAAAATATGTAGTTATAAAGATTTCTAATAGTACTTCTTTAGGATACACTCCCCAGAAAGCTATAATTGTAAATAAGCTGTTGTCAATAAGTTGACTTACCATTGTACTCATATTATTTCTTATCCAAATATGTTTTTTCTCACTAAATCTCTCTCTCCATTTTTCATATGCCCATATATCATGGCTTTGTGATACCCAGTAAGATATAAGTGAGGCTATAACTATTCTTGGCATAAAATCAAAAATTCTTTTAACACCATTAAAAGTAAGTATTCCCTCTTCCACATCAGATGGAGTGAAGTTTACAGCTATCTGCATAATAACTGTCATCACTATCAGAGAGAAAAAACCAATTTTTACAGCTCTTTTAGCATACTCTCTTCCATAATTTTCTGCTAAAATATCTGTAACTAAGAAACCACCAGCATATAAGATATTTCCCAATGTAGTTCCAAAACCAAAAAGGTCAACTAACATAACAACTTGAATATTAGCTAATATTGTTGAAATTGGTATCCAAATATACAACCCTATTCTTCCAAATCTAACATAAGCAAAAAGAATTGCCAAAAAGTTTACTATTAGCATTCCTGCCCAAAGCATCTCATTTCTCATTTTCCTTTTCTCCTCTATATTATTAAAAATATTAGTTACTGTTCAAAAACTCCCAAATCTTTATTATCAATTAAAAGTTCTACTCTATCATCATCCATCAAATATAAATAATTTTCTACAAACCATTTTACAAGTTCATTGTCTCTTTTAACAACAGTTCCATTATCTATAAAGATATTAATTGTAACCCCTTTAAAATATTTTAAAGCTGTTTCAATATCTGATTTTATCATTTCCCTTGTCTGTCCCTTTGTACAGATTAAAAGACATACAGAGTAAAGCTCTTTTCCTAAAAACTCTAAATCTTTTTCATTAACTTTAAAATTTTTATTGTAAACTCCTATTCTAAAACCGTTATCAAAAGTTTCCATTCCCATTCTAAAACGAATTTCTACTCCATCAAAATAATCTCTAATTTCATTTAATCTTTTAATATATCCATAATAGATTTCAAAATATAGAGTTTTAATATTCTTTTCTTTGACAATTCTTTTAATTTCAGCAAGGGTATTTTTTGTAATTTCAAAAACTGAACCTGAGTTTATAACTTCAAGAACACCATACTCCCCAGTTATCTCTTTTAGAACTTCAAAATTTACTTTATCAATCTCATTTTCATCAGTTGAATTATCTTCAATGTAGTTACAAAAACTACACTTTCCATATTTACATGGAAAGCTTTTTAAAAGAACTATCTCTCTTTGATGTTTACCTGTGATTTTATTATATCTAATTCCCATATCTTCTCCTGTGTTAAAATTTTCCAAATAAAAAAGCAGAGAAAATTTTCCCTGCGTAATAATAAAAAAAGACTAGTTTTTTATAGATGGTTGTTATCACGCTAGGACATCTCCCTCTTTTATGAGGACTTTGTGAATATTAAATTGCACTATATTTTAAACTTAAATTGGTATTTTGTCAACAAAAAATTATTTCAATGTAAAAAGGCTAAGCAAATTATTAATCTGCCTAGCCAACTTTCTATTTTAAATTTAAAATGTTTTCTAAATAAACAGCTACTCCCTCTTCCTCATTAGTTAATGCTCTTGTTGGAAATGCCTCTTTTAAAGATAACATCCCATTTTCCATAACTACTGGATGCCCAGCAGCAGCTAACATAGAGTAATCATTTTCTCCATCTCCAAAGGCAATAATCTCATCAATAGGAATATTAAATTGTTTAGAGATAAATTCTATTGCATTTCCTTTGCTACAATTTTTATCAACAATATCCATACAGTTAGGCTGAGTTATAGTTACATCTATTTCAGGTGCAAACTCTTGTTGTAATACAAAATCTTTTAATTTTCTAAGAGCTTCCTCATCTTGTCTAGCTATTATTTTAAACATTTCAGGAAAATTATCTCCATTTCCAAGTTCGATTATATCAAAGATTCCACTTTCCACTGTCAAAACAGGATTTTTTTCTCTATCATCTAAATAAAGATTTCTATGTGAAAATCCATTATAATTTACCTTGTTTTCTCTAAGAAAAGTTATAACTTTTTTTACAACTTCACTTTTCATAGGGTTAGAGTAAATAAGATTTTCATCTTTATCATAAACATTTGCTCCATTATTACAGATCGAAAATATTTTTATCCCTAAATCTTGTTGAAATTTTTTAATAGAGTGTTGGCTTCTTCCTGAAGCAATAGCAAAATCTATCCCTTTAGAATAAGCTTCCCTTAAAATTTTTTTAGTTCTCTCTGTAATCTCTTTTTTTTCATTTAGTAGTGTTCCATCTAAATCTGATACTATTAATTTCAAACTCTTTCCTCCTAGATTTTAATTTTTGTCCATTTTCCACTGTCAAAACGTTTTTTTCCTAAAATATATCTCATAGTCTGATCAGCAAACAATGCTATCCATGCTCCTTTAAGTCCTAAATTAGCTGGGAAACATAATATCCATGCAAGCCCTGGTCTAATTAAAGCTATACTTATAAATGAGATTAAAGCAACAAATTTTGTATCTCCTGCTCCACGTAAGCAACCATTATATACAGTTTGTGAAGTTTGGGCATGTGTTGTAAAAGCTATTATAATCATTATCATTCCTCCAAGAGAAACAATATGTTCTTCACTATTAAATAGCATTATAATCTGTTTACGAGCTAAGATAAATACGAAGAATAAAACAGTTGATACAATAAATGCCATTCTCTGTCCAGTTTTACCATAAATTTTAGCTTTGTCAGGTCTTTTAGCTCCTAAATTTTGCCCTACAAGTGAGGCAGCAGCAGCACTTAACCCATCTCCAAAACAGAATGAAAGGTTAATAACATTCATACATATTTGATGAGTTGCAAAGGCAATAGTTCCTAAAGCAGCTACAATTATAGCAAAGGAGAAGAAACCTATTCTCATAAATACCTGTTCTACTACTGAACTTCCACTGATACTAAGAAAAGCTTTCATAGTAGCTTTATCAAATTTCCAATTTCCTTTTCCTCTTAAATCTAAAATTCTTGTATTGTAATAAACTGAAAATACAGACATTAAAAACCCAACTATACTTCCAAGAGTAGTTGCTATTGCAGCTCCTCTTACCTCTAGTCTAGGAAATATCCAAACTCCATTTATTAAAAAATAGTTAAATATTAAGTTAACTATATTGGCTACAACATTGGTTCTCATAGAGATTTTTGTATTTCCTACTCCCCTTTGAGCAGCATTAATTGTTAAACTTAGAGAGGTAAAAACTATACTTACCATTAAAATTTTATAATAGGCAACAGAATCATTTATAACATCTTCCCCTGCTCCAGCAAATAACATAATTTCATTAGCAAAAATATAACCTGAGATAGCCATTATTAAAGAGATTATAAAAGAGAGAATAATTGATTGTTTTAAGCAACTATTAGCTCCTTTAAAATCTTCAGCTCCCTTTCTTCTTGCTACAATTGCTGTTACTCCAACATTTAGAGAAAATATCATTGCTAGAAGTACAAACTTTGGTTGATTTGTCAATCCAACAGCAGCTATTGCTTCAGCTCCCAATCCCCCAACCATCATTATATCTATTGATCCTACTAAACTTACCAAAACAGCTTCAAAGGCACATGGCCAAGACATATTAAAAGAGTTTTTGTAAACCTCTCTAGTTGTAGGTAGGCTTCCTAAAATCTCATCTTTTTTTAGCATATAATCTATTGAAAAAAAGCGTTTTAACAAATTACCCATAAAATTCCCCCTAAAACAAAAGTATTTTGTGATGTTTTATACTTTGAACTGCCCTTTTTTACAATAATATTATACTAAATATTTAAAAAAAAGAACAGTACAATCTTAAGAAATTTATTTTCTAGACATTTTTTAGTAATTAGAATTTAAAATGAACACTCTTAAAAAAAATAAAAATAAAATATTTTTAAAATTTATGATATAATAAGCATGAAATACAAAAAAAATAGGGGTTGTTTTATGAAGATTATAATTGTCGGAGCAGGAAAAATTGGGGAATTACTTTGTAAAGATTTAGCTAGTGAGGGAAATGATATAACTCTAATAGAGCAAAATGCTAAAATTTTAGATAGAGTTCTTTCTTCATCAGACATTATGGGGATTATGGGAAATGGTGCTAACTGTGATATCTTAACAGAAGCAAATGTAAAAGCATGTGATGTTTTTATAGCAGTTACACAATCTGATGAGATAAATATCATATCATCAGTTATGGCCAAAAAGCTTGGAGCTAAATATAGTATAGCTAGAGTTAGAAATCCAGAGTACTTTACTCAAATGCAGTTTATGAGTGAATCTTTAGGAATAGATGCAATGCTGAATCCTGAAGCTGAATCAGCTTATTGTATAGCAAGAAACTTAGAGTTTCCAACTGCATTAAATGTAGAAACTTTCTCAAGTAACAAAGTAAATATTGTAGAATTAATGGTTGAAGAGAATAGTTATTTAGATGGACTAAAACTTATAGATTTTAAAAAGAATAAAAATTTTAAAGGTATCTTAGTATGTATAGTTAAAAGAGGAAAAGATATATATATTCCTACTGGAAACTTTGTTTTACAAGCAAAAGATAAAATATATGTAACTGGAATTCAAAGTGATCTTTCTAATTTCTATAAATCTTTAGGACATGTAGAGGAACGTATAAAATCAGTTGTTATCGTTGGTGGAGGAAGAATCACTTATTACTTAACATCTATTCTTTTAGAGAGAAAAATTGATGTTAAAATTATTGAGTTAAATGAGGATAGAGCTAAAAAGCTTAGTGAAACTTTTGAAAATGCTATAGTTGTCCATGGAAATGGAACTGATAGTGATCTTTTAGAAGAGGAAAGATTTGATAAATATGATGCTTGTGTTTCTCTTACAGGAATAGATGAAGAAAATATTATTATTTCAATGTATGCTAATAAAAAAGGAATTAAGAAAAACATTACAAAGATAAATGGAATCAGCTTATTTAATGTTTTAGAGTTAGTAGGACTTCAATCAATTGTAACTCCTAAAAAGATAGTTGCAGATAATATAGTAAAAATTGTTAGATCTTTAGCTAGCTCACAAAAAGAGGATAATATAGAGACTCTTTACAGAATAGCTGATAACAATGTTGAGGCCATAGAGTTTAAAGTACCAGAAGATAGTTTAGTTAGTGGTATACCTTTAAAAGATCTAAATATCAAAAAGAATCTTCTTATTGCTTATATTATTAGAGAAAATCAACTTATTTTCCCAGGAGGAAATGATACTATTGAAGCTGGAGATAGAGTTATTATAATAACTACTGAAAAATATCTTAATAATATAAATAAAATTTTAGAGTAATGGGGAAGATAGATAATGAATAATAAAATGATACTATATATAATAGGACAAATATTAAAGTTGGAAGCTGTTTTTATGATAGTTCCATTGATACTTAGTATTGTGTATAATGATGGTAAAAATGTTGTTTTTGCTTTTTTAGCTACAATAATATTGTTATTAGTGATTGGAGTTCCATCCTCTCTTAAACTACCTAAAAATCAAAAGATTTTTGCTAAAGAGGGATTGATTATAGTTGCTTTTTCTTGGATAATTCTCTCAATTTTTGGAGCTTTTCCTTTTGTTTTTAGTAGAGAGATTCCATCATTTATAGATGCTTTTTTTGAAGTTGTAAGTGGTTTTACAACTACTGGAGCAAGTATATTAACAGATGTAGAAGCTATGAGTAAATCTTTACTATTTTGGAGAAGTTTCACTCACTTTGTTGGTGGAATGGGAGTTTTAGTTTTAGCACTAGCTATTTTACCTAAAAATAGTAACCAGTCACTGCATATAATGAAAGCTGAAGTCCCTGGTCCTACCTTTGGAAAATTAGTAGCAAAGATGTCTTATAACTCAAGAATTTTATATTTAATCTATATTTTTATAACTTTAGTTGTAACTATTCTTTTAAAACTTGGAGGATTACCTTGGTTTGACTCTATTCTTCACGCTTTCGGAGCAGCAGGAACTGGAGGTTTCGGTATAAAAAATAATAGTGTTGCCTTTTATAACAGTGCATATGTAGAATATGTTTTAGGTGTGGCAATGCTTCTATTTGGTATGAACTTCAACCTATTTTATGCTCTACTTTTGAAAAATTTTAAGCAAGTGTATAAAAATGAGGAGTTAAGATATTATTTACTAATAGTTTTTGGAGCTATTGTTCTAATTGCTTTTAATATACACTCAATGTATGATGATTTTTCAACAATGATAAGAGATATTTTCTTTACAGTATCTTCTATTATAACTACAACAGGATTTTCTACTGCTGACTTTGATAAATGGCCAGTATTCTCTAAAACAATATTGTTATTAATAATGTTTGTAGGAGGATGTGCAGGTTCTACTGCTGGAGGATTAAAAATATCGAGAGTTTTACTACTTTTCAAAAATGTAGTAAATGAATTCAAAAAAATAGGAACTCCTAATAGAGTTATAAGTTTAAGAATGGATGGTAAGGCTGTACCTAAAGAGTTACTAGAAGGAATTAATGTATATCTAGTAATATATATCACTATATTCTTAATTTTAATTTGTTGTGTTTCTCTTGAAATGCCAGATTTTGTATCAGCATTTAGTGCTGTAACTGCAACATTTAATAATATAGGTCCAGGAATGGGAGTTGTAGGTCCTACTTGTAACTATTCTGCTATCTCTCCTATAAATAAAGTGATATTATCTTTTAGTATGTTATTAGGAAGATTAGAGATATTCCCAATACTATTCCTATTCTCTCCTAATCTCTATAAAAGAAACACAAAATATTAAAAATTTAAAAGGATTTTGTTCATGCAATTAGTATATTAAAAGAAGGGGAAATAAAATTTGGAGGTCAAAATGAAAAAATTACTTTTATTGCTTACTTTAATGGCTTTTACTGCTTGTGGTGGACAGAAGAAAATTGTAGTTGATTCACTTACTTATGAAAAAAATGGTGATAACTACTCTTACAAAATTGAGATTCCTCAAATAAAAGGGATAAGAAACAAAGAGATAGAAGAATTAAATGTTGAATTATCAGAACTTGCTGATAGCACTATTGAAAGTATGGTAAATGGATTGGAAGGTAGTCCTGCTGAATATATTGAGAGCTATCAAACATTTGAAAACGATTTTGGTATAACTTCGATTTTATTAGAAACTTATTCAATAGGAGAAAATGATGCTAATGGAATTCAAGCATCAGAATCTATAAATATAAAAAATTCTGATGGTTCTTTTGTAACTTTTGATTCTTTCTTTAAAGAGGGAGCAAGGGAATATATAGTTAATCAGATAGAAAATATTATAAATAAAACTAGTGGAAAAATAGTTTTAAACTCTAATGGAGAAGAGGTTGCTTTCTTTGAAGATGTAGAGATAAACTTAAATGATTCTGCTATGTATTTTGAAGGAAATGATATCTGCTTTAAATTTGATATGTATGAGTTAGCTCCACATTCAGAGGGGCAACCTATAATAAGATTTCCTAAAGAGGAGTTAAAAGAGTTTATAAAATAGAAAATTAGCTATTATTTAGCTATATAGTTACAGAAAATTAAAAATCAGCTAAAAATTAGGGGAATTTGCTTTGTGTAGATTCTCCTTTTTAATTAAATATCTTGATAATCTTTTATGAAGATTAAAAGGCTTTGCTCACTTTTTATCTTTTCCTAATTTAATAGATAAAATATAAGTTCATAAGAGCTTTAAAAAAAGTAAAAGAACACTCTCATTGTAGTGCACTCTCCATCTTAGTTATCTAAGATTTTAGGTGCAGTACTCATATGAAAGTGTTCTTAAAATATAGAAAAGTATTTAGGAGCTAAATTAAAAAATTTTTATCTCTTTCTTCATAAACATAAGTTCAATTTCACTATCTTTTCCAAATAGTTTATTTTCCCCTCTATTTAAAAGATCAACTAAAAATTCCACATTATTTTTTACAACTGTATATCTAATAATATTACCTGTTATCATAAAATCTTTTATATGAGCTTTAGTAGTGCAGAAGTTCTCCTCTTGGTAGTTTCTCCCCTCTTCTCTCACATAGATTGATTCAGGACGTACAGCAACTATTTTATCCTTTATACCAAATATCTTCTCTGCATCTTCACCTTTAAAGATATTATAGTTTCCAATAAAATCAACCATAAATTCATTGGCAGGGTTTGTATAAATTTCTTCAGGAGTTCCAAACTGTGAAATCTCCCCTTTATTCATAACAAATACCCTATCTGAAACAGCTAGTGCCTCTTCTTGATCATGTGTTACAAAAATTGTTGTTATTCCCAATTGCTTTTGAATCTTTCTCAACTTATCTCTCAAACTCTTTCTTATTTTAGCATCAAGAGCTGATAGTGACTCATCAAGAAGAAGTATTTTAGGCCTTGTTATCAAGGCTCTAGCAAAAGCTACCCTCTGTTGTTGTCCACCAGAAAGTTCATTAGGATAATAATCCTCTTTTCCATTTAGTTCAACCATATCTATAATACTTTTTATCTTTTCATCATAATCTTTTTCTTTTTTCATTTTAAGACCAAACTCTATATTCTCCCAAACTGTCATATTTGGGAAAAGAGCATAGTTTTGAAAAACCATTCCTATGTGTCTATCTTTTGGTAAAGTATTTGTCATATCTTTATTATCAATAAATATTGAACCGTTATCTATTGAATTAAGCCCTGCTATACATCTTAAAAGAGTACTCTTTCCACACCCTGACGGACCTAAAAGAGTTATAAATTCCCCCTCTTCAATATTAAGACTTAGATTTTTCAATACCTTAGTATCTCCAAATGATTTTTCAAAATTTTTTATTTCAACGAAACTCATCTATTAATCCTTCCTTTTTACCTTTGATTTTGATATTTTCTCAATATTTACTGCAATAAATGTCACTGCAAATATAAATAGAAAAAACAATGTTACCATTGCACTTGTAAAGTGTCCACTTTTTCCCTTCATATTGTAAAGATAAACTTGAAGTGTTTCAAAACTTCCTCCAATAAGTAGGTTAGCATACATAAATTCTCCTAAAAGAATAGCAAAGCTAAGTATTCCAGAACTCATTATCCCTTTTTTTAAATTTGGAAGAATAACATATCTAAATGCTTCAAAGTTTGTTCCACCTAAAATATTTACAGTTTCCACAAGACTTTTCAGATGAAGTGCATCAAGACTGTTCTTTATCCCTCTATATATAAAGGGAAATGCCACAGAGAAATATGCCCCAATAATTATAAGAGGAACACCAAATACTCTTACATTTACTCCAGAATAAACATTCAAAAGTCCAACTGCAAGAACAACAGCAGGAACCATAAAAGGTAGAAGTGAGATAAACTCTATCACTTTTAAAACTTTAGGAAAGTAGTAAGCTGATATTACTATTGATGGAATTATCACAAACATACTCACTAAAAGAGATACAATTCCTATTGCAAAACTTCTTTGAAGAGAGACTAGAAATCTTAAATCAGTAAAAAGTGCTACAAACCATTTTAATGTAAATCCATCTGGTAAAATTGTTGCCCCCCAACTGCTACTTAAAGAGTAAAGAATCGTTCCTATAACAGGAATAGAGAGAAAAAATAGTATTATACTTGTAATAATATAGTGTTTTCTACTATCTCCCATCTATCTCTCCTCCTTTCTAAATCTATTGTTTTGTACAAACTTCTCATTTATAAAAAATACAATCAGTATCATAAGTATCAAAAGAACTGCAAGAGCTGAGGCTAAATTTGGTTTTAAAATTACATCTCCAGAAATCAAAGCTCCTATTCTTATAGGGATGATATTGTAGTTTGATACCATTATTCCATAGGCAGTTGCATAAGCTCCAATAGCATTTGTAAAGAGAATTATCCCTGTTCCAATAATTGAGGATTTTAAAATTGGAAATCCTATTCTTCTCCAATAATCAAACTTTCCTCCACCTAAAAGGCTACAAGCTTCTTTCCATCTCTCATCAAGAGAATCAAAGGCAGGATATAGAAGCAGTGTACCTAAAGGAATTTGGAAATATGTATATACAAGTATCAATCCATATTGAGTATAAATATCAAACCCTTCTATTCCTAATTTTTGTAAGATAATTGTCATCGCCCCATTTGCTCCTAAAATTATTATAAAAGCAAAGGCAAGGGGAAGTCCCGAGAAATTTGACATCATATTTGAATACAAAAGCACATTTCCCCTTATCTTCTCACTAAGTCTACTTATTGAGTAAGCTAATTGAAATGATACTATCATTCCAAATATTGTTGAGAGAGCTGAAACTTTTATACTATTATAAAATCCCTGTCTATAAAATTTACTTTGAAAAATATATTTATAGTTATAAAGTGAATATACACTATCTCCATCAGCTCTAAAACTTCCCTCTACAACTGAAACTATTGGAACAACTAAAAAGAATATAACTATTAATAGAAGAGGAATTAAAAACAATCCATATTTAATCTTCTCTTTTATTTTCCTCTTCATTTTTAGTACCCCCTATAAAAAGTCTCAGCTCTTTTTTTCATCTCTTCTGTTCCAATTCCTAAAAGATAACTGATAATAGAGGCAACATAAATTTGCTCTATCTCTTCACCTAATTGTAAATCTTTTTTATCATTTATTAACCAAAATGGAACTTCAGCTTCAAGCTTATCTTTTCCACTGTGCATTCCATCAACACTCATTCCATGATCTGAAGTTACAATAATAGTGTACCCCTCTTCTATCCATTTTGGAACAAATGTAGATAGAAGATTATCAGCTACTCTTACACTATATCTATACTCTTTACTATCTGAACCAAATTTATGTCCAGCATCATCAATATTCATTGAGTGTATCATTAAAAAATCTGGATTGTACTTTTCTTTTATATACTCTCCATCAATAAATACAACTTCATCTGGATAATGATCAAGTGTATAGAATCTTCCATGTTGAATATTTTTATTTTCATCATTTGTAGTTGTATCTTTAATCTTGCTGAAAGGTATTGAATTATATAGTTCACTTAACCAATAATACCCTGAAACCCCTGTAACAAGCCCTGCTTCCCTGCATAATGAAAAGATATTTTTCTCCTTTGACATAATTGGAGTCCCATTATTAAGGACTCCATGTTCAATAGGCTTTTTTCCTGTCAATAGTGTTTCATATAGAGGCTTTGAAAGAGAAGGCATCTCTGAAAGAACTTTCAGAAATTTTGCTTTTCCCTCTCTTTCAAGAGCTATCATATACCCCATATACTCTGAATTTTTATAGTTTAATCCATCTAAAAGGACAAATATTACCCTATTTTTTTCTTCTATAATAGTTTTATACATAACAGTTTTATAAAGCTTATTTATTTACTTTATAAATTACCTCCTCTTGCCATAATTGAGAGATATTTTCAGATGTTTTTTTCCAAGCATCAAAATCTTTTACAGGTCTTGCATTTTTGTATTGTTCATTTGGAAGAAGTTTTGCTTTTACATCTTCAGGAAGTACAACACCTGTTCTGATAGGTTTTGCATATCCTTCAGCAAGATTGATTTGTCCCTCATCACTTAAAATAAACTCTCTAGTAAGTTTTGCAGCATTTGGGTGTTTAGCATATTTATTGATTATTGTTGCATAACCACTTGTTAATGATCCATCAGATGGAATTAAAACTTCAAATTTTTCTCTATCAATTTGATCTCTGTAGTTAAGTCCGTTAAAATCCCAAACAAGTCCTACTTCAACTTCTCCCTTTTCAAGATTTGCTATCATAGGGTCATTTAAAAGAAGTCTACCTTGTTCAGCCATCTTACCAAAATAATCTATGGCAGGTTGAATATTTCCTTCATCTCCTCCTAAAGCAAAGGCTGCTGCAAGAACTGAATTTGTAGCTTGAGATGCAATTCCAACAGCTCCCACTGTTACTTTAGCATTGCTTTCTCCAAGTTCTTTCCAAGATGTAGGAATATCTTTTACAAGTTCTTTATTTACTATGAAAGCTATTGTTCCTGTGTAACCTATTACCCAATGTCCATCCTTATCTTTTGCCCATTCAGGAATCTCTTCCCAAGTTGTAGGTTTGTATGGTTGAGTTACTCCTTGAGCAACTGCAACAGTTCCAAACTCATAACCAATATCTCCAATATCTGCTGTAGCATTTTCTTTTTCAGCTTTAAATTTTGCTATCTCCTCAGCACTTGACATATCTGTATCTACATGTTTTAAACCATATTTTGTATTTATATCTTTCCAAGTTCCTGCCCAGTTTGCCCAAGCATCAGGCATTCCAACACTGTTAACCTCTCCCTCTGCTTTTGCTGCTGTTATTATCTCTTCTAAAGTCATAGGAGCTTTAGCTGCAACCTCTTGTTTTGGCTCCTCCTTACTTCCACAACCTGCAAATGCTCCTAAAATCATAATCCCTAGTAATAATTTTTTCATCTTTTAATATCCTCCTAATTTTTAATCTAAATCTCTATATATTGCTTTTCTCTTTTCAAATGTACAAAATTTTTCAAAACCTACTTCTTTTAATTCCTCTCTTGCCTTATCAAAATCTTTCATTATATCTGAAGCTTTGTGAGCATCTGACCCTATTGTGATAATTCTTCCACCAAGTTCTTTATATCTTTCTAAGTTTCTTCTGCACGGATGAAAATCTTTTAAACCATATCTCAATCCTGAAGTATTTAATTCAATTCCTATATTCTTCTTTATAAGTTTTATAAAAATTTGATCAATAATCTCTTTGTGTAGTTCAAAATTTATCTCTTTATAATCATTATGAAATGCTTTTCCATATCTATTTATAAAATCAAGATGTCCACATACACTTATTCTTGGAAATAGCTTTATTGTTTCTAAAATCTCTTCAAAATATATTCTATGTGCTTCATCTTTTGAATACTTTTCAAAAAACTTTCTTCCTGCTACATTCATACCCTTTATGCAATGAAAAGATCCGATTATAAAGTCTATATCTTCACAATTAAAAATCCCATCGTACTTTCTTACTAACTGTGGTTGAAGTCCCAATTCAATTCCAATTCTTATTTTTATCTTATCTTTATAAGTTTCCTTAAGATTTTTTAAAGCTTCAATATATTTAGGAACATTTAATTCAAAAATCTTTATTCCATCTGCATAATCTAAATCAAGATGATCTGTTATAGTAATTTCATCCATTCCCAATTCAATAGCTCTTTCAGCTATGTTTTCTAATCTCTCCACAGAATCTCCTGAAAAATTACTGTGTACATGTGAATCTGCTTTATACATATTTTTTCCTCCTTACTTTATGGAAAAATTTTATAGTAACAAGGTTAAAAAAATATTTATACAGTGTAAAATTAAAGTGAAAAATTTTTTTCATAAAAAAAGATAATTTCTTAGGGTTTACCTGTTGAATTTTTTTATCAAAAGGAATATAATTAGGTTGCTGAAGACTTAGGAGATGGTTTTAATGAAAGAACATAAATACGTAAACTTTAGTCAAGAATACGATGTACACTACATCATCAATAAATACCCAAAAAAAGAACATGAGGCTGTAAAAGAGTATCTTGAAACTTTAAAAGGTCAAAAAACTCTTACTCATGATGACGTTTTTGCTCTTATTGAAAAAAATTTGAAATTCAAAAAAATAGCTAAATAGGAACTATTTATTTATTTTATTATTTTAAATTTAGATCTTCAGTATAAAGAAAAGGAGTTGTAGCAATCATTTGATATACTATAACTCCTTTTAATTTTAGTATCTGTAAAATCCTTTATGCTCAAATATTGATGTTTTAATTACTCTGTTATCTGATCCACTTTTTTCCTCTATAACTTTTCTAGCTGTACTTGAATAGATAGGTATCATATTATTTTCTTTAACAAAATTTACCATATTATAAGTTGTACCCCATTCACCTTGTATTAAAATATAGTCCCCTGCTCTACCATTTTTAAGTAAAAAATCTTTAAAAACTTGTATATCTGTTTCAGGAGTTATATTTTGCCAAATGTATAACAACTCTTTAGGTAAATATATTATCTCATTACATTGAAGTTTTTCATTAGCATCTTTTAATTGTTGTGGTGTCAACTGGTGTGAAAATAGTAAAATTAATTTTTTATCCATTGATTTTCTCCTTTACTCTTATCTTTATACACTTATATTACAACAAAGATATTACCTAATTTTTAAAAATCATACCTTTTTTACAATCCTATCTAATATAAAAATCACTATTTATAGTAAAAGCTCTCTCCCTACTATTGAAATTTATAAACTCTTCTGAAATAATCCCTCTCTTCTTTAACTCCCTGTCTACAATAGAATTTAAAGGTAGGACAACTTTTGTTTTAAATCTACTAAAATCCTTTTTTAATCCTTTAGAAGTTTTCTCTCTATTTTCATCTATATCATACTCATATATATTTTTCTCTGTAAGTTTAAAATTTATATTTGTAGAGTTAATAAAGTTCACAATAGGTTGAGCAAAGGCTTGCAATTTTTTTCCCCTTTTATTGAAAGCTTCCTTCATCTCCTCCTCTTCAAGAAGATTGATTTCAATGTTATATTTTAAAATCTTTAAAGTATAATCTTTTAACTCAATCTCTTTAGTAGGATCCTCTTTGAAGATCTCACATATATTTAAAAAGTTAAGGGCATTTTTTATCAATTGAATATCCCCTTTATCGTACTCCTCTAAATCTTCTAAATCACATTTATAAAATATAATTTTTATAAAATCATCTAAAGTCAATCTACTGATTAAATCACTCTTACCACTTAAACTAATTCCAAACTCCTTTAAAATGCTTTTCTTAAAGAATTGCAGAAAACTATTTGACTCTCTATCCTTGATCTTGCTATAAAAATATTCTAAAACTAGATAAAAGTATATCTCTTTTTTATAGTAGATCTCCTCTTCAAAATCATCTATATCTTCCACATCTGCCCTTTCAATAAGCTTATCATCTCTATATTTTAATAGGGTTGTTATATCTAAGATATCAGCCTCTTGATTAATAAAATATACCCCTTGCTTTTGAATATAGGTAAATGGAAAATAGAACTCACTATTATTCAACCAAGAAAATTCTCTTTGAATCAAAGTTTTCTTATCCTTTTGCTCAAAGGAGATCAACACTAAGAGAGAGGCTAAAAACTCCTTTATCCTCTCCTTTGTAAAATCTGTAAAGTTAGGATATAAAAATATATTTTTTAAAAACTCTTCTACACCATTAAAAAACTTTTTATAATCCAAAGATGAGATATTTTCAAAAGTAAATAGTTGAGCTAATTTTTCAAAGAAAAAACTAATATCATCATTTCCTATATTTTTAAAGTGGCTACTTACAACATTATACTCTTTATTCTCTAAAGCTTCATTTAGCATAGTATATGTTTTCATACTCTCTTTTAAAGGTTCTTTTAACAGCTCCAGTGTCACAGTTAATGGTATTCTTTTTCCAAAATTTGTCTCTTCATAGGAAGAATTTTTTTCATTATAATTATATATAGGAAGTTGCAACTCCTTCCAGTTAATTGAGATAAATCCTCTTTCAGATGCCAATTTATAGAAAGCTATCCCTGACATTTTTAAACCTAAGGTTATATCAAAAATAGTGTTCTCTTTGTTGATCTCTCCTTTAATTGCTAGATCTCTAATAGTTGTATAAATATCATCAATTGTATCATTTTTTATAGCTTTTCCAATAACATTTATATTAAATCTCTTTAATTTTTCAGATATCTCTTTAAAATTAAATTCACTTTCATTGGTATATAGAAGATAAATATTTTTTATCTCTTTAAAAACTCTAAGAGATTTAAAAATAGGAAGTTCTAAATAATCTTGAGGAAGAATTTTAGATAAACTTACACAAGAAACAAGGGTATAAATCTTTTTGTCAGAAAGTATAGCCAACTTTTGTTGAGCTATTTTTTTATAATATAACTCATTTAATATTTCCTGCTCTCTCTCAATTAAAGGTTCATTCAAATGAAATTTCAGCATAATTTCAAACTCTTCTTCTGAATATTTTTCTGTTGAAAATAGTGATTCTATCTTACTTTTTATCTCTTCTCTTATCATAAATCTCCCCCTCTAAAAACAAAATTTTAATATATCATACAAACTTATTTTAATCTTTTTATACGTCCAAGTCCTATACTCTTTCTTTTTCCTAAGCAGATATTATCTGGAAGTAGAGCATTTGTTTGAAACTCCCCAGAGAAAACTAAAATTTCAGTATCTTTTTTTATAATTTTCTCCTCTTTAAACTCTCCCTTTGCTACAATTCTTTTATCTACCCAAATTCCACACATTTTAAAAAACTCTAAAATATTATTTCTCAACTGATTATCAAGGGAAAATTCCCCTTTAATATATTTTTTATAATTCACATCATTTAAAGCAAACCAAAGAGTTTCAAACTTATATTTGTACATCTTATCTGTTACCTCTGGAGTTGGAAAAGTAATTGTTATCTCTGGTTCAACATCAATTATCTCCTCACCTAACTTTATACTTTTTAACTCTTCAATATGCTCTAAAAGAATATCTCCTCCCTTATCTATACCCATTATAGCTAAGTCCCCATCTATTACCCTATATTGGATATATGAAAAATCATAGTTAAAAGATAGTTCATCTAAATGGTTATGAAACTGCACTATATTTCTAAAATAGTTACCACAATATCCTCTCAATCCCTCTGAGGCACTATTACTAAATTTTCTATCACTTTTCAAAATTATATCTACTTTTTTCATATTTTCTCCCCTATTATCTACTTAATTCTAATCTGATTATACCATGAAAATATAATAAAAAAATAGATAATTTCTTATTATTAATCTTTCCTTCTCTCCTGAATAAAAAAGTAAATCTTCTACTATTTTTAGTAAATGGAAAATATATAATAGTGACATAACAAAGGGAGAAAAAATCAAAAATTAGGAGGTAGACTATGAACAATACTAACAAAAAAATAATATTAGGGGTTGTAGCAATTTTAGGTGGAGTAATAGAAATATTAAGTGCAATAACTTCAGATGAGTAATTTAGGTAATTTTTTTTAAAAAGAGGTAATATTTTTTAACTATAATTTACACATAAAAATAAAACAAACAATGGAGGAATGAAATATGAAATACAATTTTAATGTGAATGAATTTAATGAGGAGATGTACAATGTTTTTTCTGGTTATATTGATGTTGAAAATGAAGAGATAAAAAGATTACGTAAAGAGATAGAGTTATTGAGAATGAGAAATTCTCATTTAAAAGATGAGGTAACAAAATTAAATAGAGAGAACAAAAATTTAAAGGAAAATCCTAGAAATAAAAAATACCCACTTAACTCTATAAGAGAAAGAGTGGAAAGAGAGTATGATTTTTTAAGTGAGGAAAGTAGAGAGAGTTTAATCTCTGCTGAATATATCTTTTTAAATGAAAATGAAGATATAGATTTTAGTGGAGTATATATTGGTTACATTAAACTATTTGAAATAGAGTTAAGGGGAAAATTAAGCTTAAAAGAAAATTTGACTTTTGGTAGTTTGATTGAAAAATTAGAACAAGCTAGAGTTTTCAATGGTTTAATACAAGAATTAGGTAAAAATAGAGTTATTGACAATAGAAATAGAGGAGCTCATAATGGAATAATCAAAAAAATTGAGTGTGGAAGAGTAAGAAAAGTTTTAATAGAAGAGGGTTGGTTAAGAAGAGTTGTAGAGTATTTTCAAGAGGTAGATTTAAACAACGATGAAGAGAAGTTTGAAGAGTTCTAAAAATCAACTCTATAATTTCTTTAGTCATAAAAAGATGGGAGCTGAATTTTATGTCCAGCTCCCTTTTAATTTAGATTATTTTTTTAAATTAGGCATAGTTTGTGCTAATATTTTGTCCATTTCTTCTGTCATATCTTTATTAGCCTCTAAGAATTTTTCAACATCTCCACTTATTTCAATAGTTTCAATAATATCCCCTTGTTGAACTTTATTTACTATCTCTTGATCTTCAGGAGCTACAACTTCACCAAAAATTGTATGTTTATAGTTTAACCAATCTGTTGGCACGTGAGTAATAAAGAATTGTGATCCGTTTGTTCCTGGTCCTGCATTAGCCATTGCTAATTTACCTGGCACATCAAATACAACCTCTTGTTTAAACTCATCACCAAATTGGTATCCTGGTCCTCCAGCACCTGTTCCTGTTGGGTCTCCTCCTTGAATCATAAAATCAGCTATTACTCTATGGAATTTAAGCCCGTCATAATATCCTCTTCTTGATAAGTGTACAAAGTTTGTAACTGTCATAGGAGCAACCTCAGGTAAAAGTCTTAGGTTAATATCTCCTTTTGATGTTTTTATTTTAGCATTTAATACTAAATTTTCCACTATTTTTCCCTCCTTAATATCTAACTTAGCTCCTGCTCCTTTTTTAGAATGGTATAAAAACCCTCCAACTATTATAAGTAACAAGATTACTATTTTTACCATTTTCATTTTCTCTTCCATAATTGTATCATAAATTTTTAAAAACTCTTAATCTTTTTTCATAACCTCATTATAAGTTTTTAACATCTCATCTTTTGAAACAGTTCCATAGATCTCATAATACCATTCTGAATCTAATTTTTTCTTCAATAGATCTAGTTTATCTTGAACTTTAAAAATTTTACTTTCTAGCTCTCTATACTTTTCTCTTATAGGTTGAAGTTGATATATATATTCAATCTGCTCCTCTTCCTGTATAGCATTTTTCATAAGCATAGAAACTCTTTCTTCTTCATCTAGCACCTTAGAAACTTTTTCCAAAAGATCATATTTTGTTTTTTCCAACTCTTTTTTCTCGTACTGAAAAAATCTTTTTATTACCTCTGCTCCTGAATCTCCTTTTAATTTTTCTCTCAAAGCAACTTGAGATTTAATATACTCTTTAGAAAGATTATTTTTTATCATTATATTTTCTATATGCTCTCTTATTCCTTTAAGTTCTTCCTCTTTAAACTCTTTTATTCCCTCTCCAGTAAGTCCACCATAAAGCTTTTCATACTTCTCTATAACATCTTTTTCTAGTATCTCTGCCCCTGATAGATCTCCTATCTCTCTCAACTGCTTTATCTTATTATCAGTTAATTTTAAAACTTGTAGTATAACCTCTACACAAAATTTTAATAAGTGATTATCTGTTGTTTTTTCCATCTTTCTCTCCATAATATTGGTAGTAACGACACTCAATTCCACCATTATATAATTTTCTATTTTTAGTAGCTTTTTTACCAAAAGCCTTTTCAAACTCTTCATAAGATGTGATTATATAGTAAGACCACTTAGGAAGTCTCATTCTACAAATATCTCCTAAAAGTCCATATAATCTTTCTACTGCCTCTTTATCTAGCAATCTATCTCCATAAGGTGGGTTAGTTATTAGACACCCTTGTCTCTCTTCCATTTCAAGATCTAAGAAATTTTTACATTCTAATGTTATCTCTTCTTCAACACCAGCTTTTTTAATATTCTCTCTAGCTATCTCAATAGTGTCAGCATCTATATCTGAACCAAATATTTTTACCTCTTTTTCATAATCCTCTTGTGAAAAAGCTTCATCTCTAACCTCTATCCAATCATTTTCTGGTATGATACTCCACCCCTCTGAAACAAAGTTTCTATTTGCCCCAGGAGCAATATTTCTAGCTATCATTGCTGCCTCTATAAGAATAGTTCCTGTTCCACACATTGGGTCTACTAACGGTCTCTCTCCACCTTTCCATCTTGAAAGTTTTACAAGAGCTGCTGCCATTGTCTCCTTTATTGGAGCCTCATTTTTTATAGCTCTATACCCTCTCTTATGAAGTCCCTCTCCACTTGTATCAATCATAACTATAAAAACATCATTATGAGCTTGAATTTTAATTGCATAACGAGGTCCATCTTCATAAAAATACTCTTTCTTATATTTCTCTTTTAATTTTTCAACAATAGCTTTCTTAGTTATTCTTTGAATATCTGATTTAGAAAAAAGTTTTGATTTTACAGAACTTACCCAACTAACAGGAAACTCTCCATTTTCTGGAATATAGTTTTGCCAATCTATCTTTTTTATATTTCTAAATAGTTCATCAAATGTAAAAGCTTTAAACTCTCCCATCTTAACAAAAACTCTATCTGCACATCTCAAATGAATATTTGCTTTAGGAATATCTCTAACTGTTCCGTCAAATTCAACTCTTCCATTAAAAGTCTTTACATTTTTAAACCCTAACTCTACACATTCATCTCTCACTATACTTTCAAGTCCCATTGTACTTGATGCTATTAAAGTTATATTTTCCATTTACTCTCCTTCAAATTTGTTACTTTTTTCCTCTGCTTTTTTTAATTTTGCTAAATAAATAAGTTTAATTATTCCAAATGCTGGAACTCCGAAAAACATTCCTACTGGTCCCATTAAACTTCCACCTATAAGTACTGCTACAACTACCCAAAAAGTACTCATTCCAACAGTTTCACTTACTATTTTTGGTCCTATTACCCACCCATCAACAGTTTGAGCTATTATCATAGCCAAAAATAGATAAAATACTTTCATTGGTTCTGCTAATACAACTAGAAATACTGCTATAACTCCAGCTATAAAAGAACCTATATATGGAATCATATTTCCTATCCCTATCATAATTCCACTTAAAAGGGCATAGGGAACATTGCAAACTAATAGTACACCAAAAGTTACAGCTCCCACTATTCCCGATGTAATCATTCTACCCCAAACATAGTTTAGTAGTATTTGTCTTGAAGAGTTTAAAAACTCACTATACTCTTTTCCTTTTTCATTTCCAAAACATATTTTTAAAACATTATCTTTAAAGTTTATAAAATATCTCTTATCAATTAAGATAAAAAATGCCAAAAAGAAACCTATAAAAAATTTACCTAGAGCTACTAGCCACCACATAATATTCATTACAACAGTAAAGCTATACTCTTGAATCTTTCCTATATTTTTCTTAAAGAGTGCTATAATATTATTTTCAAGTTGTTTCTCTCCAATTACCAATATATTTTTCTCTTTTAAATACTCTATACATTGTGTTATTGTGCTTCCAATTTTATCTTGCATCATTGGAAACTTGCTATATAACTCTTTAAAACTCTTTCCAAGTTCAGGCAGAACAAGTCCAATAAAACTTACTACTAAAATCACTACCAACAAAAAAGTTAAACATACTGATTTTAATCTACTTAACTTTGTTTTCTCCTCTATCTTAGTTGCCACTGGATCTAAAAATATTGTTATAAATAGAGCATAAATAACTGGTACAAGATACCCTATATAGGTAGAATATATCTCCTTTAATGCCTCATATCTTTGAAAGAAACTTTGAATTAAGATTAAAACAATCCCTATTCCTATTATCTTAAAATAGCTTAGTTTTTTATTCATCTGTAATACTCCTATCTAACTATAAAGTCTATATCATCGCTGTCTGTATTATCTTTCTTATCCCCAACTATTTTTATCAATAATCTATCAGGAACTCCTATTATAACCTCTCCTGGATCCTTTATCCACCCTTGTTTTACATTTAATTTTAAAGGTGAATTAGAGCTTGTAACTCTTACCATATTATCTTTAAATTTAACATTTACTCCACCTATATTGGTGTCTACAAAAATATCTCTCTCCTCTTTTTGCAAAGGATATACATATTTTAATTCGCTATCTACATAGATTTCAACTTTTGAGGCTCTCTCTTGAGAAAGATTCATTATTTTTAATCCAAGCCCAGTAAAAAATATTATAAAAAAAGAATATATTATTAAATCTCCAATTTTAAAGTACTTTCTTTTTCTCTTCATACTACTCCTCTTTTATAAATTAGATACTCCTATTCTCTCTCCCATATAAACTTTTGTTTCTATTCCCTTTTGAGTATTTTCCAAAAGATCTCTATCTATCTGTATTTTTCCCTTTTCAAAAACTAAAATACAAGTTGAACCTCCAAAGTAGAAATATCCTTTCTCCTCTCCCTTATTTACAAAAGAGTTTGCCTTATAAGTTTGAGTTATTCCCCCTACCATTGTAGCTCCAACTTCAAACATTGCTATATCTCCAAATTTTTCTGTTTTAAGAACAGAGTATTCTCTCTTGTTTTCACAGAAAATTCTAAAATTTTGTTTTACAGCATGAGTAGATACAGAGTAATACCAACCATCTATAAGTTTGCTTTCACTTATATTTCCATCTGCTGGGAAGTGAAATCTATGATAATCTACTGGAGCCAATCTTATAATAACAAATACTCCATCTTCATATTTTTTTGCCAAATCTTTATCTCTAAAAAACTCTTCTAAAGAGAATTTATCTCCTTTAACAAAAAATTTATCCTTATCTTTTATATTTTCATAAGCTAATATCTTCCCATCTGCTGGAGATACTAAAATATCTTCTGAATAATCTATTTTTCTAGCTCCTGCTTTTAACTCTCTGTAAAAGAAATCATTAAAAGATGTAAATTCCTCAACTTTCTTTTTAGCTTCACTAATATTTATCTCTGCTTCCTCTATAAAAGGTACAATTTTTTTACATGATTCAGGAAGTGACATCTTTCTACCATAAAACTCTGTTAAAAATTTCTTTTTAACTACAAGATTTAATGGTAGTTCCCCTAATGGATTATAATATAAAAATTTAAGATATTTCTCCCCTGGAACTTTCTCTGTGAGAATCTCTCCAGTTTTTCTCTCTATATATTTTATTTTACTAAATTTCACTTTTTCTCCTTTTATTTTTATAAATTACTAGCATTTTTGTCCAAAAATTTATATAATAACATATATCATATCTTAATGGGAGGAATTTATAATATGAACAAAATAGCTCTTATAGCTCATGACAATATGAAAGATGATATTGTTGCTTTTGCTAAAAAACATGCTGATTTTTTTAAAAATTATGAACTTGTTGCCACTGGAACAACAGGGCAAAAAATTATGGATGCTACTGGTTTAAATATTCACAGATATCAATCTGGACCTATTGGAGGGGACCAACAAATCGGTGCTGAAATAGCTACTAACAACATTTTAGCTGTTTTCTTTTTAAGAGATCCTCTTACAGCACAACCTCACGAACCAGATATCTCTGCTCTTATCAGATTAGCTGATGTTCATAAAATACCAATTGCAACTAATATCTCAACTGCTGAATTATTAGTTAAAGCTTTATCACTTTAATGTCTATTATGACTCTCATCCTATTTAGAATGAGAGTCATTTTTTGTTACTTCTGATTTTATAGTTTTTATTAGATCATACTTTAATTTTATAAGATCTTCTGATAAGTCAACCTTATATTTATGAGGGTTTTCAAGTCTCTTTCTCTCCTCTGAAACTTTTTCTAAACTATCAAGATAGTATCTTTGAGATCCTAACACATCAAATAATTTTTCATACTCATCTCTTATTATCTCTCCAGATTTTACATACTCTCTAGTTAATTTTTTAACTGAATACTCTCCAGATTTTAGATTACTAAATTTAAACTCATATTTTTCATCTCTGATAGTTATATCTTTACCTTCAGTTAATTTTTCTTTATCCTTGTCATCTCTCACTAAAGTTACAAGGTCAGCATATGCTAATCCCTCTTTATCATAAATTCTGTAAACTTCTTTAAATCCTGGGTTTGATATTTTAATAATATCTTCTGATAGTTTTATAACTGGCTCTTTATCTATCTCTACAATTTTATATACTCCACCAAAACAAGGATTTGATTTACTAACTGCTATCTCATCTCCAACACCATAGACATCAGCACAAACTCCTTGCTCTCTCAATGATCTTATTAACTCCTCATTTAATGAGTTAGTAAGGAAAATTTTAGCCTTTTTCAATCCTGCTTCATCAAGCATAGCTCTACATTTTTTAGATAGGTATGCTAAGTCTCCTGAATCTATTCTAACTCCATAAATTCCATTGTAAGAATCATCTATTCCACAAGCTTTAAATGAATCTATTGCATTTTTTATACCTATTCCTAAAGTGTTGTAAGTATCTATAAGAAGTACTAAAGCATTTGATTTTCTATTTCTTCTATGTTTGATGAAAGTATCAAAAGCCTCTCTTTCAGCATGGCTTCCAACACCAAAAGTTTGTATATATGAGTGTGCCATTGTTCCTATGCTTGGAATACCATATTTATACTCTGTTACTAAGTTTGAATGGCTTGTACATCCCCCTATAACTGCTGCTTTATTTCCTGCAACTGCACTATCAAAACCATGTGCTCTTCTACTTCCAAATGATGATACTTGCACTGGATAAGCTGCTCTTGTTACCCTTGATGCTTTAGTAGCTATTGCCATTTGCATATTTATTATATTTAAAATAGGTGTTTCTAAAATTTTAGCTTGAATTAATGGAGCTTTAATTGTTATTACAGGCTCATTAGGGTACACTATCTCCCCATCTCTCATAGCATACATATCCCCAGTGAATTTTATCTTTGAAAGATATTCTACTAAGTGTTCCTCGTGAATAAGTTTAGAAAAGTACATTCTCTTCTCCTCTTCACTTGTACTATTCATAATCTCAATTAAATTGATTACCTCTTGCACTCCTGAAACAACTGCAAATCCTCCATCCTCTGTTTTTCTAAAGAACACATCAAAAACAGCCTCTTTCTCCTCCATGTGTTCCATTAAAAAAATATCACTCTCTGTGTATTGGTATCTATCTGAATTTATTACTTTTGCAAATTCTGTTAAAACTACTTCCTTATCCATATTTTTACTACCTCTTCCCTTTATTTTAATTTAATTTCATACATTTTATCTTAATAATTATATCATTTATTTTTTGTTTTTCCAAATTCTTATTGTAAAACTTGCAAAAATTCATAATTTGTAATAAAATTAATAAAAAATATGTTGAGGTGAAGGAATGAAAGCTGTTATTCAAAGAGTTAAATACTCTAGTGTTACTGTTGATGGAAAAAAAATAGGAGAGATTCAAAATGGACTTCTTGTTCTTTTAGGAGTTACTCATACAGATAGTGAAAAAGAGGTTAACTGGTTAGCAACTAAAATTAAAGATCTTAGAATTTTTGAAGATGAAGATGGAAAAATGAATTTAGGTTTAAAAGATATTAAAGGAGAACTTTTAGTAATTTCTCAATTTACTCTATATGGAAATTGCATTAAAGGACGTCGTCCAGGGTTTACTGATGCTGCTAGACCTGATCTTGCAGAGCCACTTTATGAAAAATTCCTTGAAAAGTGTAGAAGTTTTGGTATAAAAACTGAATGTGGAGAATTTGGAGCTGATATGAAAGTTGAGCTTTTAAACGATGGACCTGTTACACTTGTAATTGACACAAAAGATGTAGCTAATCTTAAATAGATAAAAAGAAAAATTCTATCCTAATATCAACTAAAGCCGTAATTCACTAGAGAATATTAGAATCCCTCAGCGAAATGCAGTTAAGAAAATGCAACGTGTTTGAGACGAAGTCGAGTTTTGCATTTTCAACGGAATAAGCCTAGGGATTCTTTATTCTTTAGTATGAAGGCTAGTTGATATTAAAAATATAAGTTTTGAAAAATGAACTTTAAAAGATAATCTAGTATCATGAAAATTAAACTTTCAGCTATATAATCTTTTGTAAAATTTACATAGCTGAGTAGATACTTACTTATTTTCTTCTATCTCATTTACATATTCATATATTCTTTTCTCTAACCAATAAACTTTAGAAAATAGTGATGCAAAACCAACATGTCCACCATATTTTGGCATCTCAAGAGTAATAAATTTATTCTCATCTGCCTCTTTTATTGGGTAGCACTTTTTAGACATAATAGGATCATCTAAAGGAGTTAAAATCAAAGTTTTTACCTTTATATTGGGAATAAAATTGATACTACTTGTTTTTTCATAGTAATCAATAGCATCTATAAATCCATTATATTGAGCTGTAAAAAGATTATCAAAATCTTCCATGTCCTCAACTTTATCCATTAACTTCATATTTATGGTATTAGGAAACATCTCACTTTTTAATTTTACCTTCTCTTTTAACTTCTTTAAAAAGTATTTTCTATAAATAAAATTTTCTCTTTTTCTAAATTGTACAGAGTTTGAAACCAGCTCACAAGGTGGCGACACTGCTACTCCACAAATAAGATTTTTAGGATACTCTTCCCTCTCTCCCAAATATTTTAAAACTAAATTTGCTCCTAAACTAAATCCTGCTAGAACAACTTTTTTATATTGAGAAGTTTCCTTTAATATTGTTTCTAAATCCTCTGTATATCCCATATGATAGAAAGTCAATTTTCTATTCATCTCTCCACTGCAACCACGATAATTTATAGCTAAAACATCCCAACCTCTTTCAGAAAAATATCTAGCTGTTCCCTGAATATATTTGCTTCTTGAACTTCCTTCTAGTCCATGGCACAAAACAATTACCTTATCATTTCCATTTTTTATCCAGTCTAAATCTAAAAAATCTCCATCAGGGGTATCTATTCTCTCTCTATTATATTCTATATTTATTTTTCGAAAAAGAGTTGGAAAACATGTATTAATATGTTTATTTCGAAATAAAAAGCAAGGTTTGTATTCTAACATTTTTTATTAAATCCTCCTATTTTAATAACAAAATCCTCTTTTTCTTAATTTATTTTTCAAAAAAAGTGTTGCTTTTTATCTCTTCTAAAAAATATTGTATTTTCCATAAGAGGATTTTATAAATCCAGAAAAATTCTATACTATTTATAAGATTAAGTCAATTATTTATTTTTATAAATAATTAAGTTTTTTAATTTTATATTGATTTTTTTATGTTTCAATGTTATGGTAACTACATAGAGAGCTTTATTTAAAATTTTGAAAGGATGTTTATGAGAAAAAGAAAGTTATTTTTAATTTTTTTCCCCTTAATATTAGGAATTACAATTTATTTATTATATAGAAGTAGAAATCTATTTTATTTTAAAATTTTACATACAACATTTTTAAAAGATCCCATTCTGCAAATACGTACCTTTGCTAAAATATATCGAAGATTTTTTTCCACTTGGGTTGTCTATTCTCTACCAGATGGATTATGGTTATTCTCTTTTGGTGCAGCCCTGTTGATAGATAGAATCTTTTATTTCTATAACTTTGTTGTATTTACTAGTATCTTTATTTTTATGATTTTAATTGAATTCCTACAACTATTTTTAGGTGGACACGGAACTTTTATAGGAACTTTTGATAAAGCTGATCTTGTTTGTTTTACTCTAGGTTACATATCTATTGTTCTAATTTCAAATTGTATACACAAATCTAATAAATCAGATAAAAAACTGTTTACTTTTGAAAATAAGAAAAAAGAGTTTCTATATAACATTAAAATTATTATAATATTTGCTATTCTTGGAGTTCTTCCTAGTTTGTTTTAAAAACTAAGAGGGACTCTTTTTTCTATATCTAATATTAGAATTTTAAACTCTTTTCCTTTAAAATATAAAAAAAGCTGAAGAAATCAACGTATAATATCATTGAGTTTCAACAGCTTTTTATGATTAATTATTATCTATTTTTAATTTTTGGGAAATATTTAGTATGAAGTAATTCATGTGCCTTGTGGCTTAATGGATAATCTAAATATTTTTCATATAATGCTTTTACATAAGGGTTATCATGTGATCTTCTTATTTTTAAGCTTCTATCAATATTATTTAATCCTTCTGCTCTAGCTTCAAGAACTGCCTGTTTTTTAATAGCTTTAGGCTGTCCTCCTCCACCGATACATCCCCCTTTACATGCCATAATCTCTATAGCATGGAAGAATTCTTCTCCTGCTCTGATTTTGTCAAGCATTTTTGCTGCTTCTTCTAATCCGTGAGCAATACCGATTCTTAATTCAATATGTCCAATAGTAAGTTCAGCTGCTCTGAATCCTTCCCATCCTCTTAATTCTTTAAATTCAATCTCTTCAAGAGGTGTTCCAGTAATCATTTCAACTGTACTTCTTGTAGCAGCCTCAATAACTCCTCCAGTTCTTCCGAAGATGATTCCAGCTCCTGAGTACTCTCCTAATGGATTATCAAATTCCATCTCTTCAACATCTTTAAGATCAATTCCTGATTCTTTAAATATTTTTATAAGTTCTCTAGTAGAGATTACATAGTCAGTATCATAGTTATCTCCTCTTGAGAATTCTGGTCTTGCAGCTTCATATTTTTTAGCTAGACAAGGCATTATTCCAACTACTGATACTCTTTCTCTCTTATATCCAAGTTCTTTAGCCCAAATATCTTTTGCTATTGTAGAGAATATTTGCATTGGTGATTTTGCTGATGATGGTACATCTAGCATATCTGGGTAGTTTTGTTCAATGAACTTAACCCATGCTGGACAACAAGAAGTTAGTATTGGAAGTCTTACTGTGTCGTCACCTTTGTAGTATCTTTCTAATCTTTCTTGGAACTCAGATGCTTCTTCCATTACTGTTATATCAGCAGCCCATGTAGTATCAAATACATAATCTACACCTAATTTTTTTAAAGCTCCTACTAATCTTTTTTCTACGTTTGTTCCTGGTTCAAATCCAAAAGCTTCTCCAATTGCTACTCTAACTGCTGGAGCTACTTGAACAACAACAAGTCTGTTTGGTGTTGCTAAATCTTTTAAAAGTTTCATTGTATGATCTCCTTCAAAGATTGCTCCTACTGGACATGCAGCAACACATTGTCCACAGTGAGTACATTTATCTGTATCAAGAACATGTTTCTCTTTTAATTTTCCACTGATACATTTTACTGGACAAACTCTTGCACAAGCTGTACATCCAATACATTTATCAGTAATTCTGAATTTTAATAGGTGGATACATTGTCCAGCACTACATTTATGCTCTTCAATATGCTCCTCTATCTCTTCATAGAACTCTTCCTCTTCTATACATTCTAAAACAAGGTTGTGTTTTTGATTTAATTTAGTTTTAATAGTTTCTGAAAGGTATCTAAGTAAATAAACGTCTCTCATATTAGCTTTACCTTTAGAAATTCTATCAAGTATTCTCCAAATTCTTTCAATCTCTTCTTTTACAGCTGTATAAGTTTCATATTCACTGCTTTCTATTTTACTCATTAAGAACTCAACATAGAATTTAGCAAATGAAACGATACAATCCTCTTCAGATAGAATTATAATATTTCTATCAATTCCTTCTGGGAAAAGAGAGAAATCAATAACTTTATCTAAACCATTCTTTGTTAAAAATCCTCCAAAAGGTAATCCAAATTGAGCAGCTTTAAAACTTTTTTTATTTTTTATTCCTCCAGCTAACCCAATAACGTCATTTAGTGTTGCATTTTCTGGTATTTCAATCATCCCTGGATTGTTTACTCTTCCTGCAACAACTACCATTCTACTGTTATTTTCAATAACATTTTTTTCTTCAAGATTTTCTGCTGCTGAGAAAACAGATCCAAATGAACTTTGAAGTATCATACTTTTATTTGACATTTTGCCTCCTATTATATTTTAAATTTATTTAATTTCTTTTTTCCAATTTGTAAATTTATACTTAACTAAAATATATTTATTATTATTTTATCAAAAAAATAATAAATTTCAAGTAATTTTTTTATTTTCTAAAAGATATTATATTTTTTAGGTTTCTTTAATATGTTAGATCATTTTTTCATCTGTTTTTCGCTCTTATTTTTATCATTTTGTGTTTTATTCTAATTAACAAAATTAAAAAAATGAGTTTACTAAAACACTTAAAAATACAACAACCATTATTTTAAACATTAAGACTTTTTGATAAATTGGCATTTTTAAAGTTTCAGCATAATGTTTTAATGTTAAATAACCTCTATATTTCTTTTGTTGATTTAAAAATAGATATGCATCAAATGTCACTACCAATAAAATGGTATAGACGATATTCATCCCTCTGCCCTCCTTAATATTTAAAAAAGCTGACTAAAAAGTCAGCTCTAGTTTTAACCTCTATAATAAATAGTAAGACCTTTTAAAAAGTTTCTTATATATTTATCTCCACACTCTCTATAGTTTTTATGATCCTCTTTTCTAAACAGTGCACTTAGCTCTGATGAAGATAACTCTAATCCAGCTAGCTTAAAAATTTCAAGCATATTTTCACTTCTAAAAGATAATGCTATTTTTAATTTTTTTAAAATAATATTGTTGATATTATTTTTATTCATTTTTGTAGGTTGATGAGCTGGTTCTCCAGGTTTTTCCTCTTGTTTTCCTCTTTTTAAGATAATTAATCCATCTAAAAAAGCTTCTAATGTCTTGTTATTACATTTTTCAAATCCCTCTTCTCCTTCTCTTTTAAGAAGATTTAAAAGCTCTTCATGAGTCATTTCACAACCCATAGATTTAAAAATTTGAAGCATTGTATTATCTTTAATATTTAATGCATATCTCACTCTTCTAATTATATCATTATTTAACATAGTTCCGTTGCCAAAAATCTATAAAAATATAGAAATTTGTTTATTTCCTTCTTCATAGA